>MAAC01018853.1_pt1 | contig 51366 bp, 38 predicted proteins | sample 1115981 | NCBI WGS metagenome assembly MAAC01 (sample SAMN04961126, study PRJNA320927) | seawater metagenome | isolation source: sample BD02T64 sea water enriched with oil for 64 days | place: USA:Gulf of Mexico | collected 2013-07-27 | reverse complement strand
TGGTGATTTTCATCAACCAGATTCGTATGAAAATTGGAGTGATGTTTGGTAGCCCCGAGACCACGACTGGTGGTAACGCCCTGAAGTTTTACTCCTCTGTGCGTTTGGATATTCGCCGCATTGGTGCGGTGAAAGACGGCGATGAGATTATTGGCAATGAAACCCGGGTCAAAGTCGTGAAGAACAAAGTGGCGCCGCCCTTTCGCCAGACCGAATTCCAAATCCTCTACGGCATTGGTATCAATCGCATGGGTGAAGTTATCGACCTTGGAGTTAAGTGTGGCTTTGTCGATAAGGCGGGTGCCTGGGATTCCTATAAGGGCGATAAAATTGGTCAGGGTAAAGCCAATTCCTGTAACTATCTAAGTGAACACCCCGCGATTGCCCAGGAAATTGAGGACAATATTCGCCTGCAGTTACTGGGTGACCCAGAGGCCGAAAAGGAAGAAGTTGAAGCCAATACTGGCAGTGAAGTGGAGGGCTAAGCCTCTTTAAGAGGCTCTGCGGGAGTCTCTGTTAAGCAAGTTTTGTAAAACAAAAAAGGGCACCTAAATAGGTGCCCTTTTTTTATGCTTTCTCATAAGCTGGCCATCACCTCAACATGAAGGCAAGCTTTGATTAAAGTTCTATCGGATAACCCGCGGCTATCCAGTTGGGCATACCGGTGTGGCTGACGCAGACTAGATTGTTAAGGCCGATTAATGACAGGTTAGTGAGGGCGGTTTGTGCCCTCCGTCCCGAGCGGCAGTACATATAGACCTTGTCGTAGGCCTTTAATTGCTCAACATGAATACTCTCACTACCTAAGGGTATATTGATACTGCCGGGCACATGGCCCTCGGAAAACTCTACCGCACGCCTGTTGTCGACGATCACTTCGTTAGCACCGAGTTGCCGCCATGAGCTGTGTAAATCACTCATTGAAAAATCGTCATAAACATAGCGCCGTGGATTGTAATCAACACCGACACTGACGTTGGCGGGCACGGCCTCGTTAATTTTCTTCGGCATATCGAGGTTGAGATTATTCATGGTCTCGATAAAGTCGCTGGCACTTTGTTCGCCACCGAGGCGGGGGTTCCAGCGCTTTTCTTCACCGATACTCGAACAGGTTCTGCCCTTGTAGTCGTGGGCGGGGTAGACAAGGGTGTCATCGGGCAGGGTAAAAAGTTTATTGCTGACATTGTCATAGAGCATTTGAGCATCGCCCTGTTGAAAGTCGGTTCGCCCGCAACCGCGTATCAGTAGGGTGTCACCGGTAAAGACCCTACCATCGATGTAGTAGCTCATGCAGCCACTGGTATGACCCGGGGTGGCGAGGGCCTTAATGGTGTAGTTGCCGAGTTTCAATTCATCGCCATCCTCCAGGGCGATATCGATGGCATCAATACCGGCGGCTTTGCTAAACACAATCTTCGCGCCGGTGTTTTGTCGCAGTATGCCGGCGGAGGTAATGTGATCGGCATGGGCATGGGTTTCGATAACGTAGAGGAGCTCGATGCCAAGTTCTTCGATGTACTGTAAATCTCGGTCGTATTGCTCCATCACCGGATCTATTAAGGCGCCTTCACTGGTGGCCGTGTCGATTAAGAGGTAGGTGTAGGTAAAGCTGTCCCGGTCAAATAACTGCCTGCATAGCAAACCGGATACCGGTACGTCAGAAGTCATGTCTAGCCCTTGGGTTCTTGTGTGTGATCAGCATAATCGGGATGAGCTGGCCTTTAAAGCCCCCAAAAATAGAAATTCAGTGAATGCTCATGGGGCAAGGGATAGGGCTTTCAGTAAACGCCAATATCCAGGTAAGAGCGGGATATTTTGTCTATGGCGACTACATAAGATGCCGTGCGGTAATCACTGACCTTGTCATTGCTGTCGAGTACGGCCTTAATCTGTTGAAATGATAGGCGCATGGTGTCGTCGAGACCGGAGCGTACCAGGTCGAGCTCATCGGCACCCTGTACCAATTCTTTTTGTATCCACTCGGGTATGGGTTGCTGAGTCATACTCTGCAGGGCGCTGAGCATATGGCTGCCACGCATTTCATCGTAGCGTCTCTCCATGCGGCCAAAGCGAATGTGGGCCAGGTTGCGCACCCATTCGAAGTACGAGACCGTCACGCCGCCGGCGTTGACATAGGCGTCGGGTAAAATGGTTAAGCCCCTTCGGCGCAGTATTTCGTCCGCCTCAAAGGTAATGGGGCCGTTGGCGGCCTCGACAATTAAAGGGGCCTTGATGGCCTCGGCGTTGTCCGGAGTTATCTGCCCCTCCATGGCCGCGGGTATTAAAATATCGCAGTCCATTGCCAGTAGGCTTTTGCCATCGGCGACGTGACTGGCGTCGGGATAACCGGTGATGGTTTTGTGTTCGATGATGTAGTCGCGGATGTGTTGAATATCCAGGCCGCTCTCTTTGACCAGGGCGCCATCTTTTTCAATGATGCCGGTAATCAGGCACTCATCCTCTTCCTGTAATAATTTGGCGGCATGAAAGCCGACGTTGCCCAGACCCTGTATAACGACGCGCTTACCTCCTAAGCCACTCTTGAAGCCTGCGTCGGCAACGGCGTCGGGGTGGCGGAAAAACTCACGCAGTACATAGACGACCCCTCGGCCTGTGGCTTCGGTACGACCACGTAGACCACCGTGGGCGACGGGTTTACCGGTAACACAGCCGGCGTAATTGACATCTTCCGGGTGCAGGTGTTTGTAGGTATCGGCAATCCAGGCCATCTCTCGCTCGCCGGTGCCCATATCGGGGGCGGGTACGTTGGTCGCCGGGCTGAGGAAGCCCTTGCGAATCAATTCCCGGGCAAAGCGCCGGGTAATTTTCTGCATATCGTCACGGCTGTATTTCGTGGGGTCGATTAATAAGCCCCCCTTGGAGCCACCAAAGGGTACGTCGACAATGGCGCACTTATAGGTCATCAGTGCCGCCAGGGCTTCGACTTCATCTTGATCGACAATGGTGGCATAGCGAATACCACCCTTGGAGGGTAGGCGGTGGCTGCTGTGTACGGAACGCCAACCGGTAAAAACCTCGATTTCACCGTTAATATTGACTGGGAAGTTGACTTCGAGAGTAGCTGTGCAGGCCTTTATTGCCGCCGCAATACCGGGGTCAATATTCAGTACCTGAAAAGCGCGATCCGCCATATGGTTGACGCTTTCAGTAAAGGATAAGGACTCCGTACCCGCTGTATCTACCATGATTTATTCCCTTTCAATTTATAGTCATTATTAAAAGCCCCGTTAGGCTTTTTTTATTCAAGGCGCTTGACGACTTTTACTTTATTGCCACCCTAGCAGCGGGTGGCAATAAAAGTTGTGACTGAATCCCTTATTTAACTAAGTCTAGCCTATAAATATTCAACATTCTGTGGCCTGGAAGAAAGTTGTTTACTAGCCGTGTTGGCGGGGATGGCGGATGTGTTAGGGAGGCTTTTAGAGATGTTTTTTAATTGTTTTGGGGTAGGGTCAAAGGTAGCCGCGGAGCACCCTCACTTCGTTATTGTGAAGAGAGGCATGCTCGGTGCAGCGACCTATGTACTGAGTGGTATTTAGCCGGGTAGGTATAAGCCGCCATTGACGTGAAGGGTTTGCCCGGTGACATAGGAGGATTCTTCCGAGCAGAAGAAATTCACCACACCGGCAATTTCCTCGGGCTTGCCGACGCGCTCGGCGGGCACGCGAGCTTCCATCTTGTCGAACTCTTCCTGGGGCAGTATTCCCTTTAAACGGTCATGCCAGATAATGCCCGGTGCAATGGCATTCACAGTGACCCCGTGTTTGGCGAGATCCAGTGCCACCGAGCGGGTATAGCCGGTGACGGCGGCCTTGGCGGCAGCGTAGGGTGACTGACCGACACCGGGGTGGTAGGCGTACATCGAGGCAAAGTTAACCACGCGGCCAAAGCCCTTATCGACCATGGTCTTGCTAAAGGCGCGAGTTAGATAAAAGGTGCCGTTGGCATTGACCTTCATGACTCGGTCCCAGGTTTTCGAGTCTAGCTCCCAGGGCTTGGCGTTGCCCTGAATGCCGGCATTGTTAATGAGATAGGCGATATGAATGCCATCTTGCGTGAGATTTTTCGCCAGGGCATCGACCTGCTCTTCCTTGGCAACATCGAGAGGATAGCCGGTAAACATGGCCTTCTGTTCGTCGTTGAGTTCGGCTTTTATCCACGGGTCGATATCGGTGACTCGACGATCGGTGCCGATAACGGGTATACCGGCTTCAATTAGTCGTTTAACGATGGCTGTACCCAGGCCGCCAATGGCGCCGGTGACTAGTGCGTGTCCTCTACTCATGGTGTTCTCCAGTTATTGTGTTACTTATTGATTAAAGTGAGTTATTTTCCCGAGCTTGACTCGGGTAGTGTTAAATTTGCAATGGGATTTGACCAGTAAACGGCCCGGCAAGGCAAGGCTTGTTATGTAAATCAAGTCCTTCAGGCTTGGCTCAGGCGGTGATTTAAGGTTTTGTAGATTTTGGGTGGCTGTGCTTTATCTCCATTGGATGCTCGTAAATATCGCTGGCGCTATTGATGCATGCCAGCTTGCCAGTAGGCTGGGTTACTGCACTACTTCTGACATTTATCGGGGTGAGGATTTATCCGTACACAGCCCACCGACTATTATTATTTACCCGGTGCATCGCAGGCCTCTACTTATTTGTTAGGTAATATACGCACCGGTTTGCCGATGAATGAGTGAGAGTAAATGGTGTGGCTGAGTTGCTTTCACCTACTGCCGCTTGCGTAGCTGTACACGAAGCCAGGCGGTGTTGTCGCTATCTCATCAGAACCTAGGACTAGTGTTGATATCTATCACGCCGCGAGCACGGCAATGTCTTGCTCAAGGGAATGGCAAAACACAAAGCGGAATGAAAGCTTCATTGTGGGGCTCTGCGCAAGCCGCTTGTCTACGATGATTGCGAACATTGCGGGAGTCAGTGTGATTTAGGCTGGTGCTTACTATGTCAGACGGTGGTTTTGGGGCGCTTCAAGGTAGTGGGGATTTTATGGATGATCTGGTTTGCCTCGGTCATTGAGCCTGCTTCCTCATTGAGCCTGGTACCAGGGGGCGGTAACAATAGACACTTAAGCGCGTGGCGCACGCAGGCACAAAAGCCTTGGGGTGGCCTCGAAAGCGCCACTCCAAGCCAGATATGCTTGAGGGTGTGTAGGTCGGTGGGCCTACATTCTCAAGTGATCGCTGTACTCCTCTTCGGGACAACTGATGGTCATATGCTCCTGTAGTCCCATGAGTTGCATAAATGCCCCGTGGTTGAGGTGAATTAAATTTTCGTGATCGCCGCTTTCAAGGTAGACGTCGTCGGTTTCTTGCAAACAATCATCCCAAACAACGTGAAAGCCGTAGACCTGCCCCAGGGCGGGCACAGCCCCCATCTCACAGTCCAGAAACACACTCTTCAATTCTTCTTCATCTGCGAGTTGATATTGGCCGTTCATCATCCGGTTGAGCCAGTGGAAGACGATTCTGTGGGATGCTGGGATGACACAGAGGAGATAGTTATCCCTGTCGTGGCAGAGTACGGCCTTGACGACTTCCCGCGCAGGCAGGTGAGCGGTGTGGGCCGTGTGTAAGCTCGAATGGGTGTGAGGGTGGTGGAGCAGGTTGTAGTCTACACCGACCTTTTGTAGATGTTGTTCTATGCTGTATGCGATTGACATTGTCAGGCCCTCCCAGGGTTTGTTCCTTGATTTGAATATAGACCACCGGGCTTCACTGTCTAATAATTTGTCTATGTAAGGGATGTGAGTGGTTAAGCTAAGCTTGAATAAGAGCTTGTTAGTGAGCAGCCATGAGGTGTATGGAAGGGAGGCACGCTTGCTATTGTCCTCGCGCCGTAAACATCACCAGCAGTGTGCGCAGGATGATGATGCTATCCATTTTTAACCATGACCAGAAATTACTCAGAGCTAGACCGTAGCTAATATCAAAACCCAGTTTATTGCGCACGTCCTCCAGACAGGTGTCATAACCCTGGTTGACCTGAGATAGCCCGGTTATACCCGGGGTAACACAGTAGGTTCGCTCACTGAAAAAGGGGATGTCCCGTTCCAGTTTCTGATAAAAAGCCGGGCGCTCTGGCCGTGGGCCAATGACTGACATCTCGCCCTTCAGTACGTTGATAAACTGTGGCAGTTCATCGAGTCGGGTCTTTCTTAAAAAGCGACCGACCGGAGTGATTCTAGGATCGTCTTCGGTGGCGAGCACGGGGCCCGAGTTTCTTTCAGCATCGTCGATCATGGAGCGAAACTTAATCATCTTGAAGGTTGCTGCACTGTTGGCAAAGCTGATGCCGCTGCGCTCTTGTGTAAAGAAGATCGGGCCAGGGGACTTATACTTGATTGCGATGGCAATGAGAGGCCAAAGTGGCAGGGTCATGATGATGCCAAGTGTCGCGATCAACAGATCAAGCAGACGCTTACTATAGGCGGTAGAGGCATTGATATGGCAGTGGCTATGCATTGTATTGACTCCCTTAAAGGATTAATCAGGCTTTACCGATTGCCAGCGGCCGCGTTCAAAACCGGCTAGATAACGCAGGGTACCCATTAAACTGGCGCAGTGGCCTCTGACGAGGTAGGCGAGTGACTCCAGGAGAGGAATCTGTCGTTTTGGTTTCAGAACAAGCTGTAGTAGGGCCAGCTGATAGAGCAGGATTTGGGCGAGGGCAATGGGTATAAACAGCCAGTGGTGTTGTGCCAGATAGATACTGCCAAACAGTGCAATGAGCATGCAAAACGGCATCAATACGCGTAGTCCCTTACCCGATATAAAGGCGAAAGCAATGCCCCGGTAGCGCGGTAGCAGCAATTTCTTAAGACGTAAGAGTTGCTGACAATTACCGGCACCGATGCGACGCCGCCGCTGCCAATCCATGTTGTCATTGGCTTGCTCCAACTCCAGGGCGTGAATATCGGCGGCATATTCAGCCCGAAAACCCTGCATGACAATGTTCATGGGTAGAATGAAATCGTCGTTAATGGTGTCGGCGGCCAGCGGTGTAAACAAGTTGCGACGCAATACATAGAAGGCGCCGTGAGCACCCAGAGTCGCGCCTAAAGCGGCTTCGCAGGCCTTCATGTGACTTTGATAGTTCCAGTAACTCAACTCACCCACGGAGCCGGGGTTCAGCAGTCGATAATGGGGTGATAACACACCCACGTGGGGGTCTCGAAAGTAGTGGGCGGCGATCAGCAGGGCATCGATGGATATCAGGGCCGAGACATCGCTTAAGGCCAGTAATTCGCCGTTCAGCTCCTCTACCACTTCGTTAATAACGGCGACCTTGCCGCGGTTTTCGGGGTAGTTGCGCACCTCAATATCGAGGTGCCTGCACTCGATTTGAGCGGCGGTTTGGCGCGCAATGGCGACGGTGTCGTCGCTACAGCCATCACAGGCGACGATAATATGAAGGCGATCTTCTGGATAGTTGAGGATGGCTAAATTGCGAATTTTATCGGCTATCCACTGTGCTTCATTGTAGGCCGGGATCAGCAGGCTAATACGCGGTAAGTTCTTTGTGCCGAGCTGGGGTTTGTTAGCAAGATCATCACCATGGCGCTCGCTCTTGCGCTGCAGCCACTGCAGTATCAATGGATAAACGGCATGGTGGTAAATCACCAGTAGGCCGCTGAGCAAGGTTAAGATGACGGTAGTCGTCGTGGACATCTTAAAGCTCCCTGGTCTGCAGTTGATTGTAGGCCTGGGCCATAAAACGCACATCACAATGATTTTTGACAAAGGTTCTCGGGCTTGATTGCGCGCCGGTGTTGCGGACCCTTAAGTGTTCGCTCAGTACCCGCATTAGGTTGAGGCTAAGGGCACCGACGTCCCTGGCCGGTATCAGCACACCGGTGTCGGGGCACAAGGTCTCGCTGGCAGCACCGACATCGGTGACGAGTGTCGGCACATTGCAGGCCTGGGCCTCCAGAGGAGAGAGGGGCATTCCCTCATTGATTGAGGGCAGGCAAAAGACATCGAGTGCCTGATAAAAGCGTGGCATGAAATCGACGCGACCGAGGAAATGGATGCGTTGGCTAAGGCCTAGCTCCTCGGCGAGCTGCTGTAATTGCTGCTTCATCGACCCCTCACCCGCGAGAGCGAGGTGAACCTCCTGGGGTAAATCGCCCAGGGCCTGAAATAAAAAGCTGTGGCCTTTGACGGCCTCTAAGCGACCACTGCAGCCAATGAGAGGGACGTTGAGCGGTAGCATTAATTGTTCCCGTGCCAGGCTCTGTTGGCCGGGTTTGAAATACTGGGTATCGATACCATTTGTCACGACCTCGACCTTGTCAATGTCCAACTGGCGGCACATGGCGCTGGCGACGATGTGTGCGTCGGCGACCAACAGCGGTTGGGTGAGGCGAATGATGAGCTTTTGCAATTGGCAGTGGCGGGGATTATTCAGGTGCCAGGCATCGTGTTCGGTGTGTACGAGATGCTTGATACCGGCGAGACGTGCCGCAAGGCCAGCGTACAAGAGGGGGCCAAGGTGGTGAGTGTGTACGACATCGGCACCAATGCGCTTCAATAAGCGGCTCAAACGAAGCACCAGGAAAGGTTTCGTGCCGGGCTGCTTGTTGAGAAAGATGACTCGACTGGCGTAGCGTTTGAGGCGAGGCCAGTGCCGAAGGGCTTCGCGGTAACTGCCCTCCAGACTGATAATCAGTGGTTTTTTGTAACTCTGTGTAAAACTACAGAGATCGAGGGCCATTGTTTCGATACCACCGGGGCGAAGATGCTGAACGACTTGGACGACTCTGGACATGATGGACCTCTCTTGGCTACAGCGATGTCAATTCCCTGGTGATGCCCTGTCGAGTAACAGGCCTTGGCATTAGGCACTACAGGAACACCGGGTACTTAGACTAAGCACTTGCTGTGCCAACTAGAGTGGCCGTATAAAGTCTTTAAAACGCTTATTTGAGACGAGGTTTTTGTGTTTTTTGAGGTCTTTATTGGCGCTTATTTCGCAAATTGCATATGAGCTTGCAAAGGCATTTTCATTTCAATAAAAGCGGGTTTTTTTTTGGTTTTTTTTTGGTTTTTTTTTGGGCTTTAATTCTTCGCCCTGCGCGGTGTTACAGCGGGCGCTGGAGAAGGTGGATCGGGGGGGAGTGTTGAGGTACGAGGCGCTGTTATGGCTCAGATTGGCCGCTTATTAGAGATAGGGGGAATGCGGCTCAAGACGGGGACGCCACTAATGGCACTCAGGCGATCGAGGCGACGCAGGCTGGTATCGCCGATCTCCAGTAAGAGCGCTAAGCCGCCGCCAAAGACGATGCCGCCGATGAGACCCCCGATAAAAAATAGTGATAGGGGCAACTTATTGTCGCTGGTTGGCGTAAAGGGCCGGTCGATGATTTTAATGCGTTTGTCTTCTTCAAAAATACTTAAAGAGTGGGTTATGCGGGCGTTTTCGTGGCGTTGTAGGAGGTCGTCATAGAGCCCTCGTTTGATATGAATATCTCTGTTCAGTCGCGACAGTTCACTTTCGTTGGCGCCGTAGTTCGAGGCCTGTGCCTCACCTTTGGCAATCATTGCCTGGAGGCTGAGAAGCTCCTCCTTTAAACCGTCGACCTTACTGCGTGCCAGTTGTAGGTTTTCCAGCTGTGAGACCAGCAGGGTTTGTTCGGCCTCGCCCTGTGAGGCTCCGCTGGCGATGGCCCACAGTTGATCGGCGTTGAGGCTGTGTTGGCTGTGCTGGAGAATATTGAGGCGTTCTACCTGTAGGCTGCGTAGATTGCGCAGGGCACCTTGAATCTTGCTGTGTTGGTCCGTGTAGCGAGCCCGTAGCAGTACGAGGTTACCCTCAATATGGACAATTTTTTCTTCCAGGCGGCTCAGTACGGGGTTGGTTTTTGATAACTGCTGGTCGAGGCCTCCGAGGCGTCGGGTGGCGCCGGCCAATTCACTCATGCGCTCCGCCAGGCGCTGTTTTAGGGAGTTTAGGTGGGTCATATTGCCGAGGTGCAGCGAGGGAAGGTCAATGGCATGGCGATTTTTAAAGTCGGCCAGCGCCGCCTCGGAGACATCGAGTTCGTGCCGTCGCTGTTCCAGATGTTGAGCCAAAAAACGGCTGGAGGCGTGCATGGATGAGCGTTCGGGGGCGAGTAACTGCTCGACAAATTGTCGTCTAATCACCTCGAGAGTCTCCTTGATCTGCTCGGGCTGACGGGCGGTGTAGTCGATGCGGATAAGGTCTTTGCCGAGCATGCGCAGGGAGATGGCCGAGGATAACTCGCCAATCACTCTGTCCTGTTCTGCGGGTTTGCTGTGTTCATCGATCAGGCCCCGTTCCAGGGCGACGCTAGCGAGGATATGGCGGCTGTGCAACAGTGTCTGCAGTGCGCTCAGTCGCTCTTTAAGCATCGAGGATACGGCCAGGTCCTCCAGGAAAGGGTTCATCTTAGCCGTTTCCTGAATCAACATGCTGGTGTGAGAGGAGTAGTGCTGGGGGCTCAATACACCGACGCCAAGACCCACGAAGGGTAGCAACAGAATTGGCAGGGCAATGGCGTAGCGTCGTCGCCAGACGGCGACGAGAATCACCAAAATGCGATAGTGAATACTCATAGGGCGTCGAGCCATTGCGTCGTTAATTGTGCCTGGCTGGCCCAGTCCTTGTCGGCGACGGTATGGCGTGTGGCCTTGCTAAAGGCAGGCAGGCCATGCAGTTGCAGGCTCGCTTGCAGTGCTTCGACCATGGCGGATGCGCCATCGGCAATTTGCACCAGGCCCCGGTAGGGCCGCAGAGCGGGGAAATCGGTGGCAACAATGGGGCGTCCACTGGCCAGGTACTCGACTAATTTAAGGGGGTTGCAGGCGCGAATCTGGCTGTTGTCAATAAAGGGAAGGAGGTTGGTATCCCAGTGTTGGCAGTAACTTGGTAGTTGCTGGTGAGGCCGCTCGCCCAAAAAGTGCACGTTGTCGAGAGCATTTAACGCGCTGACATCGACGACTGTTTTACCGATGAAAACAAAGTGCCAGGCGGGCATTTTTTTGATCACGGTGGCCAGTAAATCGAGGTTTAGCCAGTTTGAAATACTGCCGTAGAAGCCCGCAATGGGCCGGCCGTCGTTGGGTAGATCGAGGGCGCGAGCACAGGGTTTGGAGAAAAGCGCCAGGTCTACGCCATGATTGAGCAGGCGGGTGGGCGCGTTGGGGAATTTATCCACCAGTTTTTGGCTGGCACAGAGGATTAAATCTGCCTTGGCGGTGAGCTCCTCCTCACGGGCGGTGACGGTGCTGTGATCCACCCCGGCGAGGGCAGAGAAGTCATCGCCGCAATAATAGATCACCGCCGACTCCTCGAGATGGCCGATGAGGTCGACGGCCGTTGGTAGGGAGATCCACAACAGCGGCGCCTCAATTTGCTGGCTGCGCAGCAGGGGCCGCAATTGTTTGAGCAACATACGTGTCGCCAACCAACGTGCGACACGGCTGCGGGGTGCCGGCAGGGTTATGGGCTTGATAAGGAAAAAGTTGTCACCTGTCGGCAGCGATGACTTGCCCCCTTGATTCGCTGAGGGCGCTTTGTGTGGCCATATTTTTTTACAGGCGCGCAGGATGTCGTGGCGATTAAGCCGCGGACGGCGCAGGCCGATGGAATTCACCCAGATGACTTTGCGCTCGTCTGCCAGGTGTGCGATCAGGTGCTGAGTGCTACTAGGCAGCCCGCCCCAGTCTTCGCCAAATACAATCAGTGCCGCTTTCATTGCCGATTACCTCTCCGGGTTGTGGGCGCGGATACTGCTTGTGGACGAGTGGTCAGCATTGCCTAGAGGCTCACCATTGACCTTACCTGAAGCGGATATTTGTCCCAACACCTTGGCGGGCACACCACCCGCCAGAACGCCTGGGGGTAGGCTTTTTGTCACCACGCTGCCGGCGGCGACAATGGTGCCGCGGCCAATGTGTACACCGGCGGTTACCGTTACCCCGGTGGCCAACCAGACATCATCCTCCAGAATGATGTTGCCGACTTGAGAGTCGAGCTCGGGTAAGCCGGCGGCCCTATCTTGCGCGTTAAGAGGATGGCCGGGATAACCAGCGAGCAGGGCGCGTCCGGCAATGCGCACATTATTGCCAATTTTAATCCGCTGCCCCACGGCGATGGTTGTCATCCAGCCAATATCGACGTTATTCCCCACGAGTAATAGCGGTTGTTGTCGGCTACAGGTACGGCCACTAAAGGTGCTGTGGCCACTGATGCGGCAATTATCACCGATAGAAATCTGTAGTGATCCACTGACGAAGGGTAGGCCACCGTAAAGGTAGAGTTGGCTCCCGGCGTGACTGAGGCGACCCTTGAAAACGGGTGTCCACCAGAACATTCGAGTGAAACTGGCGAGAGTGTCGCGCAGGCCACAGTGGCCAATATAGAGGGGACGTACCAGCCAGCGGGGGGCCGGTAGCGCTATTTGGCGAAGGGTCTTGAGCTGTTGGAAGGTAAATTGTGCCCAGGGCTGCCGGCTGGTTTTAAGGTTTTGCTTGAGTTTTTGCAGGCTGTACATGGTGACGACTCCTCTACTTGAAAGGCCTTACTCGACGGTGACGGATTTGGCTAAATTGCGTGGCTGATCAACATCGGTTCCCCGCAATACTGCGCAGTGATAGGCCAGTAATTGCAGGGCCAGGGTATAAATAAAGGGCTGTAGTAGGGGTTCAATAGTGGGTATGGCAATGGCGGCATCGATATAATCGCTGGCCTCATCGATACCCTGTTGGTCGCTGAGCAGAATGACCTTGGCACCCCGCGAACTCACCTCTCGTAGATTCGATAGTGATTTGGCAAACAGCCGGCCTGGAGGTGCAACCACGAGCACCGGCATGGAGGCGTCCACCAGGGCAATGGGGCCGTGCTTAAGCTCCCCCGCTGGGTAGGCCTCGGCATGAATATAGGTGATCTCCTTGAGCTTTAGGGCACCTTCAAGGGCCAGTGGTAAAGCGATGCCTCTACCCAGGAAGAGTATGTGCTCGGTCGTGCATAGCTTATGGGCAATCGGCCAAATACTGCGCTCACTGTTAAGAAAGCTAGCGATGCTGCCTGGCAATAGGGCGAGTTGGCTCTGCAGTCGCTTTTTCTCGGTTTGATTAATTCTGCCTCTACATACGGCGGCCTTTAAACATAAAAGGATCAGTACGGTTAACTGGGCGGTGAAGGCCTTGGTCGAGGCCACGCCAATTTCGGTGCCCGCCATACTGGGGAGTACGACGTGACTCTCGCGGGCGATACTGCTGTCCATGACATTGACAATGGATATGCACTGCTGCCCGCACTGTTTCGCATGGCGTAGCGCCGCGAGAGTGTCGGCCGTTTCCCCGGACTGAGAAATAAACAGGGTTGCTGAGTTGGTACACACGGGGCCTTCCCGGTAGCGGTATTCGGAGGCAATGTCGATATCGACCGCCAAACTGGCGACACTCTCCAGCCAATATTTTGCGATCATCGCTGCGTAGTAGGAGGTACCGCAGCCGACAATATTGAGGCGTTGTAACTCCGCTAAATTAAAGGGCAGCAGGGGTAGCTCAATGGCATTGTCGGCACTGGGTAAATACTTGCCCAGGGTGCGCTTAACGACATTCGCCTGCTGGTGAATTTCTTTTAGCATGTAGTGGGGAAAGCCCTGCTTATCGTTGCTGCTTTGCTGTTCAGAGACCATTTGTAGAGGGCGCTCCACAGGCTTGTTATCCCGATCGGTAATCTCTACCTGCTGCAGACTGATGCGGGCCAGGTCGCCATCTTCGAGGTGGCAGGCCTGGTTTGCGACAGATTTTAGGGCATTGATGTCCGAGGCTAGATAGTGGCCGCTACTGGCATAGCCTAAGGCTAAGGGGCTGCCGCGGCGGGCGGCAAAGATACAGTTGGGGAGGTCGTCAAATACGGCGGCAATGGCAAAACTGCCCTCGAGTCGTGCCAGGGCCGAGCGTAGCGCCAGATCGTGAGCCAAACCCAGATTGAGGTAAAAGGTGATCAGTTGCGGAATGGTTTCACTGTCGGTATCACTCTCGAACCGATAGCCCCGAGACTCCAGCTCTGTGCGCAGTTGATGGCTGTTCTCGATGATGCCATTGTGGGCCACCGCAACCCGCGAGGTCATATGAGGATGGGCATTGCGTTGGTTGGCGGCACCGTGGGTTGCCCAGCGAGTGTGGGCGATACCAACACTACCTTCGAGAGGCTTTGCTTCCAGGCAGTGAATTAAGCTCTCGATCTTGCCTTCGGCACGTCGGCGTTGTAGGCCGCGCTTGCCAATAATGGCAATGCCGGCTGAATCATAACCCCGGTAGGATAAATCTTGTAAACCCTTGATAAGGTGGCTGGTTACCGATTCGCTATTAATGGCTGCAAATATCCCGCACATGATTTTCACCCGCAATATTTTTTGTCATAAAAAGTAATGCAGGGATTAAGCCATGTTTATAAAGCCCTTATATAAAGGCCTTTGAGGGGTTTTTACGCTGCTGATATCTTGTTGTTTTGCATAATGCATTGCATTTTTGTGAATCTTTATTTTTGTTTAATTCGGTTTTTTCATTGTACATAAGATTTTACTTACTATTGCAGTGCCGGCATTTCTACGCTCGTGTTCTGGCACACATGACACTACACGCGAGGGCTTTGGGCGGTGCGTAGAGCCAAGGCTGTTGATTGTTAGTCGCTGCTAGAGGGGCTGTCAAATAAGTGGGTGTCGACCCACTGCGCCAGTGCAACGACGAGGGCGAGCAGGATGTAAATTGGCCAGGTAAAGCCCTGGGTGAGAAAGGTTGCCGAAATAACCGTACCCAGCAGTCCCGCCAGTACTGCCTGGGCGGTGGCGTGGATGGCGGGGTCAACCGGTAGGGGGTGTGCCTCGATGCGCTTCAAGGTTTGCAGAGCGGTTTTGATTAATAGACCAATGGTTGCGAGGAAGACGCTGAGGCCGAGAAAACCGGTCTCGGCGAGGACGCCGAACCAGGTGCTGTGTACGGCGTGATTGAGGCCGTCCCAGTGCTGGCTGTAGTAGAAATAATTTGAGTAAAAATTATTCAGGCCAACGCCACTCAAGGGATTGTGCTGAGCCATTCCGGTGGCGGCTTCCCAGGCGTAGAGGCGGCCCATGGCCGATTGGTCGATACCACCTTCGGCGGCGCCACCGGAGCTGCGCTCAGAGATACCCGCCAATAAAAATACCAGCATACTTGCCGCTCCGCCGAGGCCAAAAAAAAGCATTTTGGAGGCCATGCGTCGATAGGCAAAGACGGCATAAATACTCATTATACCGAGCAGACCGCCGCGACTCTGGGTGGCGATAACGGCAAAAAAAAGTATCGGGGTACTGATCAGGCCAAGCGCTGTATTGAGACGCCCTACGCCCTTGCTTAGCATCAGGCTCAGGGCAAAGGCCACGGGAAACATTAATACCAGTGCCAGATCGTTGGGGTCGCCCAGTACAGAACCAATGGCTCTGCCGATGGTGACTCGGGTCTCCTCAACGAGACCAATGCCCTGAGCTTTATTGCTCAGGGCGACGATGCCGACCAATAAACCGGAGAGGGTAATTAGTCGACTGGCGAGGGCGAAATCTTGTGCGCGGCGCGATAACCAGGCGATGGCAAAGGTCATGACGATAATTTTCCAGTAGATGGCGCTGAAATAGGCAATTGCCACCGCTCGGTTACTGGCCAGGGGAAGACCAATGATGACCAACAAAAAAAATAAGCTAATGGCACTCAACTCGGGGCGCCAGTAGGGAGTGATTTTGGCGCTCAGTGCTAAGTGCCAAAACAGCGCGCCGAGCGAGGCCATCGACAGCAGTAGAGGGATTTTAAAATTGTATATTTGCGGAAATACTTCATGGATGCGAAAGAAGGAGAAAATAACGAAACACAGCACCAATAAAAAGGGTTGTTTGAGGGTGAACAGTAGGGCAAAAGGCATAATACCAATCACCACAATTAGGGCGGGGTGGGGAAGGAAATACCAGACCAATGACAGGGCCGATATCGCCAACAGGGGGAATAGCCAGACGCGTGTGTTGGGCTTCTCTGGTATTGAGGTCAATGGCTTATCGGTCACGGTTCTAATGTCCCGCCAGCGAACGTTGCCAGTGTGCCGGCAAGACAATCAGCTTGAGGAACTTGGCGATGACCAGCAGGCTGCTGAGCGCGACAATGATTAATACCATCTGTTGAGTTTCGCTTTTATTTAATAACGCGACACTTAACCAGGCAAAGCTGACCACCCCCAACAGCAGCACCGAATCTGTTGGATAGGGTAGGGGTAGCAGCCTTTGGCTGATTTTGAAAAACAGGATCAGACGCAGGGCCTGCGCGCATAACAGGGCGGCAATGACGCCCCAGACCCCGTATGGTGGTACCCACCACAACATGGCCATTAGCCCCAGGCCTGCGGCAGTGGTGTTGATAAACAGTTGTATGCCGGTGGTTTCTCCGCTTAAACAACCCAGGTTCACCAACTCGGTCATTTCTTTTAACAGCAGTACCGCGACCAGACCAATAACATAGAGGCTAGCATTGGCGTAGTTGGCCGGCATTAGCCAGTGGATAAGAAGGGGAGCACAAAGGCCGACCAAGACACCAATAATCAGTGCCAGGCTCAGTCCGAAGGCAATGAAGTTAGCCGTTCTTTGGTGGCCATTGTCGCCCTTGAGAATGGCAAAGCGTCGCGGTGTCCACCACATACTAAAGGGTTGTAGCAAGAGCACCACCGGCAGGGCAAACTTGGCGGCGACGCTAAACAGGGCGACTTCATCCAGACTGCTGTGCTGAGCGAGAATCCAGCGATCGAGACCATTGAGAGTAAAGGCGACCAGTCCACTGCCGGTCAGGGGCAGGCTGTAAATGAGTGCCTGCCAGGCTGTTTGCCGGCTCAAACCCAGCCCCGTGCTGCGGATCTGTAGGTAGCTAAGTACCAGGGCTTGCAGTGCAGCGGCGATCAAGCCAGCTTCAAGCATGCCCGCCACGCCCCGCTCAGCCCGCAAAAGAACGACGACCAGTAGTGCCTGAGTGAGTGCTCGCCCGGTGGTGGCGAGAAAAAAACAGCTGGCCTGGTTATGCATGCGCAGCCAGGCGAGGGGAATGGAAATACAGCCCTCCAGTGCGAGGATGGAGAGCATTAAGCGCAGTTCATAGGGGCTGGCAGCTCCGTTCATGGCAGTGGCCAGTGCGGGTGCGCCTTGCCAGCCCAGTAGCCAGGCACCCAGACCGATGATCAGTGCCAGGCCATAGATTTCAGCGCCGAGGCGTCTGCGCTGGTGCTGATCGGGGCAGACGCCAGCGAAACGGAACAGGGTGTGATCGAGACCCATGCCGATCAGTACGCTGGCGATGATGGCTATGGTGGAAATGATCTCCAGGCGGCCAAAATCCTGAGTCGACATGTGGTGGGCGACATAGGGCAACATCAGCAGGGATATACCCTTCATCAATGCGATGCTACTGCCATAAAGTAGGGCCTGCTTGAGGGCGTCGGGGAGTTTTCGGTTCATCACCGGGGCCACTCGCTGGACTCTGAAGTAGTTGCTTGAGTTGCTGTTGCGGGCAACATTTCCAAACTGTTTTTGAGGGCAGCGAAGCGTTTGTCGGCGCGATAGTCCAGAGCCATCTTTGCCGCGGCCCTACCGAGTCGAACGACCTGTGCCATGTCATGACTGAGGGCCAGTAGTTTCGCGCTCAGGTCCTGGGCATTGGCGGCGCGGTATTTAATGCAGTTAATGTTGTCGGACAGGGTGCGATCCCAGTGGGCGCCGTCGGCGGGAATTAGCACGCAGTGACCGGCCGCCATGGCCTCGAGAATGGAGAGCCCAAAGGGCTCCCTGGTACTGGTGGAGACAAAGATATTGGCGCTGCTGCGCAGGGCATCGAGTTGGTGTGGGTTTTCATGCCAGTGTACCCCGCTAATACTAATCGGGGCTCGACTCACGGGCAGCGCGCAGTCGACGGGCTGTATGTAGCAGATATGGCTTGGCGGGCGCTGTGTTGGCGCCATGTATTGCAGGGCCGCTAACAGGATGTCGAGGCCCTTCCACTGTAATAGAGAAGCGGCCCAAAAAACCACCGGGGTTTCTCTCTGGCAGGGTGTTGGCCAGCATGAGGGGTCTAAAGCATTTGGCAGCAGAGAAAACTGCTGGCCGAGGTGCTCTTGTCGTGCGCCTCGATCGATAGACAGAGCGGCTAGTAGGGAGCCTTTACTGCTTTCGAGATAGTTAACCTGGTCTGCGACGCGCAGACAGCGAGCGATGGTCCTGGAGCGGGCCACCGGCCCGTGAACCATCTGTACCAGCCGAAATCCGAGCCAGGGTTTGACTAGAAACAAGGCAAGGTCAACACCGGGGCCGGATGCACCCAGGGCAATATCAATTTTTCCACAGCGCAGCCTGGCGAGAATAATGAAGAGGGCGATAAAACTGTGGCGCAGAAAATAGGGTAGGCCCTGTTCACGGCGGCTCAGGCATTTGGGTTGGTATAAATGCAAACATTTATAGGCCGTTTTACGCCAGCTCTGTGGGTCGGCACTGAGTACAGTGACGACAATCTTGTCGGGGTCCAGGGTGTTGAGCAATGTCGCGGTGGCGACCTTGGAACCGCCGGCAAAGGCTGTAGGGTCAAGCACCAACAAATGCTTTCGGTCTTTCATGGCTGCCTGCCCCCCACGTCTCCTTTCATCCCAGTGCTTGTGGTGAGAGGAGCTGGCGCTCGCTTAAATAGAGCGCACACCTTGCGTCGGGCGAGGGCGAGTATTTGAGCACAGACCTTGACGCTGATTTGTCGCCAGCGCCAATGGCGGTGCCAGGCCATGGAAAGACCGCTCTGGGCTAGGCAGCGCTGATAGAGCCTGGTAAATTGAGCGACGTTGCGTTCAACTGTAAAGTGCTGCAGAACATGGTGGCGGCCGGCCTTTCCCAGTGTCATACGTAGTTCGGGGTCTGCGTAGAGTTGCACGATACTTGCCGCCAGGGCCTGTATATCTTCTGGCGGGACCAGCAAGCCTGTCTGCTCATGGAGTACGACCTCGGGAATACCGCCCACGGCGGGTGCGACCAGTGGCAAACCGGCGAGACTGGCTTCCGCAAGGACCAGACCGAAGGCCTCTTGTCGCGCGGCGCTGATGAAGAGGTCTATACCACTGCGCAACAGCCCGCTGACCTCATCTTGTTCACCGAGAAAATGAACATAGGGGCCGAGTGCCAGGGCATCGCTGAGTTGTTCAAGTGCCTGGCGCTCGGGGCCCTCACCAATGATCACTAGCTGGGCGGGCAACTTCTTATTGCGCACTTCATTGAGGGCTCTAATGATTAGGTCTATGCCCTTGCGATGAATCAGTGAGGCGGTGGTGGCGATGACAAAGTCATCCTCAGCAATATTTAAGGCTGAACGCAGGGCGAATGATCTTTGTTGATCCAGGGTGGTGTGGTCAATACCATTGTTTATGACACGGCTGCATTCCACGGGTACGCCGTCACCGCGCAACTGCTCAATTACCGCGTGACTCGGCGCGACAGAGATACTGGCATGGTGGAGGCCGAGAATAAGGCGTTGGTGGAGAGGGTAGGGGCTATGTAGGTGGCTAATGAGAGGTAGGTGCCGGGCCCTGGCGATGATATTCAAGCACTGGCTGGGTGCGCCACTATTGGCGTGGATGAGCTTTGCGCCGTATTTATCGACAATGTCGAGACCACGGCGCAGCAGTCGACAGTAGGCGGCAATACTGAAGCGGGGTTTACGCGAGGAGAACAATACTGGTAAGGGGGATACTTCAACGGGAATACCCAATGGCGCTGCCGCCCTCGCCATAGTTTCAGAGTTACACCAAAGGACGGGGTAAAACAGGCTGCGATCGAGATAGCGTAGAAGATCCAGCAAGCAGCGCTCACTACCGCGTATCCAATCATCGCCATAGTGGGTAAACAGGATGGTCGTTGGGGGTGAAGGTGCCATGGTTGTGATCTCGTTATTGAAGGCTCTATTACGGGCTTGCAAGAGCTGAGCCAGAGGGAAAACGGTGGGCAACAAGGCTTGAAAGGGTCTAGCGCCGCTATAGGGCGTGCTGAGATGGCATTAATTACCTGCAATCCGAGGACTGTCGGATTGCATCGCATTATGCAAATTCAGGCCGTTTTGCGCGCATTATCGAGTGCGCGATAGCTCTGAATTAATTTTGGAATGGCGATGTCGGTGGAAAAGCGTCGGGTAATGCGTTGGCGCGCGGCCTGCTGAAAAGCGAGGTGCTGACGTCGCGTCATGGTCAGCCAGGTGTGCAGGCAGCCGGCTAGGGCCAGGGGCTTTTCAGGTTTGACGAGCCAGCCATTTCGATTATTTTCGATGACTTGATCGAGGGCGCCGACACGTGTTGCTAGAACGGGGATGCCCCGGGCCATGGCCTCAAGGGCTGCCATCGGCAGCCCCTCCTGGCGAGAGGGCATGACGAGCAGGCCGATGCGCGGCCATATGGAGCCCATATCGTCGACATAACCATGGAAGTAGACATTTTTAGAGGCAAGGTCGGATAGCACGGTGCCCATCGGGCCATTGCCATAGATGTGGAATTGCTGGCGCGGGTAAAGTGCCGCCATTCGCAAAAAAAGATCGGGACCTTTTTCGTGACTGAGCCGGCCCACGAAGGCAATTTGGCCACGCTTGGGCGTCGGTAGCTGGCTAATAGCGGGGGGAATGTCGACAAAGTTGTCGATGAGCTGGGTATTTTCAGGGAGCTGAGCCGCGATTTGCGGACTCACGGCAAAGACCTTCTGACTCCATCGAGCACTGTGGCGGTCGAGCCAGCAGTAAAACCTCAATAGCCCCCTGCTCTGCTCGCCGGCATGATAGGTAGAGACGAGGGTTGAGCGACTACCAGCCAGCAGGAGTCGTGCATAAATCGCGGCCTTATAACCGTGGCTATGAACAATTGCCGGCTTGTGCCGTTGCAGGGCGCGCCAGAGGCTGATGATACTGCCATCCAGACTGAAGGTTGCAATACCGCTGGCTATTAATGCACTGCGCAAGGGGTGTTGGCCATAGTCTTTGATGAAAACCACACAGACCTGTTGCTGATATTTATTAAGGCCTCGCGCCAGTTGTAAAACGTGGGATTCGATACCGCCGCCGCAGCGGCTATCGAGTAATAACCAGATGTGGGATTTACTTGCAGAGTGTTGAGTCAACATGAGGAGATCCATTCGCATTTAAATATATTTATATGAGCAAATGTTGTGCCGCATTTTATTTATACCTCGTGAGGAGTGAGTGCGGTTTTCGGCATAAATTATTGCAAATGACAACTTAACTTGCTGTTTTGCGAAGCAAAGTAAACAGGCCAGTCAATAAAAGTCATAGATAGCGTGTTTCTATTTTGGCGTAAGGATTGCAGTAATAAATATATCAGTGGTTGACGAGGAAAGAGCAATGAGTACTTATTTAGTGACCGGTGGCTGTGGATTTATTGGCTCGCACCTAGTGCATAGTTTACTGGCAGATGGGCACCGTGTGAGAGTACTCGATGACTTATCAACGGGCGTAAGGGGGAATATACCTCCCACCTGTGAATTAGTGGTAGGCGATGTGACTGAGGCGTCATTGGTTCGCGATTGCATGGCCGATGCCGATGCTTGTTTTCACCTGGCAGCCATTGCCTCCGTACAGCAGGGCAATGAGCAGTGGTTGCGTTGTCATCACGTCAATCAAACCGGAAGTATTAATGTCTTCGAGGTTTGTCGTGAAAAGAGTAAGGCCGTGGTCTACGCCTCTTCGGCGGCGGTATATGGCGATAATGCCGAATTACCTCTAAGTGAAAATATGCATTTGCGACCGGTGACATCCTATGGTGCCGACAAACTTGGTAGTGAATTACATGCGCAAGTGGCTTCACTGATACATGAGGTGCCGACCACCGGACTGCGATTTTTTAATGTTTATGGGCCGCGTCAAAATCCGCATTCACCCTATTCTGGGGTCATCTCTATTTTTGTCGATAGTGTTTTGTCAAAGCAGGGATTGACAATATTTGGTGATGGCGAACAAACCAGGGATTTTATTTATGTGGGGGATGTCGTGCGCTTTTTGCGCCAGGCGATGAAACATATTGGCAGGATGCCACGGGTTTTTAATGTCTGCCGGGGTTCTGCTGTGAGTATCAATCAATTGGCCAAAACCATCATGTCGCTGAGTGATAGCAGAGTGGCCATTAACTATCAGCCATCACGAAAGGGTGATATTCGGGTATCTATTGGCGACCCCGCTGCGGCGCAACAGCATTTATCAGAAACGGCAAAAACCCCGCTGTCGGAAGGGTTACGGCTCTTACTGCAATATAATATGCAGGGTGATTGCTCACCACAATATCTCCCTGCCTCTAAAACTCTCCACCAATGCCGCTAGCAACTTGGCTCCCGCTGAGTGTGTATATGAGAGCTGTCTTGCTATTATTCAAGCAAACGTTTAGGCAGGTGGGTTTAAGAAAGTTTTTCCTCCTCCTTTGGTGTGGATTCCTCCCAGCCCTGTTTTTTTCGATAAATTGTCGATGGGCTGACATTGAGCAAGGCGGCGGCCCTGGGGATGTTGTCGTCACAAAACCTTATGGCACGCTCTATGGCTTCGCGTTCGACCTCGGCAAGTGATTTTATAGTGCCCTGGTAAGCGCTCAGGGCAGGTTCAGCGCTGTGTTCTGGTGCGCTAGAAGCTTGCTTGTGTTGACCTTGAGCTAAAGGTATTGATTGCAAGGCTTGTAAGGGTGTGTTGAGAGGGGAGGGTAGGTGGATGCGGGCAACACTCTTTTCATTGTGTAATACGACGATATTGCGAATGACATTTTGTAGTTGGCGAACATTACCCGGCCAATTATAGCTGCGTAGAATTACCTCGGTTTCAGGTGTGAAGTTGATGAAGTTTTTTCCCTCTTCCTTGGCATAGGTGTTGAGAAAAAACAGGGCAATTTCAATAATATCATCGCCCCGTTCGCCGAGGGGAGGGAGGTGCAGGGGCACGACATGGAGGCGATAATAGAGGTCCTCCCTGAATTTACCCGCTGCAACGGCCTCCAGGGGGTCTTTGTTGGTAGCACATATAAAGCGCAGGTCGACCTTTTCTTCGACACTACTGCCGACCTTCTGAAAGCTACTGCTCTGAATAAAGCGCAGTAATTTTGTTTGTAGTTCCATGCTCATTTCACAAATTTCATCGAGGAATAGCGTGCCACCTTCGGCCTGGGCCGCAGCGCCCTTTCTCTCGCTAATGGCACCCGTGAATGCACCTTTGACGTGACCAAAAATTTCACTTTCCATTAAGTCATGGGGGATGGCTCCACAGTTGATGGCGACAAACGGTTTTTCTGCACGGGTACCCTGACGGTGAATAGCATCGGCGCATACCTCTTTACCGGTGCCGCTTTGACCGGTGATGAAGACGGTCGCTTTACTGGCCGCGACGGCATCGATGATGCGATAGACAGCCTGCATGGGTAGGCTGGAGCCAATAAAGCCGTGATAAGATTTGCGTTCAAATTTGGCCTGGTAATCATCGACCTGGTGTTGCAGGCGCCGGCGGTCGAGCATGTTTTGAATGGTGATACGCAAGCGATCGGCGCCGAAGGGCTTTTCTAAAAAATCTTCCGCCCCGAGTCGCATGACATCAACGGCGACATCGACCGTACTATGGGCTGTAATGACAATAACGGAGCTGACTATTTGTTCGCTGCGTAGCCATTGTAATATTTCTCGACCATCCATGTCGGGTAGTTTTAAATCGAGTAATATTAGCTCAGGTGATTGAGCTAATATTAATTCTTTGGCACCTTTGCCATTGTCAATGAGACTGAGATTAATTATTTCGTCTTTCAGGTACTGTTGATACAGTCGCGCCTGTGGTGCGTTATCTTCGATTAATAGCACAGTGGGTCTATGGCTCATGACTCATCCTTTCGTAGTTATGTAAACCCTTGTCTGGCGCGCTTGCCGAGTTGGCGAAATGATTCATCGGTAAGGTTTAGCAGGGTATTTGCCGTACTTAAGGCCTGTTGATGATGACCATCGATACAAAGTTGTTCGGCTTTTCGTGCGAACTGGTGCAGCTTGGCATTGCCATGAGCTGCGGCGCTACTACCCAGGGTATGGCATTCAAATTCCAGGCTGGAAAAATCCTGGCTTTCGATGGCGCTTTTGATGGTAAGGCTGCGTTGTTTTGCGTCTTCGATATACAGCATCAGCAGTTTAGGCGCAATTTCAGCCGCCGTGTCTTTAACCATCTGTTGTAGCACCGCTTCATCGACATATTCACTATTATTGCCATTGCCATTGCCATTGCCATTGCCATTGCCCTCCAGGTCGAGATTTTTTTTAGCCAGGGTTAGCTCCCCCGAATCCTCCCCCGTCATAGGCAAGGTCCAGCTAGCTATACAGTACAGCGCGGCATTGCGGTCGATGGGTTTACTCAGGTAATCGTTCATTCCCGCGGCTAAAAAGCGTTGCTTGTCCTCGGCCAGGGCGTGGGCGGTGAGGGCGACAATGGGTAATTGTCCGACATCTCCGGGTAGTGCACGAATGTTACGCGTCGCCGTCATGCCATCCATTTCCGGCATTGATATATCCATTAATACGATGTCGTAGGGGATGTTACTGACTGCCTCGACGGCTTCACGGCCATTGGCGACAATATCGACCTTCAGGTTGGCACACTCCAAAATGCTTTTAATGATCATCTGGTTGGCAGGATTATCTTCGGCGAGCAGTATGCGGGTATTACTGGCGGGCAAAATTTCTGATACTTCTGAACGGATTAATGCCTCGCTCTCTGAACTTTTCTGCAAGTGAATGGTGAAGTTGAAGCTACTGCCTTTATCAATGTCACTGCTGCAGTTAATGTCACCCCCCATGAGTACTACTAAACGTTTACAAATGGCCAGACCCAGGCCAGTGCCCTCTTGATAGCGTGAATAGCTGTGGTCGACCATGGTGAATTCTTTGAACAGGGATTGTTGCTTCTCAAGGGGGATGCCAATGCCGGTGTCTTCAACCGAGCAGTCTAATATTAGTTGATCGTTTTTATCGATAGTGACCGCAGCGCTGACGATGATACTGCCATCGTTGGTGAATTTAATCGCATTGTTGATCAAGTTGATGAGGATTTGGCGCAGCCGATCAGCATCGCTCTTGGCATATTGTGGTAGATTTTTATCTAAAATCAGTAGCAGGGATAGACCTTTATGCTCGGCCTGGTGGCGCAGTAGTTCTACCGTATTGTGCAATAGGCGATGTAAATCGAAAGCGCTACTTTCCAGTTTGAATTTGTCCGCCTCCATTTTTGAAAAGTCGAGAATGTCATTGATAATATAAAGCAGGAGTTCACCCGAATCACGACCCGTTTGCACCAGCTGACGCTGTTTTTCATTGAGGGGCGAATCACGCAAGAGCCCCAACACGCCAAGAACAGCGTTCATTGGGGTGCGTATTTCGTGACTCATTGTTGCCAAAAAACCTGATTTTGCGTTGCTGGCCGCTTCGGCCTCTTTGGTTTTATGCTGTAGGGTTTTTTCATTCTCACTGCGTTCGGTGATATCACGTAAAATACCGACGTAGCCAATCTCGCCATCGATATCCATATTTGCCATGTTAAATTCAATGGGGAAGGTTTGCCCATTTTTACGCTGTCCGTGCAAGCCATCATTATCAATAAAAATGCTGGGTGGCTGGAAATTTGGGTTGCCGACTCTATATTCCTTGTCATCATTGGAATCCTGTTCGGGCACAAGTATTGCGATGTTAGTGCCGAGGACTTCATTTTTGTTATAACCAAATATCTTTTCTGCGGCGGGATTAAAGCTTTGGATTAAGCCATGTTTGTTAATGGTGATGATGGCATCGGCGACGGTGGCAAGAATTGTTTTTTGGCGAATATCGATTTCTTTTAGGGCTTGTTCGGCCTCTTTACGATCGTGGATCTCTGACTGTAAGTCTTGGTGAGCCTGAATAAAGTCTAGGGTCAAACCGAGTAGGGGAACGGTGTAGGCAATGATCTTTAGGAAGTGGGCAATATTAAAATGACTGTCATAGAGCGCAGTGGAGCCAAAGGTCATGTGCAGTTGTGTAATCACCTCAGGTATCGCGCTGATAATTAGACAATAGGCAAATACACTGGGCTGGCGCCTATAGAGTAGTGGGTAGATCACCACTCCAGCAAAGATGAATAACAGCAAGGGCAGAACATCGTAGGGTCGACTAATCAAGGCGTTGGGGTAGGTTGTCTGGGGCAGAGAGGGTGAGGTGGCGGCCAGGGTGATAATTATGTATGTGCATAAACCGAAGACCAGACTGACGCCAACAACAAATTTTAGATTGGGTTTATGTCGCCCCTGAGGTTTGCGAAAAATGGCGATAGTCACGCCAACGATTAAAATTAGGGCGCTGAACAGCCGGGAAATTGCCCAGGTAAAGGGGATGAAATCGCTGTTGTCCGCGACGGCATCGATCAGCCTGGCGGCTGCTAAGGTATGGAAGGCATCCATGCAGCCAGAGGTGAAGAAGGCAACGGCGACAATGGATGTAGTGTCATCTTTGGTTATTCTGTAGTGGCTAAAGCCTAGAAATACCACGAACCCGGCTATACAAAAGGCTGTCCATTCCAATAGGGCGTGGGTGAATGCGCCCGAAAATGCGAGAAATTGTTGTTCAAGTAGCTCGCTTTGTTGCGTTTGAAGTGCCCACTTATCGTCTATGAGCAGTTTTTGTGAGGAAAAGTCGACGCCGACAAGGTGTAAGGCGGCGGGTAGAAGGCAAATTGTTAGAATGCCCCATTGTAATAGCTTAGGTATTGACGGCGACTGAGACTGTTTTGCTTGTGTTGTCGTCTCGGTTTGCAATGAGGCCATGGCCGTTAGTCTTCACTCGAACTGTCAATTAACAAACTCTGAATCTTCTCGCCCAATTTTTGCAGAGAAAATGGTTTGGTCAAATAGGCTTGAGCACCAAGCTCAAACGCATCTTCAATATTACCAACCTTGTTTTTACCGGTCAGCATCAACACTGGAGTGCTTTGTGTCTCACTTATGGCTCTTAGATATTCCAGTACTTCGAGGCCTTGCATACCAGGCAGCATCCAATCCAGGACAATAATGTCGGGGTGCCCACTTTTCGCCAATGCTAGGCCCTGCTCACCATTCATTGCCTCTGTAACGGCCAAACCCTCGTGGTGCTCAAGTCGGTAGCGGATCTGGCGCAATAGGCTGGCATCATCATCAATGACTAGCACGCATTTTTTTTCTTTTCCAAAGGGCATGGTCAAATACCTATTCTTGCAATCATTCTAGCGACTTGGCTGCAAGTGATTTAGTTGCCATATTATTGTAGGTGAAACCTTAATTTGTTGGTTTATTGTAGGGTTCCATTACTAAAGCACTAAAAGCTCAAGGATATTGTGATTAAAGGCTTGTTTCTATCAGTTAAATTTTCGCTATAAAAAATCTTTTTCGATTTGCTGTGAGAGATGAATTGATTAGCGTCATTGAAATGGCTAACAAGTGCCATTCTGAAAGGCATGATTTTCATTGTTGATGAACATTTGTAATCGCTAAAATCAACTATGCTGCAGGTGGATTGTGCTGATCTCTGAAACCCTTTATTTGTGTGCCTGTGGATAAGTAATCCTGACTTGACGATATTTTTCCTTCTTTAGTCCCTATTACTTGTTAGTCAACTGAGTTCATCCATGTTGAGATTAAAGTTTGCCCTGGGCTCACTGCTCATCATCACCTTGACACTACTGATGATAGTCGGGCTAGGTGAGGGTGTCGGATTGGGATACCCCCTGCTGATCGATATTTGGAATGCGGGGCACTTAGTGCTTTTTGCTCTTCTCAGTTATGGCTATTTTTCTCGTCCCACGCTGGCAAGGCACGGGCTTGCTTACAGAGTGATATTGACCAACATCGTCGCCCTGGGTTTGGGGGCTGGTATTGAGTACTTGCAACTTCAGTTAGGGCGAAGCTTTTCCTGCGCTGATATTGTCAATGATGTGATTGGCGCTAATTTGGGCTTGCTTGTCCTGGCTTTATACAAGACAAGGGTAAAAGGACTTGAGCGATTGACCATACAGCTTGGCTTTATCCTTATGCTCGGTTTGGGTTTGCGAGATGTAGAGCTTCAGCTTTGGGATGAGTGGGCGATGCGCAGTGACTTCCCCGTCCTGGCCAACTTTGAGACTTCGATACAGTTACAGCGCTGGGAGTTTGCCAATGTCGTGGCGCGTCGTTCACAACAATTTTCCCGTTCAGATAGCTATAGCCTTGAGGCTCAATTTCTCAATGGGGATTATCCGAGCATAAGCCTCAATCACTTAATCGGCGACTGGTCCGGCCTGCAATTTCTCCATCTCAGCGTGTACAGTGTCAGCGAGCAGATAACATCCTTTGAGCTCGAAGTATTCGATCGGCAGTATCGACTCAATGGTTTCCACTTTGACGATAAATTTAATACCCCGCTTGCCATTGCGCCGGGCTGGAATTTCATCAACATACCTCTTCAGGTCATCGAAAATGCGCCCCAGCAGCGCAACATGGATATGCGCTTCATACAATCACTGAGCCTATTTACCCATCGGCCGGGTGTTCCGGTTCGTTTGTATATTGATAGTATCCGCCTCCTCTAGTGCAATTGCTCGGACATAATTTCGGCTTTGTCCGCAGAATTTTGGTCTGGGCTGGGGTTTTTCTGGGATCGCTCGAGGAGTAGCAGTAGGACATCATCTTTGATGGCTGTGCCGGACATGCTTTGGAAGGTTGCCATCACTTTGTTTAGTGCTATTTCTATTGGCAGGTCAAGTGTTGCTGCGAGAGCCGTTTTAATGGCCTGCTCATTTTTTTCACGGACCACCGCGTCGGCACTGGAATCAAAGAGTCCATCTGTGTAGAGAGCCAGGCGTTCACCGACGTGCAGTGTGACATGGCTATCCTGATACTCGGTGTTTTTGACCAAGCCAGGCAACATGCCACTGGTGGCTATTGGTGTCACACCCTTTGGGTTAATCAGCAGCGGTGGCGGGTGACCTGCCGCAGCGAGTTTAATTTCACCTTCCGGTAGTAACAGTGCCGAACAACAGGTCAAGGTGATCTTCGATAAGAGCTGGTCTTGTAAGGCAAAGTTTGACAGTGCCTCGAGGAGTGGTGAGGCACTCGTACTGTCTTCTTGTGCCTGTAGTAGACCGTGAAGGTAGGCACCGCAGGCATGGGCAAAAAATTTAGCACTGTCGTCATGCCCCATAATATCGGCTAGCAACAGTCGTAAATGGCTCTCGCCGACCTTGTGGAGCAACAGGTCACCGCCGCCCGTTCCACCGTTAAGTTGTGCCATCGCAAGCTTCCAGGCCTGGACTTGTCTGGGCAGGAGAATCGGCAGTGAGTTGGTAATGTTCTTATTTAAATGCTTGCTTAGTTGTTGACGAATTTTCTTTGATCGAGATAGGACACGCTCAATGCTACTGGTTAGGCGGTGCTTATCGACGGGCTTGCGCAGGTAATCATCGACCCCTAAACCGTTGGCGCGTTGCTGCAAGTGAGTGTTGTCGTAGGCACTGAGAAAAATAAAGGGCAGGGTTTCGGTGTGCCGGTTAAGGTGTATCTGTTCACATAAGCCCAGACCGCTCATCTGAGGCATATTAATGTCGGAGATCACCAGATCAACCTTTTTGTACTTAAGCTTTTCCACAGCCTGCTCGGCGCTGGCGGCGACCCCGACCTTGTATTTTTTCGCCAGGTAAGCCGCGTAAAGACGCAGTAGGGTGGGATCGTCATCGACGATCAGGATGGAGGGTTTGGATTCTGTCGTTTCGCCCCAGCTGAGTCGCAAGCGGTTATGATCACTGGCACCGCCAGGCCAATATTCTAGGTGGTCACATTGGCTGCGCAGCAGTTCAATGCCGCGCCCAACACTTCGCAACCTTGGGTCCTCGTCAGAAATTGGCGCTTGATAGAGGGTTGGGTCCCAGGGATCTCCGTCATCGATGACCTCCAGCCTCCAACCGTCTTGTAGCTGTGCAAAACGTAGCGTCATGTTCTGCGCCGCGCGTTGACCCTTGTCGCGGGTTTGCGGTCCGGCGTGAAGGACTAGGTTATTCAAGACTTCCGAGAGACACAATAAGACACGTCGACCGAGGGCTTTTTCCTCGATACTGGCTCGTATCAATTGTTCGAGCTGGTGCCGTAGCTCGCGGGTGGCATTGAGGGTAACGGGTTTATTGAGTGTGACGAGTAATTTTTCCATGCTAATTCCGCCGTGTTGTGACTCCATGATTGATCGGGGTTTAAATTGACATTGCCAGTAAACGGTTGTTGTGCAGCCATGCGCCGAGGTAGCGCACAATGCCCTTGAATCGAGGTTCGAGTCGCTTTAATTCTCGTAGCAATTCGTTTTTTAGGCAGGGGTTGTCGCGATCATTGTAAATACAGGCCAGTAATTGCGCTCCCTCGTCTCGTAGCCTGGTGATGGCGCTGTCTGCCATTGCCTCTGTAGTCCTTCCCGCCAGCACGACGAGTACGGCGCCATCGCAGGCAGCCGCCACCCGCTCCGGGGGGATATTGTTAGCATTGCTGCGGTTGATGGCTGAGGTATCAAATAAAACGGTGTCATAGTTTTGTAACCACAGGTCTATGCAGCGTTCCAACATACCGGGTTTGCGGAATGTCATGATCAGTTCACGACGCTGGGGGCAAGGTATACCGGTGAGGGCCAACTCTCCCTGGGCACAACTCAGGAGTTGTGGCTCTGTCACAGCAGGGCAGAGCCTGTCTTTTAGAGGCCCTATTGTCTTGTTTTGCAGGCTTAAAAGCGGTTTGAGGGTAGGACGGTAACAGTTGAAATCAACCAGCAAGGTACTTTTGCCGGCCAGTAGATTGCGCTGGGCCAAAGCCAGGGCCACAGAGGTAACTCCTTCCCCAGGGTTGGCCGCACAAATAGATAGAGCACGCTGGCTAGTGGACAGTAAGCGGCTATATATTTGTTCAATTTCCATATGCTGGGGATTAAGGTGCATGGTTTTACCTAGAGTAGCAACGCAAGAGCTGTAATTTGGAAGATGTCTTTTATGGCTGTTCGTACTTTTCCCATGGTGCTGTCTTTTTTATTGGGAATAAATACCGTGTCGCCAGGGCGCAGTACGGGAATATTGGCAATCCTGGCATCGCGGCTGAACTTGGCCAGGTCGAAGCTGCGGGCCTGGTTTTGACAGCAGGACAAATTAATGACCGTGATTTTATTGATGTAGGCATCCGAACTGGGACCGCCGGCCTCTGCGAGTAGGTCGAGCAGTGTCATGTCATCATTAAAACGATAGCGGCCAGGTTTGTTGACGGCACCGATGACACGCACCGTGCTTTCCTTGGGTTGCTCGAGCCAGATGCGATCTTTCTCGGGAATGAAAATCGTGTCGCCGGTACTCACCCTGGGTAGCAAATCTTCATCACCGGTTTCAAAATAGAGGGCCAGGTTCAAGCGGCTTATGCGTGCCGGCTTTTCACCGCGATGACTAATACGCACATTGTGCAGGTCGGCATTGCCGGTGGGGCCGTCGGCAGCGGCTAAAATATCGAGAAAATGCATGGCGTCGGTAAACATATAACGCCCGGGAGCACCCACTTGGCCGAATACATAGATGGATTTTTCCGAGGCCTGGCGCACCCATTGACTTTTATTGTTGGTGGGGTCCTGGGGTAGTTCGTGAATGCGCACGGTGGCACCGGCGCGAATTTTCGGCAAGTAGTGGTCGCCTTGGCCAGTACTTATAAAGGCATCGAGGTTGAATTGGCGATTGCTAGTGCGGCCCTGAGGGTCGATGACAATAATTTCGATATTGCTGGTGTCTGCTGTCGAATTTGGGCCGCCGACATGGGCCAGGAGATCGAGTAGGGTCATTTCGTCGGACCACTCAATACGACCGGGGCGCAGTACCTCTCCGAGCACGCGCACCGCACGATCGGGGGCCACCTTGAGCCAGGACTTTTCATTCATATCGGTTTTTTCCGGGACAAATATGGCATCGCCCGCTTGTATCTTCGGCGGCGAGGCCTTGACGGTACCCTCGGTATAACCGGCCAGGTCAAAGCGCACAATTTCACCATTGGCCCTGAGAATACGAATTTGCCGGGATTCGGCAAAGCGCGTTGGCCCCCCGGCGTTGGACAGGATGTCCATAAAGGTGGCCCCTTGCTGTCCCTCGTAGGCACCGGGTTTTGCCACTTCCCCCATCACATAGATGATATTGCCACCGGTTTTCACCTGTTCTTCCTTGTGGGGCACAAAAATAGTGGCCCCGGCCTCCACAGTCGGTAGTAAACGGCTGTCACCCTGGTCGAGATAGTGTTTGAGATTGAACAGTCGAGGCTTACCCTGAGAGATAAGGCGAATCTGCTCGATGCCGGCATAGCGAGTCACCCCACCGGCGCGCATTAATAGGTCAATGAGGCTGGTTGTGGCTTTATAGGAATAACTGCCGGGGTTGTTGACCTCGCCGAAGACCTTGATGGCCCGGCGGTCTTCGGCGGCATCGCCGGCATCGGCTGCCTTGGCGGGGTCGAAGTCCACTTCCACATTGCCGGTCATCGGTGAGGAGGGGATGAAGAGGCTGTCGAGGGATTGCAGACGCGGTAGGTTGGCTAGGTCACCGCTGTCCAGATATTGCTTGTAGTTAAAGACCTGGCGTACATCGCCGCGGAGCAACTGGATGCGATTGAGCTGGGCTCCGGTGCGCAGCCCGCCCGCAGCATAAAGTGCCATTTGTACGGTGCCATTGGCGGGTAGCGTAAATTCACCGGGTTGTTTCACATAGCCATAGACACTGACCAGTAATTGCCGCTTGGCGATATAGACCTGTAGCAGACTCAAGTCGAGAAAGACCTCGGCGAGCTGGCCACTGAGCACATTTTTTAATTCTGACTCAGGGCTGCCCACTACGGCTACCAGACCAATTTCGGGTAGTAGAATGCGCCCCTGGCGATTGACGGTAAAAGCTTGCTCCAGACTGGGTTCGCCGGGCAGGTCAATTTTTATCTGGTCGCCGACCTGTACTCGGTAAGGCTCCGCCTGCAATCGCGTTGGATAGGGCAGTGCCAACAGCAGGGCTATGATCAATAAGAGGGGGCGTATGCCTAGACCTTTCATCATTTTTTACCTGTGCTGGTTGAGGACTCTGGGGTCAGTAGAAGTTCGATACTGACACGTCGATTGACCAGGCGGACCGCCGGCGCCCGACCAGTAAATAGGGGCTGAGTAGCGGCAACTCCCCGGACTTCTAAGTGGCTATTACAGAGGCCCAGGCTGACTAAATAGGCGGCAACAGCCTTGGCCCGTGCTGTTGAAAGTGCCCGATTGTAAGGCTCGCTACCGAGGCCATCACTGTGGCCGGTAATGAGCAGGCGATACCGGGGGTGCTTATCCAGCCAGAGTACGAGGCCCGCAAGGTGTCGTTGGTATTTCGGATTCAGCTGGCTGGAGTCAAAAGCGAATTGATTGTCGTGATTGAGGTCGAACTGGAACTTGCTCGAGTGGGTGGTTGGCTTGAGCCTCTGTTGCCAGATGGGTATGTCCCCCATCTCCGGCTTGCCGCGCAGTATTGGGGTATTTTGCCTTATCGATTGCGGGCGGCATGTCGCCCCGTCGACGAGCTCTAGCTTGTTGTTCAGGGTGCTGAGGTCCTGGCGTAATTGTAATAGGTCGAGAGCGGCATCCAGCACCAGGTCTCCCTCCAGCGCCCGTGCAGTACGTTGTTCCAATTGTCGAGCCAGGTGGGTGCTGGCGGGGAAGCATGTCCCGGCACCCCTCAGCAGGAGGATGTCCAGATGACGCCCGGCTAAGTCAAGGTCGATGCGCAGGCTCTGCTTCGGCCCCAGTGGTTGATCGGCGTGTAGCGCGGCGAGCAAGCCACGCTGACGTTCGGCCATGCCTCCGTGCCCTCCCGGTGGCCAGTGTGTACAGCCACTCAAGAACAGGCAGAGGGTGAGAGCGCGTAGACTAAACATGGCTTGTCGCCGTGCCTTTGAGACGCAACGCACTCGATTTTAAGCTAATGACGGTATCGATTCTGAGTAGCTCTATGAGCTCGAGGGCTTGCCCACGGGCACCGCTGATGTCGAGTGTTCGCCCTTGGGATTTCAAGCGTTTGTATAAATAGACAATGGCACCGATACCCGAGGAATCGATAAAATTAACTTCGCGTAGATTCAACGTGACCCGCTGTGAATCTTTGGAGGCGACGATGGCTTCCAGTTCGGGGCGAATATGGGTACAACCGAGGGCATCGAGTTCACCAAAGAAGGTGACAATGAGAGTCCCGGTATCGGTGTTGATATGTTCTAGTCTCATAGTAAATCTCCGTAAGGTAGTTTGTTTAGCGTTGCCTTTACTACGTCTTACATAGGGTTAGCAGGGACTGTGCCAGCCTGTCTTCAATGAATTATTTCATTAAAAAACAGTGTGTTATGTTTGTTTTTTTATTTTTCTGTTAATCGGGCGAAGACGTCGATACAGCGCTTTTGCATTCTGCGCCGTCTTTTGCAAAGGGCTTTGCTGTGGTTTTATGGGTGTTTTTACGCTAACGGAACCCTGCTTGATCACGCCAATGCCTCGTTACGCAGGTGCGGCGGCTGTTTTTGGTGCGTCAAATATTTTTGTGCCAATTACAGGTGCAGCGTGTCGAGGGAGAAATAATTTAAAGCACGTAAACTCGGTGCTATTGCTAAATCCTGCCATCATTCATAATTGGCCTGCATTTTGCTAAGTGTGTCTTGTTGCCATAATCTAACTGGAGTACCTGGATGAGCGAGTCGACACTTAAAGGCAGTTTTTTGTCCTTTAGCGGTAAGGCGCAAATTCTGCACATGACCTGGATGGCTTTCTTTGTCACCTTTCTGGTCTGGTTCAGTCACGCCCCGTTGTTGCTGATGATTCAGGAGTCAATGGGCCTGAGCGATCAGCAAATCAAGACGCTGCTTATTCTCAACGTGGCGCTGACCATTCCGGCGCGCATTATTACCGGCATGTTGGTCGACAGCTACGGACCACGTAAAACCTACACCGCCATGTTAGTGGCCACCGCGGGGTTATGTTTTTTCTTTGCCACCGCCAGCAATTTTGAGGTGCTGGCACTGGCGCGCTTTATGATGGGCTTTGTCGGTGCCGGTTTTGTGATTGGTATTCGTCTCATCAGTGAGTGGTACCCGGCCAAGCAACTGGGTCTCGCCGAAGGTATTTACAAAGGCATGGGTAATGTTGGCTCTGCCGTGGCGGCGGTGACCCTGCCAACCCTGGCCATTATGTTTGGCGGTGACGATGGCTGGCGTTATGCCACGGCGATTACCGGTGTTATCGCCCTGGTGTTTTCCGTTTTCTTCTACCGTGCGGTGCGCGATACCCCGGCGGGCTCCACCTATTTCAAACCGAAAAAATCCGGCGGTCTGGAGTTAACCAGCAAGCGCGATTTTTACTTCTGTGTGCTGATGAATCTACCGATGTTTGGCGCGCTGGCGGTTTTGACCTGGAAGGTGACCGTGCTCGGCTTGATCGGTGAGACGGCAGCGACGGTGATTTATGCGCTGCTGGTCGGTCTCTATTTCTTTCAAACCCACCATTTATACAAGGTCAACAAGGAGATTTTTGTTACTCCCGTCGATGAATTAATGCAGTACAACTTCAAGCAGGTGGCGATACTCAGTGTTGCCTACGCGGTGACCTTTGGTGCCGAACTGGCGGTAGTGTCGATGTTGCCGCTGTTTTTTAAAGAGACCTTTATGGTGCCGATCGCACTGGCGGGTGTATTCGGTGCCTGTTTTGCGGCGATTGATGTTATCTCCTGTCCCTCCGGCGGTTTTATTAGCGATAAGTTTGGCCGCAAAGGTTCTCTGGTGATCTTGCTGGGAGGCGCGGCCGTGGGCTTTTTCCTGATGTCGCAAATTACCGCCGAGTGGCCGATTGCATTGGCCGTGGCGGCGATGATGTTTTGTTCCTTCTTCCTCGGTTCGGCTGCGGGCTGTGTGTTCGCCGTGGTGCCCTTGATTAAGCGTCGCCTAACCGGGCAAATTGCCGGGATGGTGGGAGCCTATGGCAATATTGGTGCGGTAATATTTTTGACCGTGTTTTCTCTGGTCTCGCCCTCGGTATTCTTTTTAACCATTGCCGGCGGTATCGCCTTTGCCATGTGCTGTGCGTTCTTTCTGGACGAGCCCAAGGGTACAATGGCCGAAGTTATGCCCGATGGCACGGTGCAACTTATTGAGGTTCACTAGCGAATGGTTTTGGTAATGGGTGGACTCTGCCCGTGAGTCCCCCTAACAATAAATAAGGTCTCTTGTGGGCCCCTGTGAGATTGAATGACGAATCGGTCGGCAACACACTTAAGCTTTGCGGTGGCTCAACATTCGGTCACTGGTGTCAAGCCTCAAAATGAAGATGCCCTCGGCATCCGTATTCCAGAGGGCTTAACCCTAACCAATAAGGGCGCGGTAGCGGTGATTGCCGACGGTGTCAGTGCTGCCGAAGCGGGTAAGGAGGCCAGCGAGACCTGCGTCCATAATTTTCTCTCGGACTATTATTCAACGCCCGATAGTTGGGGTGTCAAAAAATCCAGCACCCAGGTCTTAACGGCCCTAAATCGTTGGTTGTTTGGTCAGGGGCGCAGTTATAACGATGCCCAAAAAGGTTATGTCAGTACCTTTAGTGCGGTGATTTTTAAATCGCAAATGGCCCATATCTTCCATGTCGGAGATTCTCGCATTTATCGTTTGCGAGACAATGATCTGGAGCAGCTGACTCGTGACCACACAACCTTTATTGGCGATGGTCAGTCCTACTTGGCTCGCGCCATGGGTCTGGATGTCAAACTCGATGTTGACTATCGCAGTGTCGACCTGGCCATCGGTGATGTTTTCTTTCTCAGCACCGATGGTATTCACGATTTTGTCAAAGACCGGGATTTGCGCGCCGCCTTAAGTCCTTTGGTGAATGAGCCAGATGAGCAAAAATTCGCAGCGTGCTGTGCTGATTTAATTGCCATCGCCCTGGAAAATAACAGCGCCGATAATTTAAGTTGCCAGATATTGCGGGTTGATAGCGTGCCCGAGCAGAGCATGCACGACGTCAGCCGTAAATTATCGGAACTGCCTTTTCCACCACCACTTGAGCCGGGCCTGATCCTCGATGGCTATCGTGTCGAGAGGGAGTTACACGCCAGCAGCCGCAGCCAGGTGTACTTGGTTTGCGAGGTCGATAGTGGCGCTCGCTATTGTATGAAGACGCCCTCGGTAAACTTTGATGATGATCTGGCTTATATCGACCGCTTTGTGATGGAAAGCTGGATTGGTAGTCGTTTGGACAATACCCACGTGGCTCGAGTTATCGAGGGGCGGCAAGTTAAATCATGCCTTTACTACCTTACCGAATATGTGGATGGTATAACCCTGGAAAGGTGGATAGCCGAGAATCCGAAGCCCGCCGTACAAGAGGTTGTTTTCCTGGTACAGCAAATTATCAAGGGGCTGCGCGCCTTTCATAATCGCGAAACCCTGCATCAGGATATAAAGCCGGGCAATATCTTGATCGATAAGAATGGTCAGGTAAAAATTATCGATTTTGGCTCCTGTTTTATTCAGGGTATTGCCGAAATTGCCACGCCTCTGGAAAGGGAAGGGGTACTGGGCACGGCGGCTTATTCGGCGCCGGAAGTGGTATTGAGTGGTAAAAGCACGGTGCAATCCGACATTTTTTCGCTGGCGGTCATCGTCTATGAAATGCTGACCGGAGTGCCACCCTTTGGCGGTAAGTTGGAGGAGTGCCGCAGCTCAAAGGCCTACCTAAAGACTAAATACCTTCCCTGTTATGAGCTCAATCCGCTTATTCCCATCTGGATAGATGGTGCTGTAAAAAAGGGCCTGCGTTTTAAACCCGAGCGTCGCTATGGCGATGTATCAGAGTTTTTACACGAGTTGCAAAAGCCTAACCCGAAATACAAGAAAAGCCACAATATGGCTGTGCTAGATGCTAACCCTCTGTTGTTTTGGCAGGTGCTATCGGGCTTGTTGTTTTTTGCACTTTGCTTGTCTTTGGCCTATTAATTCAGGGTTTTTGTAAGGTTTAATCTCTTAGTCAGTCCTAGCCAAAGAAAACCGTCACTGAGGTCCCTCCAGTGCTGACGAGTCTTTTTCTCCCTGCCATGGTCCTGAATAAAGTAGGATTTGCAGGGCTCAGTCGTTAGTTAGTCCGGCGTAGTAATCCTCCGGCCCGTCGTTTATCCTCATAAAACAAATAATTAATGGATAATTAAAAATGCAAGATGTAAAAGGTAAGGTTGCCTTTATCACCGGTGGTGCCAGTGGTATGGGGCTCGGCATGGCCAGGGCTTTTGGCGCTGCCGGCATGAAGGTGATGATCGGTGATATTGAGCAAGAGGCACTGGATAGTGCCGTTGCTGGCTTGAAGCAACGCGGTATTGATGCCGCTGGAGTGAAGGTTGATGTTGCGGACAGGGATTCGGTTTTTGCCGCCGCTCAGGCCACCGTCGATACTTTTGGAAAAGTTCATGTGTTGTGTAATAACGCCGGCATTGGCGTTACCGGAAAGTCAGATAAATGTTCCATGGAAAACTGGCAGTGGGTCATGGACGTCAATTTATGGGGTGTGATTTACGGTTTGCAGGCCTTTGTACCGCTGATCGAATCTCACGGTGAGGGCGGCCATGTAATGAGCACGGCCTCCATGGCTGGCATGGTCAGCTTCCGTTATATGGGGCCCTATAATGCCACCAAATTTGCCGTGGTGACGATTATGGAAACCATGATGGAGGAGCACCGTGAGGATAACCTCGGTGTCTCCGTACTCTGCCCAGGTGTGGTAGCCACCAATATTGCCAGTGGCACACGCAATCGTCAGGCCCGTTACGGTGGCGCGCGGGAGGCGCGAGATCTTGATGCCAACGAGGAAATGCTGGGTAAAGGTCTCGACCCCGATATTGTCGGTGAGCAGGTACTCGAAGCCATACACCAGGACCAGCCCTATATTTTTACCGATCCCAATATGCGCAAGTTTATTATCAAGCGTCACGAGCGTTTACTTGCGGGTTATGACTGGTCGGAAAACTGTGAGGCCCTGCAAAAGGCCGATTTGTAAATGCGAGCTCACCACCTGGTAAAAACAGCGAGGTGGCGAGCTGTGTTTTTAGGGTTTGAAAGTAAGCATTGTGCTTGATTACGGATGCGGGCAAACCTTTTTTTGCTTCGATTCGGTGCGCCGAGAAGTCGAATACCTGGTGAGTTCGAGGTGTGTGGGCTAAGCAGTGCAATGATTTGGTGCTTGCAGATGAGGTTTTGACTTCGCGACGTTATTTTTGCCAATAAAAAGCCCGGTAATAACCGGGCTTTTTATTGCTTAAGGCAAACTGCCTAGCGTTTGTTGAGAGGTGTCACGCTGCGTTCTGCAGGGCCGGTATAGAGCTGGCGTGGGCGACCAATCTTATAGCTGTTGCTGATCATTTCGTCCCAGTGGGCGACCCAGCCAACGGTGCGGCCGGTGGCGAAGATAACGGTGAACATCTCCGTGGGGATGCCGATGGCCTTCATAATAATGCCGGAGTAGAAATCGACATTGGGGTAGAGTTTCTTACTGACGAAATAGTCATCTTCAAGGGCAATTTGCTCGAGGCGCTTGGCGATTTTCAGCAGGGGATCATTTTCCATACCGAGTTCGGCCAATACTTCGTCACAGGCTTCCTTCATGACTTTGGCGCGGGGGTCAAAGTTTTTATAGACGCGGTGCCCGAAGCCCATCAGGCGGAAGGGGTCGTTCTTGTCTTTGGCACGTTTTACGAAGGCGTCGATGTTTTTCTCATCGCCAATTTCGTTGAGCATTTCCAATACAGCCTGGTTGGCACCACCGTGGGAGGGTCCCCACAGCGCGGCAATGCCGGCCGCTATACAGGAGAAGGGATTGGCGCCGGATGAGCCGGCGAGGCGCACCGTGGACGTCGAGGCGTTTTGTTCGTGGTCGGCGTGCAGGATGAAGAGCTTGTCCATGGCCTTGGCGAGAACGGGGCTGACATTGGGCTCGTCACAGGGAGTGCCAAACATCATATGCAGGAAATTTTCGGCGTAACTCATGTCGTTGCGCGGATACATATAGGGCTGGCCGATATAGTGCTTGTAGCACATGGCGGCGAGGGTCGGCATTTTGGCGATCAGGCGGTGGGCGGTAATCATGCGGTGCTGGGGGTCGGCGATGTCCAGGGAGTCGTGATAAAAGGAGGACATGGCGGCAACCACGCCGCACATAATCGCCATGGGGTGGGCGTCGTAACTAAAGCCGGACAAAAACTGCTCGATAGAGCGGTTGACCATCGTGTGATTACTGATCAGGTTTTCAAAATCGGTCTTCTCGGCGGCGTTGGGTAACTCGCCGTTGAGCAGTAGGTAGCAGGTCTCAAGGTAAGTGGTGTTTTGCGCCAGATCGTTGATGGGGTAGCCGCGATGTAGCAGCACACCTTTATCGCCGTCGATAAAGGTAATCTTCGATTCACAGGAGGCGGTGGACGTAAAACCGGGGTCGAAGGTAAAAACGCCATTGCTGGTTAGCGAGGCAACATCGATCACGTCGGGACCGAGAGTGCCGGTGCGTACGGGCAGTTCAATGGCGTCGGCGCGGCCCTCGATACTGAGAGTGGCTTTATTATCGGTCATAGGATTCCCCTGGAATATATTTCGATGGCGGCAACTTGGGCCGGCATCATTGCAAAGCCCGCGACTCTAGCCTTGTAGGCCTCTGTTTGTCAATTTGGATTAGGCCTTTATTGACCTTTACAGGGAGCCGGTCATATTGTGGTGCACGCCCGTGGCGGCATGCACAAGAAGGGGGCGGTTTTCGCGATTATGCCTGTATTTGTCGGTGTTTTTACGCTATGAAATGAAGGCGTTGGCTGCCCTCGTGCGTTGTAATTGAATGTCAATACTCCTATAATGCCCGGCGTTAAAAGTTGCCTTGGCTCCGGTAGACGATGGGGCTTTCTCCGGCAACGATTTATATTTCTATTTTTGTTTTGGCGCCTAAAAAATAACGCCCATTATGGGTTTGAGGTACAGCTAGTTGTGAACGATAAAAGACCTGTCAATCTGGATATTGGAACGATTCACCTTCCAATTACCGCCTACGTTTCCATTCTCCACCGTGTCTCGGGTGTCGCGCTGTTTGTTATCAGCGGCCTGTTTATATGGATGCTCGATCGCAGTCTCACCTCCGAGGAGACCTTTGCGGCCCTGCAGGGCCTGCTTACCCACCCCTTAGTCAAGTTGGTGTTGTGGGGTATGTTGGCGGCGCTGGTCTACCATATGGTGGCGGGTATTCGGCATATGTTTATGGATTTCGGCGTTGGTGAAACGCTGGAAGGTGGCATTCTGGGCGCGAAGCTCGTCCTCTATATCGCCGCCCTATTGATTCTTTTCGCAGGAGCCTGGGTATGGCTGTAACAAATGTAACAAGTTTTGGGCGCAGCGGCCTGTCCGACTGGGTCGTGCAGCGTGTCAGCGGTGTGGTGTTAACGGTTTATGTGCTGGTTATTGCGGCTTATCTGCTGCTAACACCTGAAGTCGATTTCGCCAGCTGGAAAGAGCTGCACAGCGGCTTGTGTATTCGCCTACTCACGGTTTTCGCCGTATTGTCGCTCGCGGCCCATGCCTGGATTGGTATGTGGGGTGTGCTGACAGATTACGTTACGGTCCGTTTAATGGGGCCTAAAGCGACCTTTTTCAGGGTGTTTTTGCAGTTGGGTATGATCGCGGTAATTTTTGTCTACGTGGTCTGGACTGTCGCTATTTTGTGGGGGAATTAGGTTAATGGCTAAAATGAGAACGATTTCTTTTGATGGCGTTATTATTGGCGGCGGCGGTGCAGGTATGCGCGCATCACTGCAGCTGGCGCAATCGGGCTATAAAACAGCCGTTATCACCAAGGTGTTTCCAACACGCTCTCACACGGTATCTGCCCAGGGTGGTATTACCTGTGCTATCGCCAGTGATGATCCCGAAGATCAGTGGCAGTGGCATATGTATGACACCGTCAAGGGTTCCGATTACATCGGCGATCAGGACGCGATTGAATATATGTGTCAGGTCGGCCCCGAAGCCGTCTTTGAACTTGAGCACATGGGCCTGCCTTTCTCCCGTACCGAAGAAGGCCGCATTTATCAGCGCCCCTTCGGTGGTCAGTCAAAAGATTACGGTAACGGTGGTCAGGCAGCGCGCACCTGTGCGGCAGCCGATCGCACCGGCCACGCACTATTGCACACTCTCTATCAAGCCAACCTGAAAGCCAATACTGTTTTCCTCAACGAGTGGTTTGCCATTGATCTGGTGAAAAACAAAGATGGCGCCGTGGTCGGTGTTATCGCGATAGATATTGAGACGGGCGAGACGGTTTACGTTAAATCGAAGGCCACTGTCTTTGCCACGGGTGGCGCGGGGCGTATTTATTCTTCAACTACCAATGCCCACATTAATACCGGTGACGGCCTTGGCATGTCACTGCGTGCCGGCTTCCCGGTGCAGGATATCGAAATGTGGCAGTTCCACCCCACGGGTATTCACGGTGCCGGCGTGCTCGTTACCGAGGGTTGCCGTGGAGAGGGTGGCTATCTGGTCAATAAAGACGGTGAGCGCTTTATGGAGCGCTATGCGCCCAATGCCAAAGATCTCGCCGGTCGTGACGTTGTCGCCCGCTCGATGGTACTGGAAATTCTCGAGGGCCGTGGTTGTGGCCCCGATGGCGATCACGTGCACCTGAAGCTCGATCACCTCGGTGAAGAAGTGCTGCACAGCAAGTTGCCGGGCATTTGTGAATTATCTGAAACCTTTGCCCACGTCGACCCGGTGACCGATCTGGTACCCGTGGTGCCGACCTGCCACTACATGATGGGCGGTATTCCGACCAATGTTAGCGGCCAGGCTTTGACCTTGGATAAGGACGGTAAAGAAGAAGTCATCGACGGCTTGTTTGCCTGTGGTGAAGTGGCCTGTGTTTCTGTTCACGGTGCCAACCGCCTCGGCGGTAATTCGCTGCTCGATCTGGTGGTCTTCGGTCGTGCCGCCGGTCTGTTTATTGAAAAGTCACTGCGTGATGGCGTTGCCTTAGCCGATGCCACCGATGAAGATATTGAGACAGCCTGTGCTCGTCTCAATCGCTTGAACGGTAGTGGCAGTGGTGAGAAAACGGCCGATCTGCGCAAAGAACTGCAAACTATTATGCAAAATCACTTCGGCGTATTCCGTCGCGGTGACTTTATGCAGGAAGGCGTGAAGAAACTGGCCGACCTGCGTAAGCGTGTTGAGAATGTGCAACTGGAAGATAAGTCGGCGGCCTACAACACCGCGCGCATCGAAGCGCTCGAGTTGCAAAACCTGCTCGAAGTGGCCGAGGCGACAGCCATTGCCGCCGAAGAGCGCAAAGAGAGTCGCGGTGCCCACGCCCGTGAAGACTTTACCGAGCGCGACGATGAAAACTGGTTGTGCCACTCGGTTTATTTCCCCGGAGATAAAAGCGTGGCCAAGCGGGCTGTTAACTTCGCCCCCGTTACTCGCGAAGCCTTCGCTCCGAAAGCGCGTGTTTATTAATCCAAGTAGGGCTGCCTAAGATATGCTCAAAGTAAGTATTTATCGTTATAACCCCGATACGGATTCAGCCCCGTATATGCAGGATTTTCAGCTGGACACCGATGGCAAAGATATTATGGTGCTGGACGTGCTGGAGATGCTTAAGGAAACGGACCCCACTCTGGTTTTCCGTCGCTCCTGTCGTGAGGGCGTCTGTGGTTCCGATGGCGTCAACATGAACGGCAAAAATGGCCTGGCCTGTGTCACGCCCTTGTCGGAGTGTGTCAAAAAGAACACCTTGATCTTGCGTCCGCTTCCGGGTCTGCCGGTGATTCGCGATCTGGTGATCGACATGGCGCAGTTCTACGCCCAGTACGAAAAAGTACAGCCCTATCTGATCAACGATAATCCGGCGCCGGCCATTGAGCGTTTACAGTCGCCGGAAGAACGGGAAAAACTCGATGGTTTATACGAGTGCATCCTCTGCGCCTGTTGTTCGACCAGCTGTCCCTCTTTCTGGTGGAACCCCGATAAGTTTATTGGCCCGGCTGGCCTACTACAGGCCTACCGCTTTTTAGCGGATACCCGCGATACAGCGACGGAAGAGCGTCTGGCAAACCTGGATGACCCCTTTTCGGTCTTCCGTTGCCACGGCATTCAAAACTGTGTATCGGTTTGCCCGAAAGGCCTCAATCCGACTCAGGCTATTGGCCACATTCGTAGTATGTTACTTAGCAGCGGCACCTGATAAGCTGACTGAGTACTGCAGGGGGAGGCTCAGCTCCCCCTGGTTTTGTAAGATCCTTATTCGGTAATTACTAAGTCAGGAATTGAAAGATGCAAGACAGCATCATGGAGCAGTTTCTCAGTTCGTCCCATTTCTCGGGGGGCAACGCAGCCTATATTGAAGGCCTGTACGAAACCTACCTACATAATCCCAATGGCGTGCCAGAAGAATGGCGCGCCTTTTTTGATTCTCTACCCCACATTAACGGCTTTGCAGGCGCGGATTCCTCCCACGCCACCATTCAAAGCCACTTTGAATTATTGGGTCGCAAGCGGTCTCGGCCGCTGCCGGCGCCGGGTTCGGGTGGCGTCAATGTTGAGCACGAGCGCAAGCAAGTAAAAGTCCTGCAGCTGATTGCCTCCTATCGTGAGCGCGGGCACCAGAAAGCCAGGCTCGATCCTCTTGCCTTGATGGAGAGGGAAGACGTTCCGGATTTAAAGTTGGGCTTTCACGGCTTAACCGATGCCGATCTGGACACTACTTACCAAACGGGCCCGCTCTATATTGGTAAGGAAGAGGCCACCCTGCGTGAAATCATTGAGCATATGGAGGCGACCTATTGTGGTGAGGTCGGCCCCGAGTTTATGCACATCACCTCCCTGGCGGAAAAGCAGTGGTTACAACAGCGCTTTGAGTCTGTGCAGTCGCGACCCAACTATGGCGATGAGGCCCGCATTGCAGTCCTACAGCGTTTAACCGCTGCGGAGGGTCTGGAAAAGCACCTCGATTCAAAGTACCCGGGTACCAAGCGCTTTGGCCTTGAAGGTGCGGAGAGCATGATTCCCATGCTCGACGGTCTCATTCAGCGTGCCGGTGAATACGGCGCTCGGGAAATTGTCCTTGGCATGGCCCACCGCGGCCGTCTCAATGTACTGGTCAATGTGCTGGGTAAAAACCCGGCAGAACTGTTTGAAGAATTTGAAGGTAAGAAGCTGCTCAATACCTCGGGTGATGTCAAATACCACCAGGGTTTTTCTTCGAATGTGATGACACCCGGTGGCGAGTTGCACTTGGCGTTGGGCTTTAATCCCTCTCATCTGGAGATTTCCGCACCGGTGATTGAGGGTTCGACCCGCGCTCGCCAGGATAGACGCGGCGACAGCGAGGGCACGGCAGTGGTACCGGTCATCATTCACGGTGATGCCGCCTTTGCCGGTCAGGGCGTGGTGATGGAAACCTTCCAGATGTCCCAGACCCGCGGTTATAAAACCGGCGGCACGGTGCACATCGTGCTTAATAACCAGGTCGGCTTTACCATTAGCCGGCGTGAGGATGCCCGCTCTACGGAGTACTGTACCGATATTGCCAAAATGGTGCAGGCGCCGATTATCCACGTCAATGGCGACGATCCCGACGCGGTGATGTTTGCCACGCTACTGGCCATGGATTATCGCTATCAATTCAATAAAGACGTGGTCATTGATTTGGTTTGCTACCGCCGTAGTGGCCACAACGAAACCGATGAGCCCTCCGGCACCCAGCCCTTGATGTATGAAAAAATTCGCCAGCATAAAACTACACGTATCTTGTATGCGCAGAAGCTCGCGTCTGAATCATTGATAGCGGCGGATACCTCCCAGGCAATGCTGGATGATTATCGCGACCGACTGGATCGTGGTGAGCATGTTGCTAGCAACCTGGTTTCCGAGCCCAATGAAGAGTTATTTGTCGATTGGTCGCCCTATATTGGTCACGACTGGGACGCTCCTGGCAAGACCTCTATCGACCTACACCTGTTAAAGCAGGTGGCCGAAAAAGTCAACCATATCCCGGAGGGGATAGTGGTGCAGCGCCAGGTACAAAAGATCTACGACGACCGCCGCAAGATGGGTGGCGGCGCCTTGCCTCTGAACTGGGGCATGGCCGAAATTCTCGCCTATGGCACCCTGCTGGAGCAGGGCTATAGCATTCGCATGACGGGCCAGGATTCGGGCCGGGGTACCTTTTCCCATCGCCATGCCGTGGCCCACAATCAAAAAGACGGTGTGCCTTACACGCCGCTATTGCATATCAAAGACGATCAGCCACTCTTTGAGCTCTATGATTCCTATTTGTCGGAGGAGGCCGTGCTCGCCTTTGAGTACGGTTATAGCACCGCCACACCCCAGGGTTTGGTGATTTGGGAGGCTCAGTTTGGCGACTTTGCCAACGGTGCCCAGGTGGTGATCGACCAGTTTATTACTAGCGGTGAACAAAAGTGGGGGCGCCTGAGTGGTCTCACGATGCTGTTGCCCCATGGTTATGAGGGGCAGGGGCCGGAACATTCATCGGCGCGGCTGGAGCGTTTTTTACAACTGGCCGCTGAGCACAACATTCAAATCTGTAATCCGACGACGCCGGCCCAGCTCTTCCATATGCTGCGTCGCCAGGCAATCCGTCCCTTGCGCAAACCCCTGATAGTGATGAGCCCGAAGTGGATATTGCGTCACAAAGCGGCAACCTCGTCCCTTGAGGATTTGTCCGAGGGCCATTTTCAGACCATCATCCCCGATGACTTGGACCGCGACGAGGTGAAACGCATCGTGCTGTGCAGTGGTAAGGTCTACTTCCACCTGCTCGAAGAGCGCGAATCGCGGGGCCAGAAAGATGTTGCCCTGGTACGTGTCGAACAAGTTTATCCCTTCGACGAGGTGGTCCTGAGTAATCTCATCGATGGCTATGCCAACTTGGAAGATATCATGTGGTGCCAGGAAGAACCCTTGAACCAGGGTTTATGGTTTAACGGCCAGCATCACATACGCAAGGCGATTCACGCCTGCGATAGTCCACTGTATTTGCGCTATGCGGGCCGACCTGCACGCGCTGCGCCGGCAGGGGGTTATATGTCGGTGCATTTAGAGGAGCAAAAGAAATTCGTTAATGAGGCCCTGGATCTCAATTATTAGTTGTAACACACGCACTAATTGATCCATTTAAACCAGCAAGGAAACTAAGCGATGTTAATCGACATAAAAGTCCCAACTTTCCCAGAATCTGTGCAGGAAGGCGAAGTGGCCACTTGGCATAAACAGGTCGGAGATAGTGTGTCGCGGGACGATTTATTGGTAGATGTAGAAACCGATAAGGTTGTTCTTGAAGTGGTTGCGGCCCAGAGCGGCGTATTGGTTGAAATACTGAAGGAAGAGGGCGCCATCCTGCTCAGTGGTGAGATTATGGCGCGGCTTGACAGTAGTGCTAGCGCTAGCACCGAGACTGCCAGTGCCGTGAGCGGTGCTGATGCGGTGAGTGAGCCCAATGCCGGTGGTGATGCCGCTCCGGCCAGTCCGGCGGCTCGCAAGCTGGCCGATGAGCGTGGTATCGATCTCAGCGCTGTCGCGGGTAGTGGGCGAGACGGGCGTATCACCAAGGAAGACGTGGTCAATTTTGTCGCTGTACCTCCAACCCCTACAGCAGCCCCCGAAGCGGTGAGTGCAGCCCCCGCGGCCCCGGTTGCCGCTGTCGATAGCGGTCTGACCTTGAATGCCGGTGAGCGTGTAGAGAAACGCGTACCAATGACCCGTATGCGTGCGCGCATCGCCGAGCGCTTGCTCGATGTCACCCAAACCACTGCTATGCTGACCACGTTTAACGAAGTGGATATGCACCGCATCATGGATTTGCGCAGCCAGTTCAAGGACCAGTTTTCTTCGGTACACAATGGCACGCGACTGGGCTTTATGGGCTTTTTCGTGCGCTCTGCTGTCGAGGCTCTAAAGCGCTTTCCACTGGTTAATGCCTCTCTTGATGGTTCCGATGTTGTCTATCACGGCTATCAAGATATTGGTGTTGCGGTATCCAGTGATCGTGGCCTGGTGGTGCCGGTATTGCGTGACGTCGACCAGATGAGCATCGCTGAAATTGAAAATAAAATTGCCGAATACGGTGGTAAGGCTCGCGATGGCAAGCTCAGCATCGATGAAATTACCGGCGGTACCTTCACCATTACCAATGGTGGGGTCTTTGGTTCGCTGGTTTCCACACCGATCTTAAATCCGCCCCAGGCGGCCATCCTCGGCATGCACGCTATTAAGGAGCGACCCATCGCGGAAGATGGCAAGGTGGTGATCCGTCCGATGATGAACCTCGCCCTGTCCTACGACCACCGTATTATCGATGGTCGAGACGCCGTGCTCTTTCTCGTTGCCATTAAGGATATGATCGAGAATCCTGCAAAGATTTTACTTGAAATATAAGTTCTATCTTGTTGACTAATAAAGGTTATTTAAATGACTGATAAATATGATGTTGTAGTGATTGGCTCCGGCCCAGCGGGTTATGTGTGCGCTATTCGCGCCGCCCAGTTGGGTTTGAAGACCGCCTGCATCGAAAAGTATCAAAGCGAAGACGGTAAGGGTATCAATGGCGGTACCTGCCTCAACGAGGGGTGTATTCCCTCCAAGGCCCTGCTCGATAGCTCCATGAAGTACCACGAGACCAAATGTGATCTCGAAACGCACGGTATTAAGGTCAAGGGCGTGAGTGTTGACGTTGAGCAGATGATCGCTCGTAAAGATGACATAGTAAAAAAACTGACCGGGGGCATTTCCGCCCTGTTCAAAGCCAATGGTGTCACCTCGTTGTATGGCACGGGCAAGTTGCTCTCGAATCGTCGCGTTGAGTTTACCGACCTCAAGGGTGAGGCCTCGGTGATAGAGGCGGACAATGTGGTACTTGCCACGGGTTCCAAGGCGATTGATATACCGGTGGCGCCGGTCAATGGTGAGACCATTATCGATGCTAAAGAAGCCCTCAATATGACCAAGGTGCCCAAGCGCCTGGGTATTATTGGTGCCGGTGTGATTGGTCTAGAGCTTGGCAGTGTCTGGAATCGCCTCGGTTCGGAGGTAGTCTTACTGGAAGCCCTCGATGTCTTTCTTGCCATGATGGACAAGCAAATAGCCCGCGACGCGAGCAAGATTTTTGCCAAACAGGGCCTGGACGTGCGTATGGGCAGCCGTGTTACCGGCAGTGAGGTGAAGCGCAATAAAGTCCATGTCAGTTATAAAACTGAGGATGGGGAAGAGCATCAGGAAATTTTTGACAAGGTGATTGTCTGCGTTGGCCGTCGTCCCTTTACCGAAAATCTTCTTGAAGAAGACAGCGGTGTTAACCTCGATGAGCGTGGCTCCATTTTTGTCGATGAACATTGTGCTACAAATGCCCCTGGTGTTTGGGCGGTAGGGGACCTGGTACGAGGCCCTATGCTGGCCCACAAGGGCTCAGAAGAAGGCGTGATGGTCGCCGAGCGCATCGCCGGGCAGAAAACCCAGGTCAATTACGATATTATTCCTAACGTTATTTATACCCACCCGGAGATAGCCTCCGTGGGTTTGACAGAGCAGGAAATCAAGCAGTCGGGCGATGACTACAATGTCGGTATGTTTCCCTTCGCGGCTAGTGGTCGTGCATTGGCCGCCGACGATACTGACGGCTTGGTAAAGATTCTCGCCGATGGCGAGACTGACCGCATCCTTGGGTGCCATGTTATCGGCCCGTCAGCGGCCGAATTGGTGCAACAGGTCGCGGTGGCAATGGAGTTCGGTTCGACAGCCGAAGATCTTGGATTAATGGTTTTTGCGCATCCGACCATGTCCGAAGCCGTTCATGAGGCTGCTCTGGCAGTCAACGGACACGCCATTCACGTGGCCAATCGGCGTAAGCGCAAATCTAAAAAGTAAGCGAGCTCAGCGCATAGGGGGCAATATAGTTTCCATGCAAGGGCTTATCGTTTTTTTTCTCGTTAACGAGTTGGGACTAGAACATGAATTTACATGAATACCAGGGCAAACAACTGTTTGCCGAATACGGTTTACCCGTATCAAAAGGCATTGCTGCCGCTACGGCGGAAGAAGCAGTAGCAGCGGCCGACATAATCGGTGGTGATAAATGGGTCGTTAAAGCCCAGGTTCACGCTGGTGGTCGCGGTAAAGCCGGTGGCGTTAAGCTGGTTACTACCAAGGAAGAAATTAAGGCCTTTGCCGAGCAGTGGTTGGGTAAAAATCTGGTCACCTATCAGACAGATGCCAACGGCCAGCCCGTCAGTCGCATCCTGGTTGAGACCTGCACCGATATCGCCGATGAGCTCTATCTCGGTGCCGTTGTTGATCGCTCTACCCGTCGTATTATCTTTATGGCTTCTACCGAGGGCGGTGTTGAAATTGAGACCGTTGCCGAAGAGACGCCTGAGAAAATCCTCAAGGCAGAGATTGATCCATTGACAGGTGCTCAGCCTTACCAGGGTCGCGAGTTGGCTTTTGCCCTCGGCCTCAAGGGCGCACAGATTGGTCAATTTACTAAAATCTTCCTTGGCCTCGCCAAGTTGTTCGAAGATAAAGATTTGGCCCTGCTGGAAATTAACCCCCTGGTGATTACCGACGAAGGCAATTTACACTGCCTCGACGCGAAAATGACCATTGATAGCAATGCTATGTACCGTCACCCCGAGCTGAAAGAATTCCACGACCCCAGCCAGGAAGACGCCCGTGAAGCCCAGGCTGCCGAGTGGGAGCTCAACTATGTTGCCCTCGACGGCACCATCGGTTGCATGGTGAACGGCGCTGGTCTGGCCATGGGTACAATGGACATCGTCAAGATTCACGGTGGTTTCCCCGCTAACTTCCTCGACGTAGGCGGCGGCGCAACCAAAGAGCGCGTTACGGAAGCATTTAAGATCATCCTTTCTGACGACAATGTTAAAGCTGTACTGGTCAATATTTTTGGTGGCATCGTACGTTGTGACTTGATTGCCGAAGGCATTATTGGCGCGGTAGAAGAAGTGGGTGTCAACGTACCGGTTGTCGTGCGTCTCGAGGGCAACAACGCAGAAATTGGCTCTAAAGTGCTGGCCGACAGTGGCTTGAATATTATCGCTGCCACCAGCTTGACCGACGCAGCAGAATCAGTAGTGAAAGCAGCGGAGGGTAAATAATGAGCATATTAATCAATAAAGACACCAAGGTTATTTGCCAGGGTTTTACC
>MAAC01005960.1_pt1 | contig 51388 bp, 44 predicted proteins | sample 1115981 | NCBI WGS metagenome assembly MAAC01 (sample SAMN04961126, study PRJNA320927) | seawater metagenome | isolation source: sample BD02T64 sea water enriched with oil for 64 days | place: USA:Gulf of Mexico | collected 2013-07-27 | reverse complement strand
GCTTGCAAATTTTATCTAGGACTAAAAATGAAGGGTAATAGGCTCACCATCAAAAAAAACAATAAACCACTAAAAATTATAACATTAATTAATAAACAGTCATCTTCAAATAGTAAATCACAAAAAACAGGTGTAAGATAGAAAAATTATAAAAGTGAAAGATAAGAGTTATACATGGCAAAGGGACCTCAACTTGTAAATGACATTCATAGCTACAAAGTTTTGCCTCATCGCTATGCGTCAAATTTGAATGATGCTTTAAAAATAATAAGTAAAGGGAAGGAATACTCGTATAAAACTAAAAGAGCTAGATTATTATCCGAATTTATTGAATTTTGTTTTAATGAAGACTTAGTCATCAAAAATGGAACCGATGTGGCTCTGTGTTTCTCTGCATGGCAGGAAGAACATTTTAGTGGTTCTAAAGAAATCAATGCCGAAACGTTAATTTCTTACTCTAGGGTATTGTGGTCTACCTTGTCAAAACTCTGTCATATAAGCGTATTAGGTCTTCCAGAGACAAACTCGATTCCCCCCCCTCGTCGGCTTAGCACTATTGTATATTCTGATACAGACACTTCGAAAACAAAAATCCTCGGTGGTTTTGACCTAACTAAGAGTCAAAGTGATCAATCACTAACCTTAACGTTAGAAGAAGACGTAGATACTTTCATCAAAAACCTCATAAATAAAATGCGTAAGCACAGAGATGTAATTTACAAGATCTCAAAAAAATATCTAGCCGATGCAACAAATAGGTATGAATTCGCTCAAAATGTGACAAAGGAAATAAGTAGTGAATACTTTAAAGATAACCTAAAGCTGCAACACCCAAAACAAAAAGCTATTGATAGTGGTCAATATTTAAGTCTCTTTTCTAAGTATTTAAGGGATGGTGAGTGCGGGTATTCAAACTTAATTGCCTATATCAATCATTGTCATCATGGTCTAATTACTCGCCATTTTCCTGGCGGAAACAATCATTTATATCGATTTACAAACAACCAGTATGAACTTAGAGAGCATTTCGGCCTATCATCTCTATCAGCAGTTGCTGCTAGCAATATTATCATTGTAGAGTCAGGTATAAATGTCGATAGCCTTAGAAAACTTTCCTTAACAGCTCAAGGTACGATGACTAATTTTTTTGAGCCTAAAACCAATGGCTTTGAAATTAGTTATCGCAAATCAAGAGCAAGAGCACATAAAAGCCGTAATTTAAAACATTTAAATGCCGATGATTCTTATATAGAAAGTGCATTTGATTATTTGGCTTTAGCCACATCACATCATCGAACTATGATTAAAGGGAAATTAGCGTCTAGACTATTTATTCATGACTCAGCCCAAAAAACAGGCCTACCTATCGTCATGAGTGATTTTCCATTAAAGCATGGTTTTAAGCGTTTACTTGTCGCGGCAAGAGATCTACTCACAAAGGATCCTGATTGGTGTGCTGATGTCACCATCCAATGTATTGATGAAGTGTTAGCTCATAACCCTCATGCCAAGGCTTTACGTGCTACAGAAAGCATCATTAGATGGTTTGATAGTGGTGGTAACCCTGCTGTTGCCGCTAAATACCTTGGTAATACTGAAACTGTAGCAATTAAAAATTACCTACCTAAAGAATTACAATTAGCCGTATATAACCAACGAATCAGGCGATTCCAAAATGTTCTTATAGCAAGTGCAACAAACAGGAAAGACTATCAAATTAAGGCCCTCGATCTAAAAGATGAGAAGGAGCTAAAGGAATATTTATTAAAGCTAGATAAACGCGTTCCTCATTGGCGCACTGTGGTTAAAGAGTTATCCAAAGACTCCTCAACCCGAATGAATAGAAGTAAAAAAGTGACCCTTAATATCTGCCCAGAAAATGTAGCAGTTATGAAAGCTTGTTATGTAAAACAGACTGAGCGTGATATCAAAAACATCAAAATAGAAGACTGTATAAAGGATCTTTCACATGTATATCTGGGATTAATTACCTATTTAAAGAAAAATCCAGATAGACGGTTAAATAGAACAATTCTAAAGGGTGAAAAGCTTTATGACAGTAATACAAATAACTATCTACAAGTACAAATAATTAAGCAAGAGGACTAGTTATGGAATTAATCAACATTGAAAACAGTAAGTTGCTTGAAGGTAAAAACTGGTCATATCAATCAAAAAAAACTAGCGAATGGTATTTTCCTTGGTTACTTTGTGACTTCAAAGCCAAACAATGGAAAATAAAATCTGAGGGTGAACTTGCTATAACAATACCTTTCGATGACTACATCCCTTCAACAGGTGAGACTTTAGCACATCCTAAATATAGGTTAATTGTTAATGTAATCAAGAAAGTGATCGCTCTATCTAGAACTGGTCATTTAGCAATTCAAAATGGTAATGATTTAATAACCACGCGCGCGCAGAGAATGCATTCAAATGCCACATCATTGAAAACACTTGCACTATTTCTTATTAAAATTTATGGTGAAAAATCTGTCTGCGAAGAAGGTTTTAATTTGCTAAAAAAAGCTGATATAAATCAATTTCACCTCGATATTGCAACAGGACGGGCGGATAAAGCTACAGGGCTGAAAGATGCTATATTTAAAAAAATTAGTTATTTTGATCATGAAAGTATTTCAGCTTTATTGAATACCTGTAGCAATCCTCAAGATAATAAAATTAATATGAGTCAGTTTCTTGAAAAAATTTCAATTGGTAAAACTTCTATATCAGAAACTACAACGGCTCAAGTAATAAATTTTGTGATAGAGCTATTTCCTGACTTATCTATTGTTCTTGGGGAAAAAAAATTAAGAAAGAAAAATGAGTTCCCTAATGCTTGTCCTCCAAAAATATCCACCTGTGATGACGGAATTGGTACTACTACTTTTAACTCTCTTACTAACGGTCCCGCCCTTTTGAGCCGTTATCACTTATATCTACCAGAATTGAATAATTACTCAAACCCTAGTGTAACTGTGAGCGAAGTTTTCACAAATAAGTATATTAAAATAAAAGAAAGAACCCCCAATATTCCAACAGATCTAACTCTAAATTATCTAAATGAATCGATAAAATTAGTAACGGTCTATGGTAAACATATTATGGAAACAAAGCAGCATTGTGATATGGAAATGATGCGGCTTCATGAAAAATACCCAAAGCTACGCAGATGTGCAATCTTAGAACCTCCAAGAGTAAACCAATTAACAATACCTAAAAATAAATTCACAAAAGACTATAACGTTACCCGATACAATGAACTTCCCTCAAATGCTTCATCTGATGAGAAACGTGAAAATGTCACGGTATTGTTTGCTTATAAAATGCTTAGAGCAGCAACATACATTTTAATTCATACATTTTGCATTAAGCGTATAAGTGAAGTGCTCGGATTAAAAGAATCTAGTTTAGAGCATGGCCTGTGGGGTGGTTATGATATTTTTTTTGGAATAAGAAAAGCTGCCCCCACTGATAACTCGCTTTTACTAACTGGTAGGCCAATACCAAATATTGTGTCAGAAGGATATAGCTATTTAATTGATGCCAATGAGCATTTTTTTGAAGAGGATGAAGATATCTTCTTATTTTTAAAAAACGCTACCATTAAAGGCGATGGTACTGTACCAAATAATGAGAAAATGTCCTCACCAGCAATGATAAACAACCTGATGGACTTTGCTGATTTCATAAAGCTTCCAACAATGATAGTAAATGGTGTTGAATCAAGGTATTACCTATCTCGAACTCATGTCCTCCGTAGGTTTGGAGCTAAAGCATACTACTCACTTAGCGATTTGAGTGATTTTCCAGCCCTATCCTGGATGATGGGGCATCGTAATACACAAGAAACATGGGAATATCTACTTGAAGAAGTTACCAATGATGAGCTAAGTGAGGAAGAGGCTTCGGCGATTGTTGATGCACTTTATAAGCCAGATATAAATACATCAAACATAGAAGATGATATCAATACTGCCTTTGGATACAAGTTCAATAATCTATCTCCTGATATGGTAAAAAATTATATACAAGAGCAAATTAGAAATGGAGCCAAGATATACGCATACACAAATCAAGAGACCAATGAAAGAATATTATATATGGAGTCAATTGATGAATAAGGGTGTATCAAGTAAAAAAGTATCAGAGAACCATATATCTGCTTCCCTTAGTGATGAAACCATGAAGCAAATAAAGCTACGAATAAATCTATTAAACGACTTTCTTAAAGATGGTATTACAGATGGATTTGATGCTCATAAATTGCAATCAACTTTTTTAGCCTATTCTAACGGAAAGGGAATAATATCACGAAGTAGACCTGCTATTGCCGATAAAAATTGTCCTGTAGGTGAAATTGATCCTCAATATAAAATTGATCCCACTAAAATTGTAAATTGCCTTGATTATATAGAACTGAAGCGAAAGGAACTCATCAGCCAACAGCGAACAATAAAATCTATTGAAGCAGATAATAATGAAAATAACGTTGAAACCAAGATCGCATTAAAAACTATAACAAAGGGGAGACTTAAACAGGTTATCAATGAACAAGCAGACTTAATTAGATCACTTGCACGCGAACTTTTATTGCAACGAAGTGCAAATAATAATTTAATCTCTCTTATCAAAGAGGCTGATCATCGTCACCAAATGACTTTGAGACCATACTACGCAAACCATCAAGATGAACTGTTAAAAACCAGAAAAAAAAATAGCTCTCAGTTGAGTGATGTTATTTCTACCCTTAAAGATGTTTCAGAAGAACTTAATGCGTTAACTGTAAGCACAACCGACAATATCGTTTCTATGTGGGCAAAGAAATAATTATGCCCTTTGAAGACTTAAAAATAGATGTAAAAAGTGTCTTTACTCCTGAAGGATCAGAAAGTGCAAAAGATTCTTGCGTTTTTTTGTATGGCAATAACGACATTAACTGGTTTGCAACAGACTACTTAATGTCAGATTCTGTACCTGAAGGCTCTAAAAATGTTACTAAAGGGATGATAAGGTATTTTTTAGAATACCTTAATAATTATGAAAATTGGCAACATGGGACTGCTTTGGTTAAGCCGGTTCCAATGGGAGAGGTTACTGATAAACATCTATTCAACTTCGTAGGCTATATTGAAGATGATATAGGATTAAATCGTAATGGTATTGTGCGAAGAGTAAAATCTGCTTTAAGCCTTCTAGAGTTCATACAAAATACTTACAACCTTGATTATAAACTGATCTCTATTTCTTCAAATAATGAATATATTGAAAAAGGATTAACTAATGCTAAATGGCTCATTAACCAATTCACAGGAAAGAGATACCTGCATCATGAGTGTCTTCCAGACATTGAAGACTATCCTAGCAGAAACCCTATAACAGAAGAAGCTATTGAAAGCTTATACGATGATCTAGACAAATTGGCTGAATCGGGTCAAGAGCTAAAACATGAAATGTTGACGGCTCTTATCGGTCTTCTAGAAAAAACAGGTATCAGAGTTAGTGAGGCAGCAAACATTGATGAACATACAATTGAATTATTACGATTACAATTAACATCTTGGCTAAATGGGACACCTATAGATTTAACTGAACTTGCAAAAGCTGCCAAATTGACTATTGATAAAAAAAGTTTAAAAGCTGCAGAAGCTATTTACCGTAGATCAAAAATTAGTAAAGGAAGTCACGATCTCGTATGGATACCAATCAAAACGACCAAAGGTAAAAAGAAAAACAAAATTAGGCTAATCCCTATTCCAGTAGCTTCTGCACAGTATCTTGTTAGGTTTTATGATGACTATATTGTTAATGAACTGGACAGGGTTAGAGCAGGTGAACACAAGATTAATAGGAAGAAACATAAGAAGTTATTCATTCAACCTGAAACTCACGCACCGATGACCGGAGTGATGCTTTCTAGTTTGTTCTATGACGTATTTAGTCGTCAATATAAGAGTGCTAAGCACAAACGTTCCCCTCATTTATTTCGTCATCGCTTCATCACATGTTTGGTGCTACAACAACTTAAGAGCTTAAACTCCAAATTTGGGGGTCAACAACTAGCCAGTTTAATACTAAAACGTATACAAGGATTAACTGGACATGCTTCCATCGCAACCATGCTTCACTATGTTGAGCTAGCGGAGGCGGAGATACAAGATCCTGATGAAAAGTCAGAAGATATTGCATTTGACGATGAAACCCGTGAAGTACTAATCGAAAAATATGGTGAAGATGAAGTAGCCATCATTGAATATGAAATAATAAAAAAGAGAACAGAGAACAGAGAACAGAGAAAATAAAAAACATTAACTGCAAGTTTCTCTCAATATTAACCAAATTTTGATTCAACTAATTGCTGTTCGCATGATGAGCTACTCAAGCAACAAGTGAAGTCATGAAAATCATAACTTTAGCGTTTCAATTTGGCACCAAATGTTACTGATAAATAGATCTGAGTTCTGAATTATCAGAACAATAGACTTCACGTTCATATACACTATCTTCAAGATAGCTGACATTAGAATATATACTCTATGGCCCTTTCGCCCCCATTGAGAGATAGGACTAAACAATCACTAATGTTGCAGATCAACCTGCACGCTAGAAAATTTAAACGTCAACTTCCCTATCCGAAGCTTTTTTGTAGAATTATGCCAAAGTATAAGTAATGTATTAACAGGTCGTTTTATCGTTGTCCAAAGTTTGTTACGTTGTGTAAACACACTTTTAGTATAGTTATCCTCCTTAAGTCGATGGATTTCTTTTTAATCATATCAATGACTTTTTCATAAATAGAAGTTATAACTATAATATGGTGTTATTTTTGATATCTAAATAAATCATGTTAGATAATCGATAATAATGGATAAGTAGTACAATTCAATAAAATAAATTAAAAGGAATAATTGTGTCAGAGATAAATACCGAGCCACATCCATACTCAGACATGACCCTTTTATGTGTTGATGATGAGGCAAGTATTTTAAGAACAATGCAACGTTTATTTCGCAATAAGCCTTACGAAATTGTCATTGCTGAAAGTGGCGAACAAGCGTTACTTATTATGCAAGAACAACCAATTGACTTGATAATATCAGATATGAGAATGCCGGGAATGGACGGCCCCACTTTATTAGAAAAATCTGCTCAATTATATCCAAAAATGTGTCGTATAGTACTGAGTGGTTATGCAGATTTCGAATCTACAGTAGCCGCAGTTAACTTAGGAAAAATAAATAGATTTATAAATAAACCATGGAATAATAATGAATTAATTAATGTTGTTGAAGAATGTTTAGAAAGTATAAAATTAAAGAAAGAAAACAATCAATTAAAATTAAAAATAAGCCAAAAAAACGAGCAACTAAAACTTTGGAATCAAGAGCTTGAAGAGAAGATAAATTTACGAACCAAACAAATACTCGCTTCACTAAAGCGAAACGAAAGGAACAACAAAGCTACCGAAAAGATGCTTTTCAATTTTATAGCGATCAATTCAAACCTTAATGGTGACTTTGCAAAAAATGTCGGAAATTTAGCTGGACGGATGGCCAGTAAGCTTGGTTTAGATAAAAGTGATATCAATGATATTCGCCTTGCCGGTTTCCTCACTGAAATTGGCATGTTGGGTTTGGATGAGAAAATTTGCACTACACCATATAACCTGTTGAATTATGATCAAAAAACAGAGTTCTTAGGGCAAGGGAAAATTGCACAACAAATCCTCTCCCCTGCCCATCATATGAATAATGTTCTTGATATGATTTGCAATCAATACGAATCACTCGATGTAATAGCAACGTTAGGTAATAATGTTGCTCAGCAAGGAAGTCGAATTTTAAGAGTTGCTCGAGATTACTGGCGCTACGCGTACGGTAAAATTGCACCTGAAAAATTGGAATATCGACATGTTTGTATCGAATTAAACAAAGGCAAAAATATAAAATATGATCAAGAACTATTAGGTATTTTAGAATCAAATCCTGAGTTGGTAGAAGACGGAGTGGTGGAACAAGGTATTAACTCCCAACAACTTTTAGCAGGTATGTTACTAAAACATAATTTGTATAGCACAAACCGCTTGTTAATTTTGGCTGAAGGCCATGAATTTTCTGAATCTTCTATTGATAAATTAATAGAGTACGAAATCAATCAAAAACATATATTTTCGATTGTAATCGAAAAATTTACTAACCAACAGAAGTTAATTAAGGATTAAAAGATGCAAGGTTCTGTATTTACTTCTTTTTCAGATATGGTTATTGAAAAAATGGGCATAGTGACATGGAATGAATTATTAATTAAGGTGAAACCTTGCTCTAAAGGAATTTATACGAATGCTATGTTATACCAAGATTCAGAACTAATGGACTTGGTCACAGAGTTGTCGAAAAAAATGAAAATAGAGGTTGAAGATTTGCTTAGAATTTTTGGCGGTTACCTTTTTATTCGTTTATATAATGCCAGTCCTGCAAACCTAACTAAAGTTGATAACCTTAAAGATTTTTTACTTATAATTGACTCGGTCATTCACAAAGAAGTTAAACGTGTATACCCAACTGCTTATCTTCCTACTTTTGATTACGCTGAAAATGCGCAAGGTGATTTGGTGATGCATTATCAGTCAAAACGAAAATTATGTCATTTAGCCGAAGGGTTAATATTAGGTGCTGCCGAACATTTTAATCAAATTATAACCATTCAACAACAAGAGTGCATGCACAATGGTGCTGATAAATGTAAGTTAACCATTTCTTTTAAGGAAAAGTAATGAATGAGGAGAATGCGTATAAACTTGCTTATGAACGAGAAAAAAGTGCCCGATTACTCGCCGAAAAACTTCTTGAGAAAAAAACACGAGAATTATACGATAATGTTTTGAATCTTGAAGGTGCTGTTTCAGAGCTAAAATTAACGCAATCACAACTCATTCAATCAGAGAAAATGGCCTCATTAGGGAAAATTACTGCGGGTATCGCCCATGAAATAAATAATCCTATTGGCTACTCATATAGCAACCTCTCTTGCTTAGCAGAAAATTTAATAGACTATTTTAGTTTAGACAGTATCATACAAAATTCGAATGTCCTTCAAGAAGATCCGTCTTTCGTATTAAAGAAATACCGTCAAAAACATAAACAAATCAATGCAAACTATATTATTAAGGATTGTCCTAGTTTACTCTGTGATTCGCTCGAAGGTTTAGATAGAGTGAAGAGTATAATCAATAATTTGAAAAAAATATCTTATAAAGGCAACAACGAGTTTATTTCCTGCAGTATCAATGAATGTATTAATGATTGTATTAAAGTGGTAGACAATGAGTTTAAATATTCGATGGACGTTAATTTAGAACTTGAAGACTGCGCTAATATTTGTGGACAGCCAGCAGATCTAATCCAAGTCTTTATTAATTTATTTATAAATGCTTCACATGCCTGTAGTGAAAATGGATTATTGAGTATTAAATCTCACCAAGAGAACCGTCATATAATTATCAGAATAAAAGATAACGGCAAAGGCATTAACGAAAGCATCCAACAGAATATATTCGACCCTTTCTTCACAACTAAACTTGCTGGGGAAGGTACCGGATTAGGTTTGTCTGTATCCCACGGTATTATTGAAAAACATGGTGGAACAATAAAAGTACAGAGTGATGGACATGATGGAACTTGTTTCATCATTAAGCTTCCTATTGAAGAGTAACTATAATTAACGTTGATTAAAACAATTAGCTATTTTGAACATATATATAAGTCAATAAAATCTGAATAAATAAAGCATATTTACAGCCTTAGAACTAATTATGCGAATTTAATCGAGTGTAACTTTTATTATTTAAGGATATTCATGTTAATGGTACTGTTAAACATTTCCAATAAAGGTAAATTTGCCTTTTGTTTAGTCGCACTTTTTGTTTTTTCTTGGCCTATATCTGCCCAGCAGCGATATAGAATTTACCTAGATGCTGATTTTTCCAGTACACAAGCCTCAAGTAACTCAATAAAACAGGGTATTGAAGTGGCACTAGCTGAAGAGAATTTTCAAATAAATAGTTTTATTTTTGAGCTAGTTACTAAAGACCATCATGGAAACTCCTTACGAAGCAAACGTAATTTAGAGGCGTTCGTTTCTGATCAGCGAGGGTTAGTAGTTTTCTCTGGCTTACATTCGCCTCCTTTACTGGCTAATAAGGAGTTTATTAATCGCAACAATATATTGATGCTAGTTCCTTGGGCCGCTGCCGGACCAATTACTCGCAGTGGCGATGATGAAAACTGGATATTCAGATTATCAATTGATGACAGTAACGCCGGTACTTTTATTACCGAGCAGGCTTTGAAGGAAGGGTTTAAAAAACCTTTACTTTTGTTAGAAAATACAGGCTGGGGGCGCTCGAATGAGCATACCATGACTCAAGCGCTACAACAAAAAAACATTAAGCCTAGTAATATAAAATGGTTTAATTGGGGGCTAGGTATTAATCAAGCCAAATTGTTGTTACGAGAAGCAAAATTAGATAATAGTGACGTAATTTTTTTTGTTGGTAATGCCAATGAAGGAAAAGTATTCATAAAAGCAATGGCTGAGTTGGAGAGTGATATAATACTACCAATTAGAAGTCACTGGGGAATAACTGGAGGAAATTTTGCAGAAACAATTAGTGTAAAACAAAGAGAAAATATAGACTTGCAATTTATTCAAACTCGATTTTCATTTTTAACTCAGCCAAAGACAGCGTTAGCAAAGCAAGTTTTCAAACAAGCCTCCTCTCGATATTCAATGATAAAAAGCCCCTCAGACATAAAAGCACAAACCGGTTTTATCCATGCGTATGATTTAACCAAAATATTGATTGAGGCAATAAAAAGTGCGTCCTTAAGTGGTGATAGGGAACGCGATAGTCAAGCAATAAAAGAAGCTTTAGAAAATTTACAAAACCCCGTTAAAGGTTTAATTAAAACCTATGACAAGCCTTTTTCTCAATACTCAGCAAGTAATGCCAACGCACATGAAGCTCTATCTATTGCCGATTATGTAATGGCATATTATAACGACAACAATAACATCGTATTATTAAAAAAATAATACCTACTATAAAGCAATATTTAATGACATTATGAAAAAAACCAGTATTTCATTCGCACTTGCCAGCTTTGTTTTTGTTAGCAGTTTTGTGCTTGCTGCTTTTTCCACTGTATTAGTAATTAATCATATTGTAGATACAGAAAATAAACAGCAAACACAGCTTATCAAAAGAGAAACCAATACTATCATCAATAGTTATCACTTGTTTTTTCAACATAGGTTAACCCTACTCACCGAACAAGCTAACTTCCCAATGATGTTGCAAGCGGCTATGCAGCCAGAAGCTAATATTAGTAAATTAAAGGATTTTATGGCCGATATTACTCTTTTAGGTGAACGCTATCAGCAAACACTTTTAGATTTTGAAGGAAATCATCTTTATTCCAGTATAAATAGCGATGTTCCTGATTATAAGGTGAAACCTTGGCTGAATAATCTAATCTTACAGGACGAAGATAATTATTTAGGTGTTGAACAATTAAATGGGCAATATTTTTGGGTTATGGCAATGACTATTCGTTATAACAAGTCTACCGAAGGATTTTGGGTAACTTTGCTCCCAATAAAAGAAATAGACGAAACAAAGCATTCAAAAGAACAATTAAACGGCTTAATGATTGAAGTACACCACAAAGAAAAACTAATCATACGTTTTGGCCAACATTTAGAGGGGCAAAGCTATGTTATCAATTGGCAACATATGTCTGTTGCATTTAAATTTACATTTGACAATTCTGTAATGAATCAAGAACTTTATAGTGCTGCTTTGAAATTTAGTTCCCTCATTATTCTCGCACTTATTCTGATCAGCACGTTAGCCTATTTTTATGGTTATCGTTACTTTGTTAAACCGCTATTACTTTTATCTCAAGCGACTGGAGAGCTTGATAAAGGGAGTGAATATACTAAGCTACAAGAAAACTTAAGGATTAAAGAGTTAGACGAATTATTTGTAAAGTTTAATCAAATGACAAAAAAGGTTCATCGAAGAGAACAAGCACTAAAGAAAAGCTATGACAAATTATCCAAAGCTAATGAAAACTTAATACTAAGTGAATCTCAATTAATACAATCTGAAAAACTAGCCAGTATTGGTATGTTATCTGCTGGGGTAGCTCATGAAATTAATAACCCGATAAGTTTCGTGAAAAGTAACTTAGAGATACTGAAAGGTTACTTAGATGATATAGAAGCTTATCGCCATGAAATTGAAGGTCAATTTACTTCTCAAGTACAACAATACCTTCTGCAATCAATTGCCAAAAAATACGATATTCAATTTATTATAGACGATAGTAAACCTCTTTTAGATAACAGTATTGAGGGAACTAAAAAAATTACTGAAATAGTGAGTAATTTAAAAACTTTTGCGAGAACAGAGCAAGAGACTAAAACTTTAACTGATATCAACGAAGGACTTACTGCCACTATAAATATGGTATCAAATGAACTTAAATATACTTGTAAATTACATATCGATTTAGCGCCTTTACCAAATATTTATGCGTTTCCGAGTAAATTAAATCAAGTATTTATGAACTTGTTAATGAATGCTGGACAATCAATAACAAATAAGGGGGATATTTTTATCAGAACATTTCAAAAAGATCTCTATATTGTTATAGAGATTAAAGATAACGGTAGTGGCATTGCAGCTAACGTATTACCCTATATTTTTACCCCTTTCTTCACATCTAAACCGGTAGGTGAAGGTACAGGTCTTGGCTTATCAATCAGTCATGGAATTATTGAACAACATAACGGCAGAATAGAGGTCATATCAGAAGAAAATAAAGGTAGTTGCTTTTCTGTTTATATTCCTACCAAATTAAAATAATTCTATTCCTGATATCATTATTGCTTTGCAATATGCGACAACGTCTTCCCTTCCCACAATAACCATATGATTATAAAGAAAATATAAAAAGGAACACTCCTTGCTATATAACTAATAAACATGTCAGGAGTTATTTGTATGTGGTATTTAAAAAACCTTCAACGTTGCTTTTTCGCTTATTTAATAATTTTTCAAGTATCTTTGAATGCGAGTCCTTTCGAGAGTTGTCCTTCAAATGCATTTTTAATGCAACAAACAGTTGCACAACTTTATGGCGTAAACCTAGTTACGGGAGAGTACTCTTTATTATCAGACAATTTAGGCACTAATGATAAAATCAATGCCATCGGCTTTAATTTTCATGATAATTACATTTATGGTTGGGGATATGAATGGGGCACTTTAGTTCGTATTGGGGATGACTATCAAGCCACACCAATTGTACTAGAAAATAACCCTGGAATAAATTTTTTTGTTGGTGATGTCGCAATCAATGAAAACAGCTATTATTTTTATAAAAAAGGTGTGAGTTACGGTTTATATAAAGTTTCCTTAAATGAACAGTCAAACGAATATTTACAAGTAAAAAAAATTATTAATGGGCAAAGTCTGTCGATCCCTATTTTTGATTTTGCTTTTCATCCTGATAATGGTTTTGCTTACACTGTAGATAAAAATGGGCAACTTTATCAAATAAACGTCACTAACGGTAACTTAACTGCCTTAGGTAATGTAGGGGAATCAGGTACCTTTGGCGCCGTTTACTTTGATGTTGAGGGCAATTTCTATATTAGTCGTAACAATGATGGTTTTGTCTTTATTATTAACATTGATGATGTAACCCCAAAAGCGACATTTTTTGCCTACGGCCCTAACGCGTCACAAAACGATGGTGCACGTTGTGCTGTTGCCCCTGTTATTGATGAATCTATTGCTGCAACAACTGACTATGGTGATGCTCCAGACAGTTACGGAACTACACTTTTTAGTAATGGTGCAAGACACGGTATCAGCAATGTCTATCTAGGCAATAATATAACCACTGAGCATAATGCTAATGTCTACCCTAAAGTAGACCAAGATGACGGTATTATTTATTTAACACCTTTATTAGCAGGCAGTGACAGTCTCATTCAAGTAAAAGCTACAGGTGCTGGCTACATAAATATATGGGGTGACTGGGATCGTGATGGTAAGTTTTCACAAGAAGAAAAATTAATTTCAGATAAATATATGGATAATACAACCGAAGTGTTCCTTGTCAATACACCAGTAAGTGCTTTAAATGGTTTTACTTGGACAAGAGCTAGATTCACTTCAATAGCTTCAATAGTCGCTAGTGGTGGTGTCCCTGATGGTGAAGTTGAAGATTATAGAGTACTAGTAACTAACTCTGGTAATAGCCAAATTCAAGATACACCGTACTACATTGCCTTTGAAGATAGCTGGCCGGAACAAGGTGATTACGATATGAATGATGTTGTTATGTTACAGAACTCTTCATTATTATTAAACGATGCATTCGAAGTAAAACAAATTGAATTTCAAGGTGAATTAAAAGCACTAGGCGCCTCTTATCACAATGGATTTGCTATCCAATTAGACAATATCCTACCTAGTAATGTAAATAGAGATCTAGTACGTTTTGAAATCAATGGTGTTTTACAAGAAACTAATGCAATAGAAGAAGATACACAATATTTAGTAATTAAAATCACTGATGATTTACGTAGTCATATTCAACTAAATGAAAGTTGTTCTTATTATAAAACAGAAGCAAATTGCAGTAATGCATCTCAAATGAACTTCAGCGTAACAGTGCCGTTTATTAACCCCATATCATTAGTTCAGTTTCCTGAAGCACCTTATAACCCATTTATATTTGCCAAAGAAGCTACCTATCATGGTGATCTATTTTATCACCCTGGTAGAGCTCTAGAAATCCATCTAAAAAACAAAATACCAACGTCTAAAGCTGATTATAATATGTTCGGTGTAGCTGACGATAAAACTCAAATTTCGGTTAATTATAACTATCAAAATAGTAATGGTTTACCTTGGGCGTTAGCTATAAATCCAGGCTCTCTAGAGGAGTGGAAACATCCCCGTGAAATGGTTGACATATTACAAGCATATCCTAACTTTCAATTATTTGTAGAAAGCAATGGTAATAAAGAAACCAGCTGGTTCTCTCAAAATAATGCAGTTAATTCAAAACTTTATTAATACCAAAATAGCGATATAAGGGAGTAGAAGTGATGAAGAACAATTTAATTACACTCATAATGTTAAACATAACTATATTAATTACGGGTTGCGGTGGAGGTGATGAAAAAGGAAATAATTCATCAACAGAATCGGTTGAAAGCCCTTCCCCAATTGAAATATCAACACAAAACACTATCGCCACAAGCGATTTAATGAGTACCCCAGATTTTGATTTTATATCAGATGCTAATTTGGAAGTTACACTACCCATTTCTCCATCAACCGCCGTCAGTTACTTTATAAATATATGCACCGATTTCTCTGATGAAAATAATAAGGTTAAAATAAATTATGACAGTTGTAAGTTAAGGACATTACTTACAACTCAAGAGCAACTATTCAATTTATCCTTAAGTACGGCTGAATTCCGGTTATTAGCTCAAATTTGGCCTATTGAAAATAGCGCAAAACCAATAAATATTTACTGGGATATATCCAAATCAGGTAAAAGATGGAAAATAACTATTTGAATAGCAATTAGCATCACTCCTCTTCCACAAAACTGTAAAAACCAACTACTTAGTTATTAATTAGAAGGTTTTTACTTTCAAATAACTATCAACCTAAACTAACTTTCAAGTAAAAATACAGCCAATATTAAAAATGAAACTATTATTAATGGAACTGTTATGACTTGCATTTTGAAATGCATAACGAGAAAAAAACCATCTAATTTCGGCAAATAAAAAAAAACACAATAAAACGTCTTAAAAAACAATGACAAATGATTTGGCATGTAAATTGATATTACTACTGTAGTATTAGAAAAAAAGGCATTTAGACATGAAACAAACTTCATTATACTGCATTTTTATTATGATTATTTTTATTTGTACAGGTTGTGTTTCTACATCGATATATGAGTCATTAGCATTAATCGAACAAGAAGATAACGTCGAAAACAATAAAACGGTAAATAAGCGTGTATTGACGAGCATCCATGCTTTACTTATTTCAAAGAAAGTAGCAGAACAACATCACACTTTTACTTATAAAGTGAATAATACAGAATTAAATTACAATGATAAAACAAAACTCACCAGTCTAGTAGCCAAACAAAACCAAAATATTACTATTACAATTGCACTTGCTAAAGGGACAAATAAACTCGACCAACTGGCGCTTTCGATGACACGGGCCAAGGTACTGCGACTATATATTAGTCACTTTAATAATAAAGTAACTATTAAATTTTCTCCTAAATTGTCAACTGACACCATTAACTTAGTTATAGGTGCATAAGATGAACACATCAGTAATCATAAATATTCACCTCTTTTTAGCAGCGGTTTGGCGACATAGATATTTAATCTTATTTCCAGTAATAGTATTGCCGATTATTGCTGTAATCATTTGCTTTATCGCTCCTAGGACTTGGCAAGCTTACACCACAATATTAGTACAAGAAAGTGCCAAAATGAATCCTTTTCTTGAAGACTTATCTGTATCAACTGATTTAGAAAACAGAATGACCACCCTAGATACTTTACTCCATAGCCGACATACGCTAATTAATGTCGCGCAAGATTTAGCACTAATTAATGAGGAGTCTACAGATTTTCAAAAAGACCAATTAGTTAAAGAATTATCTGCGGCACTTAAGGTCAAGTTAATAGGTAAAGATCTCGTAAAACTTATTTACCAGACTGACTCACCCGAAAATATCGTTAATGTGCTCTTAGCGGTTAGGGAAAGGTTTTTGGAAAAACTTTTGGCTCCAGAATTGTCAGCAATTGATGCATCTGAATCATTTTTAACAACCCAATTAACATTAAAAACAGCTGATTTACAAGAATCAGAATTTAGGTTAGCTAATTTCAAACAGTATAATGCTGAACACTTGCCTAGACTTTATAGCACAAATAGCAATCGTGTCAGTCAATTAAGCATTTTACTCGAACAGAAAAAAATCGAATTGTCGGGTGCTATTGCTGCTAAAAGAACCATTCGTACTAGGCTCGCTCAAGTTGACCCTGTGATGAGTGAAATAGAACAAAGCATAGTAAAAACTAAAAGTGAGCTGGCTATTTTACGCTCACGTTATACAGATCAACATAGTAAAGTTGAAACATCACTTAGAAAATTATCACAGCTTGAGAACGAACGAGAATCTCAAAGTAAAGCGTCATACAAGATAACTGAAGTTGACCTAAATCGTTTATGGGAGATTGCGAGTAGTATGCAAGAGGGTGAAATTGATAATAGTCAAAATCTATTATTAGTCTCACAATTGCAAGAATTACAACTCGCAGACAGCCATGTAGAGAAAATCAAAGAGGAGATCAACTCTATTGAAAAGCAAGCTAAGACATTAAAAGCATCGCTTGCCGGAACAGCTGAAATGGAAAGGAAGTTATTAACACTAGAGAGAGATCTTAAGGTTAAACGTGGTTTATACAGTGATTTACTATACCGCTATGAAAAAGCAAAAATAACTGGTGCACTTGGTAAATTTGAACAACCAGAAAGAATAAAAATAATCGATGAACCATACCAACCTACCGCTCCGACAAACTTTCCAATTTCTATTTTTTTATTTGCCGGCGTTATTGGTGGTATATGTTTAGGTTGTGGATTAGCTTTATTCTCAGAATTAACAGATACATCGATCCGTGCAAGGTATCAACTAGAATTAATCACTTCAAGTCCAGTCATAACTCGACTGCCACGAATTATGACGAAGAAATATGTAGGAGATAACTTATGAAAAAAGTCATTGTTCATGTTGTACAACACTTAAAGCCAGGTGGTATCGAAAGCTTTGTACTGGAGTTTCAACGAGCCGCACAACCATTTTTTGATGTACATATCATTTCTTTAGAAAAACAAAACATTAAATATTACTGGAATAATATTGATGGTTTTAAAGATTTCATCCACATGTTAGACAAAAAACCTGGTTGGCAAGCAAACATTTTTACTCAGTTAAAGTTATTCTTCAATAAAATTAATCCTATGTATGTACATACCCACCATATTGGCCCATTAATTTATGGTGGTATCGCAGCAAGGCTTGCCAATATTAATAATATTATACATACAGAGCATGATGCATGGCATTTAGCTAAATTAAAACCTAGGATACTACAGAGGTTTTTCGTTACTTTGATTCGCCCTATTTATGTTGCAGACGCTGAATTTGTTGCCACACAAATAAATCACTTAATGCCATCATTGAATCCGGTTGTAATTACTAATGGTATTGATACTACTAAATTTAAACCATCGACAGTGAGTAAACAAAAGCTACTAAAAAATGCGGGTTTACCTACAAACCTTAAATTTATTGGCTGTGCTGCTAGATTAGAGTCAATTAAAGCTCATGATGTATTAATCAAAGCACTACACAATTTGCCTGATAATATTGGTTTATTGCTCGCTGGTACTGGTAGTTTAGAAAATAAACTAAAACAATTAGTTATTAACCTAAGTTTAGAAAAAAGAGTTTTCTTTTTAGGTCATATTGATGATATGACTACATTTTATCCATTAATAGATGTTTTTTGTCTTTCATCAAGTAACGAAGGACTTCCTTTATCCCCAATGGAAGCCCAAGCTTGTGGTGTACCTGCTGTATTAACAGATGTTGGCGGGTGTAAGGAAGCCATCTGTAGTGAAACTGGTATGGTTGTGCAACCTAATAACCCGACATTACTATCACACGCGCTTCTATGTTCATTAAATCAAAAGACAAATCATTCCCCCAGAGCATTCATAGAAAAACAGCGCTCAATCAACAGCATGATTAAACGATATGTTTCATTAACTCGATCTGATTTAAGGAGAAAGCTATGTTAAACATTATACTGATATGTATCTTTATTTTGGCAATATTTTTAGTGACCTATCATCATGTTTTTTATCCCGTGATGCTTAAATTAGTTACTAAGAATAAAAAAATAGATAAACCTACAATTACAAACCGTCATTATACTTTTAGCGCAGAAGATAAAAAGCTAACTTGTTTTTCTATCATTATTCCTGCATTCAATGAAGCTAAATTTATTGCAGAGAAAATTAGAAATTTGAGTTTCATTGACTATCCGAGTGACCGATATGAATTTATTTTGCTTTGTGATGGTTGTCACGATGATACTCATGATATTGCTCTGCAAACTTTCACTGAACTTTCCTGTCATGATTTAAAGTACCAATTGATAAACTTTAAAGAAAATAGAGGCAAAGTGGCGGTTATTAAAGATGGTGTAACAAGAGCAAAATTTGACAATATCGTCTTTAGTGATGTTTCGGCCTTATTACCAGTTAATAGTTTACTTATGTTGGACAGCCATTTTAAAAACCCTGTCGTTGGTGCTGTTTCGGGTGGATACAAATTTGCTCAAAAAGGAACCGCTGGTGAGCAATGTTATTGGCGATATCAATCTATGATTAAATCAAGAGAAAGCTCTATTGCTAGTGTTCTAGGAGCTCACGGTGCTTTTTATGCATTGAAGAAGTCTTGTTACGAAGATATTCCAACCGATACCATTAATGACGATTTTTTGATCCCCATGAATGTGATTAAACTCGGGTACCGTGTGATATATGAGCCTAGGGTTGTTGCCATAGAGCTTGAACAAGTTAATCTAGATCAAGATATGAATAGGCGTTTAAGAATAGCTGCTGGTAATTTTCAACAACTTGTTTATTTATTGCCTTTGTTATCACCTAAATATGGCTGGAATGCGATAAATTTCGCATCGGGTAAAGCATTAAGAGCAATAATGCCTTTTATATTCGTATTTATCTTGGTTTGTAATATTTATCTTGTGCCAGTTCATCTCTTTTTTATGTTGTTATTGGCCTGCCAAATTTGTTTATATAGCTTTGTTATGCTCATTAATCTATTTCATTTTTCTCCCAAATTGAGTGCGTTAAAACTGATCTGTTATATGGTTAATGGTTACTGGTTTGCTTTAAAGGGGTCTTTAAAATACATATTTGGTTTACAAGAAAAAGTTTGGACTAAAATTTAGGGGATATTATGAAACACAGTAGCTTTGTTCACCCAAGAATTTTGGTATTTAAAAGAGCTATTGATTTAGTATTTTCAATAGTATGTTTAATACTAACGTTCCCCCTCTTTATAGTGATTGCATTAATGATAAAATTTACGTCACAAGGAAGCGTATTTTATTGTCAATTAAGAGTGGGGAAATTAAATTCAAAAAAATTAGTTCATTTCAATATGATCAAATTTCGCACCATGGTTAACAATGCAGAAGCTATTTCGGGCGCTGTTTGGGCATCACACAATGACAATCGACTTACCCCCATCGGTAAGTTACTTAGAAAATTTCGCCTTGATGAATTACCTCAACTTATTAATGTTATAAAAGGTGATATGTCGCTTATTGGACCTAGACCTGAAAGACCTGAAATAGTGATAGAGCTCGATAAAAAAATCCCATTCTATTCTGAGCGTACTTACGATATAACTCCTGGAATTACAGGTTTAGCACAAGTAAATCAAGGATATGATACCTGCATTGACGATGTTAAAAATAAAATATCTTACGACTTTGCATACTCGTTATCACTTACTCAACTACATAGGTGGTTATTAATGGATTTAAATGTATTTTTTAAAACACTGCTTATTATGATGTTAGGACGTGGATTGTAATACGACATAATATAGAAGGATAAGTCTAACCTATGACAGATATTAATGTGACTTGTATTGGTGGAGGACACGGTTTAGGCCACCTATTATCAATTATCAATGATTTTAACTTTGTTAATTTAACTGGCATTGTTACTACTACAGATAATGGTGGCTCTACCGGCCGTTTAAGAGATAGCTGCGATACAATCTCTTGGGGAGATATTCGTTATTGCTTATCAAAGCTCAGTAAAAAATCATCAACTAAAGCACTCCTGTTTGAATACAGGTTTGATAAATCAGGCGATTTATCAGGGCATAGTTTAGGAAACTTAATGTTTTGCGCCGTTGATTCCCTTTGTCTCAGACCTACTGAAACTGTGCAGGTGATGCGTGAATATCTAGACATAAAAGCAAATGTTTTACCTATGTCAGATACGGTAACTCATCTTGTAAGTCATTCATCAAATCATTCCTACTTTGGTGAAATTGCAGTTGATGATCATGCTAACCAAGGGGTGAAGAACTTGGCATTAACGCCAGCGGTAAAACCAAGTAAAGAAGTTTTAGACACTTTAAAAAATGCCGATATTTTATTTCTAGGTCCTGGAAGCTTTTATACGAGTACTCTACCTAGTTTATTAATGGGGGCAGTGATAGATGTCATTAATCAAAATACGGATCTAAAAGTCTATTTTATAACCAATGTAGAAAATGAGTTTAACAACCAATATGACGAAACACACTACCAACTCGAATTTATTAGAAAGCTTGGATTAACGAAAACAGTTCATTCATTAATTCCCCACCATCGTATATCTCATGTCACTGACCTATGTAAACCATATACCATCGCAGACCTTCCTGCCGATATTAACGGTAGACATCAACATCAATTCTTTCAAGAACAATTACTTGAACTAATTAAACTATAACAACAAATTCACTATCTATATCCATTGTCAGTCTTTACCAATAGTTTTTTAAATTTATCACTTACTTTTCATTATTCGCATTTTGCATTCCATTTTGATTCCCAATGAAGCAGCAGAGTCCACGACGATAGCAACACATTGATATTGTTAGATATTATTAATGGCTTAATCTTTGCAAATCATAATAGTGAATTAACTTAAAAGGTGGAACTGTTATGTTAAAAGAAACTTATACTCTAAATAACGATTTTATTATTACACTCATTGGAAACTTTGATGCCGATACAGTAAATATCATGAAAGATGATATTGAAAAATATAGTAAATTAAGTACAAATATCGTCTTCGATCTTAAACAAGTTCCTTTTATCGACTCGTCAGGCATTGGCGCGATCGTCTTTTTATATAAAAGAATGGTAGCCAAAGGTTTTAGTGTCAGCGTTACTGGATTAATGCAGCAACCGCTAGAGTTATTTCAAATGCTCTTTTTAGATAGCACTATAAATTGTTATCAAAGTATCGATTGTTACTTAGAAACATCGCCCAACTTACAAGTTGCTAGCTAATGATTATCCAGCCTAGTTTGTTGTTCTTATGCACTGTCATATTGCTAACAGGCTGTAGCTCATCCAACAAAGTCGATAAAGATATTAGTTTATTTGCTAATGGTGGCAGGTCGTCAAGTTTAGGCAAAACTCAAATGCAAATGTATATTTCCAACGCAGAGTCACAACTGATGCTATTGGAGCAACAAGAGTCTAAACAGTGTATTTCTGGTCAGTTAGCTATTGCATACACATATTTATCGCGTGCTACAGCTGAACATAATGCTGATATGGAAAAAGATGCCTTTATAACATTGGTCGATTTGGATCGGCAATTTCGTAAAATTCGCTGTATAAATCAATATATCAATGGTCAGTTAGGCTGTGCTTATACGAATAAAAAAACAGTGCTAAAAAGCTGGTATCGTGAAGGTGACTTTAACCAGTGCACAAATACATCGATGCAAAAAAGCAGTATGAGTAATAAACACGTTTTGATCACCGAAACTCTGCATGACTTTGATCAAAATGAAATAAAACCTATCTATTATCAATCTTTAAACAAACTTATTGATTTACTAAAAGACCATCCCAACTCAAAACTACTCATTAGTGGCCATACTGATAGCAAAGGCAGTGATGTATATAACATGTTGTTAAGCCAAAAAAGAGCTAATAGCGTGGCAAAATACTTTACCGATAGAGGGGTTGTTGCAGCACAATTAAGTATTCAAGGTCAAGGAGAAAACAATATCAGGGAATTAGAAAAAAGTGATGTGTCTAGAGTGTTTAATCGCTATACATCTCTGACCTTGCTCTTAAATAAGCGTGGAAACAATACTATAAAGGATGTTGACCATGACTAAATTATTAATAAATTCTTTGTTGTGTCTATTTATTAGCATGAGTCAAGCCCAAGAGTTCGACGTTATCATTAAGCCAGGTGATGTATTACAAATTGAAATACCAGGAGAAATTGATTTCGAAAACAGTTTTCAAGTAAAGCGGGATGGCACGCTCAATTTGCCTGAAGTAGGTAAAGTTTCAATTGTTGGTAAAACACTTACTCAAGTAAACGAAGACCTAGCTAAACTATTAGGCAAAGAATATCGCGCTATAAATAATTTTAAGGTTTATTTGATTGAAAGGCGAGTACCGATTCAAGTGTTAGGCTTTGTTGAAACTCCTGGAATGATAGATTTACCTCAAGACGGAAATATACAAATGGCACTGCAAAAAGCAGGAGGTGCCGTAGCAGGTGCTCAACTCGATAGGATACAGCTGAACCGTCAAGGTAAGGTAACTGTCTTTGATTATAAAAAATATTTAGACACAGGCAACTTTGCAATTCTACCTAAAATTGAGCCCTTAGATGTAATATTTGTACCTGCCTCGCCTTTAATTGGTAATGTTCAAATGGATTTCGATGCAGCAACCTTATCAGCTAGTGGTGATGGTTCCGAGGCAAAAACCGCAATTAAGGTATTTGGTGAAGTACTTAAACCTGGTGTATTTTCTTTTAAAGAAGGTAATACCGTTGTTGATATGTTGATGCGAGCTGGTGGCGTAACACGCTATGCCGGCGTTGAACATATTCGCGTAATTAACAATGGTACACCTGAGTTTTTTGACCTAAAAACATATTTAGATACCGGTGATGCTTCTCATATGCCAAAAATCACTGCAGGGTCAACCTTATTTATTCCTATACAAGAAGAGGAAGTTAAAAGCGGCCTACGGACGGTTTATGTCATGGGAGAAGTCTTTAAGCCAGGAGCATATGAAGCGCCCGCAGGCACTAAATTTTTTGATATATTAGCCAATGCGGGAGGTCCCACTCGATTTGCCGAGTCTAGAAAAATTAGAATTATTCGCACAACAGGTAAGGTTGATGCTTTTGACTTACAAGCTTATACAGAAGGATTAACACAAGTCGAAATTCCCACGATATCGCCAGGAGATGCACTTTTTATTCCTGAAAAAACCGACATGAATGAAAAATCTTGGCTTAAGATCACCCCTGATAGAGCTATTAAAGTAATAGGGGCGGTGAAAAAACCTGGTCGATATGAATGGGGCGATGAAATGAGTTTTCTTGATATTTTAGCTCATGCTGGTGGACCCACTCAAGATGCTGACATGTCTCAAATAATAGTACTTAAGAAAGATCAAAAGAAACGGATGCCGCCTTTCGATTTAGACAGTTTTGTCGCAGAAGGAGGTGATTTTTCTTTATTACCCAAAGTATCGGCCGGAGACACTATTTTTATCAGTGAACGGCCACGTGATGTTATCGATAATAAAGCTCGGTGGTTACGTCAATCTCAAGAGTCTTCAATTTATGTCTTTGGGCAGGTAGGCCAACCAGGGCGATATGCTTTTAATAATAAATTACACTTTTTAGATATACTTTCAGCCGCTGATGGGCCGAACCAACACGCCGATATTCACAATATAAAAATTACCCATCGTAATAATTTTGAAAGTAAGGTCAGCACGCTTGATTTAGGTTTGTACTTCGAAACAGGCGATGAAACCCTGTTACCCTTAGTGAAATCGGGTGACACTATTTACGTACCAGAGAGAAACAAACCATGGTTCGACAATAAAAAAGAACAAACGGTTCGAATAATAGGTGCAGTAGAAAAACCTGGACGCTACAAGTTCAGCTCAGACATGACAATATTAGATATATTGGCTGAGTCAGGAGGCCCAACTCAAACAGCTTATTTAGAAAAGATTATGGTTGTAAATATCTCTCGAAGTTATTCAAAAGAAAATGTCAGTAAAGTTTTTGATTTAGAAATGTTTATTGAACATCCTGATTTTACCAAATTACCCATGGTGCGTGTTGGAGACACAATATTTGTACCTGACATATCTCAAAGTAATTGGAATGTATTTATGTCTAATGTCAAAGACATGCTAAGTGTAGTTTCGCTTGTTGCCATTGTTGGAGGGTTATAATATGCAAGAATTACCCATTCATTATGCAGAAGTTGAAGCCATTTATAATCAAACGATTGGTTCTGGTTATAAAACCTTAGCAATTAGCTCTGCTAAACCTGGAGAAGGTAAAACGACGGTTGCACAAGCTATAGTTGAACGAGCGCAAGTTGTTGGTAAGAATGTTCTGCTGGTTGAAATGAATACTTTCAATCCTGTTTTATCCAAAAGATTACGTATGTCAATGACAAGCCCTGTTACTGAAAATAAAATTATTTCTATTGAAGCTAAAGGTTATAGTTTACTCCCTGCTCCTCAAAATATTCGTGATGTTTTGCAATACCGTGAAAGTAATTTACTACTTGAATCCATTAGCCAATGGTTAGTTAATTTCGACTGTATTATCTTTGACACATCAGCATTAACCTCACTAAACCAAAGCAATATACCTGCAGAGATCATTTGTGAAGTGTGCGAAGGCACTGTATTGGTGATTGAAGCAGGAAAAACACCAGCAAGCTCGATACAAGAGAGTATTGAAAAGCTGAAAGTCAAAAAGGTTAACTTAATCGGCTCGATAATAAATGATAAATGTAATCCCTCGCTGTTAACTGAATTGCAAAGAGAAAGCTATCGCCTTAACCGGATATTTCCTAAGTTAATGGCTAAGTTTAGAAAGAGGTTAGCAAATATGGTTTTACTCAACATATCTGTCTAGAAACTCGTGTCATTAATATTTGAAATCAACTTTAGTTTTTACGGCAAAATGATCTGACCAATTGAACTTTTCAATTCGTTGTCTTGAACAAATTGTTGCTGGTTTTGATACCCAGAAATGATCAATCGCTAAACCCAAAAATTTAAAAACGTAATGTTTATTCGGCCATGAATTTACAAACTCTGTATTCATCTCATGCCCTAATAGCTTTATTCTACTTGAATTTTTTGAAAGATTTAAGTCACCTACCACTACCTTAACTTTCAAAGAAGACCTATTAATAGCATGTTTTAATTGATAAATTATTTTATTCCTGGTTTGCCATAGTTTTTCATTACGTGGTGATGGCGGATGTAATGTGTACAAACTGATGTTACTAAAAGGTAGCTGCCATTGGCTGTTAATTAAAAATGAGTTGTTGCCACTTTTATAATATTTAATATTATGAAAGCCATAATGACTAAACAGAAGTTGGTCACTATAAATTTGTCGATGTTCACTTTCGCCAAGAATAAAATGAGGGTAATAAGGGGATAACTTTTCGACAATCTGCCGTTTTGATCGTTGGCTTACTCCTTGTAACGTAATTAAATGATATTGCCCTTCTACAAGGTGCTCGATCAATTCATTTATTTCATATTCCCCTTCGTTATATTTCATGTTGAATTGAAAAAAAACAATGGGATCATTACAAGTGCCTTTACTTAAAGTGACGGTATTATTTAAAAGTATTGCCAGAATAAAATTAATTAAGAAATAGCCTAAGCAATGTAAATAAGAAACAAAGTAAATAAGCGTTAACATTAAAATACAATAAAAAACTAGGATAATAAAAGAGGTTGATAAAGCGTTTTCAAGCCACCAAGGTGAGTGAACCTGTTTCAACAACAACCAGATAATACTTGGCATTAATATAAGTATTAATGGTATTAATAATCTTGTTTTCATCGGTTTTACCAACGCAGCATAATAAAATCTCTTCTATAGATTTTAGCTTAAATTTAAACCTTATTGATTACCTCACATTTAATTCGCAATATTTACTAATTTGCTTTGCAATACTCCATCAATTTACGCAATTTGAGAATAAAAATACAATTCCATAAATAAACGGCTATTTATAGGGGGTTAAACCGTATTTTCAACTGGCCTACTTTATGCAAACTCAATATATGGTGCGTTTATTAATAGGTTTATTATGACGACTGAAAATCTAAACATTGTTTTATTACTTGATAGTAAAAATTATGGAGGTATAGAAACTCATGTTGCTAACCTTGCCAAAGGCCTTCATAAATCAGGTCACAACGTAAAAATCATTTTATTAAATAACTTTGGTGAGCATCCCGTATTTGAATCAGAACAATTTCTTCAATCAATATTAATTAAATTAAACGGTGGCTTCAAAGAGCTTTTAATATTGTTAAAAAAGTCAGATATCAACCTTGTACACACTCATGGTTATAAAGCCGGTATTATCGGCCGAATTTGCTGTAGATTATCGAATAAGCCAGTCGTTTCAACCTTTCATTCTGGCGAAAAAGGTAATATAAAAATTAGGTTATATCGCTGGATAGACTGTCTAACGGCTCAATTTTCAACCTGTATCTGTGTATCTGAACAAATCAAAAAAACAGCAAATTTAACCGCTGACGTGATACAAAACTTTGTTGAATTACCCACTCAATTATTTAAAACAACGGAGCAATCAACTCAAGTAGCTTTTGTCGGTCGATTAAGTTTTGAAAAGGGCCCTGATGTATTTCTTCGTCTAGCGAAGCAATTACCCCAATACACTTTTTCAATATATGGCGATGGACCGATGTTAGCGGAAATAAATGCTACCGCAACTAACAACGTCAAATTAGTGGGGCATGTCACTTCAATGAAACCATACTGGGCAAAGATTAATTTGTTATGTATTACCAGTAGAGAAGAAGGGTTACCTCTGGTTGCAATTGAAGCACTCGTTAGGGGGATTCCTGTCATTAGTTTTGATATTGGTGGCATCTCATCGGTTGTAATCAATAACCTTACCGGCTGGCTAATAACACCATTTAATGAAGCTGACTTTATTGAATCAATTAAACGGAGCCAGACGTTATCAATAAAACAGCGAAATGATATGTCTTTATTTGGCTATTCGCATATTAGAAAAAACTTTTCTTGTGACGCGGTTATTCCTCTAATTTTCAATGTTTACCGCAAAGCACTAATAGGTGGCTCACATGTTAAATAGTCGATATAAAAACTTGTTAAATCAATCTGCACTTTATGGCCTAAGCATTTTTCTTATGAAAGGAATTTCTTTAATCATGCTACCTATTTATACCAGTTATCTAATGCCATCAGATTATGGCCGATTAGAGGTACTCGTAGTATTTTCTAATATAGTTTCAATTATTTTAGGTTTTGGTCTTATTGAAGCATTATATCGTTTTGTAGGTTTAGCTGATGGCATTGAAAAAAAGAAACTTCACGCCTCTGAATGTTTATTTGTAGCTGGAATAATTACTATTATTTCATATGCAACTTTTCATTTTTATTCTAAAAATTTATTGATTTATTTACCTGGAGGTATAAAAGAGAATGAACTCTATTTACTTGGCGTAGCACTTTCTGTTGGGGGCTTAATTAATATTCCATTAGCATGGTTACGGATCACTGACCGAGCAGGATTATTTTTTACTGTTTCGATGTTGAAGGTTTTATTGCAAGTTTCACTCACTTTTTATTGGCTGAACAAGGGATGGGGTATCACTAGTATTTTAGCAGCTGGGGCTGTATCTGCGATAGTTGTGGCAATAATATTATGCGTTATTCAACTAAAAGAAACTTACATCAGTTTTTCAATGAAACATCTTAAGCACATTATCTATTATTCAGGCCCTATTTTTATTGGTGGTGCTGCTACATTTACATTATCAGGCATGGACAGATGGTTACTCGCAGAGCACTTTGGGGCCATAGAAATTGCTGCATATGCTATAGCAATCAAGTTTGCTTTAGTTCCTACCCTTCTTATTCAGCCTTTTACGTTATGGTGGTTTCCTAAGCGGTTCTCAGTACTTAAAGAACAAGATGGTAAAAACATAAATGCACATTTCGCAGTACTTGGCGGTATTCTTTCAGTTGTTATATGTGGTGCTATTGGTTTATTAGGCCCAATACTTATTCAATATTTAACACCTAAAGATTACCACACCGCTATTGTTATTCTACCTTGGTTACTGCTTTGTACCTTATTAAAAATGTTAACTGATCTATTAAATCTGGGGTGTTTCGTAGAAAAAAACTCACAAGTTCAAATGAATATTAATTTAATCGCTTGCGGTATTGGTGGGCTTTTATTGGTCATGTTGATACCGGTATTTAAGGTGCAGGGTGCACTTACTGCGCTTATTGCTGCGAATATGATACGCATGGGGCTTTTCTACTATTTTAGCCAAAAAAAGGTCTACCTTCCTTACAAGTTCGGGTACCTATATTCAGCAATTAGTGCCGCAATTGTTGTCACTTGGTTTGGTCAAATTAGTTAAGGGGATTTATGACTTATACACCGCTAAATATGACAAGCATGTTAGTTATATTAATGCTAATAACATTAGGGTTATATTATTTCCCTCACCCCATAACCCTTGTTGTTATAGGATTAATACCCTTTGCTCTTTGGGGTATAGTTAATTTCTCTTTTTATATCGTTTTAGGTTTTGTAATATTTTCTTTCTTTCGTATTCATGAGGTTTTTCCTTTTCTAGAGCCATTAAAGTTACCTCTATTACTGGCATTAGCCTCTCTATTTGTTATTTTCCTGCGGACAACAATTAGCCAAAACCTTCATCCTTATTGGTGCCCACAATTTAGTTTCTTAATATTGTTTTTTTTATTAGTAACACTTGGTATCCCTTTCTCTAGTAATGTATCTGTAGCAACAAAAGCTTGGACAGGTGTTTACAGTAAAATAATATTAATGACGTTTGTTATTGCCTGGATGATGCACAAGGAAAATCATTTTATTACGGCAAGCCGAGCATTTATTTTTTCAGGCGCTTGTGTTGGACTGGTCGCCTTATTTAACAAATTCAATAATATTGGCTTGGTTGAAGGTACTAGGGTCACTATTGGAAGAAATATTGGTTCTTTACTTGGCGATCCAAATGATTTAGCCCTAGTACTTTTGTACCCCATGGCTTTCGCTATAGCCACTTTTCTAGAAAAATCACTCTCTAAAATTGAACGTTTATTTAGTTTCAGTACTTTTTGCATTTTACTTTATGCTCTGCTAGCCACTCAAAGTAGAGGAGGTTTGTTGGGATTTTTAGCTGTAGCGAGTATATTTGCCTACAATCGCATACGATCCAAAGTTTTATTGTTTTCAGGTGGTGCAATTTCAATAGCCATTTTATTTATCGTTGCAGGGATCAGTGAAAGAGCATCCGGAGGGGCTGCAGAAGAAGGGATAGACGAGTCAGCAATGGGACGACTGTATGCTTGGGAAGCTGCTTGGAATATGGCACTAGACAACCCTGTTTTTGGTGTAGGTATCAGCAATTTTTATTACAATTACTTTTCCTATAGCACTCATTGGGATGGATTGAACCACGCAGTACACTCTACATGGTTTGGTGTTCTGGCGGAATCTGGCTTTGTTGGCTTTATATTATTTGTTTCATTAATTGTCAGTACTTTACTCATATCTTTAAAAATGTTGAAAAAAGTCAACCTTGAGCATCATTCACCAGGCATAAGGGTAGCAGTCAATGCCGCCCCCGCAGGTATTATTGGTTTTATCGTTTCTGGAACGTTTTTAACACAAGGCTTTATCTGGCCAATTTATTTACAAGTAGCTTTAGTTATCGCATTAAACCGTTATCTTCATTCCCAAAACGTTTAGTACGCAAACTGCAACCAATAGCAATAGCAATTAAAAGGAAGTGAAAATGTCTGATACTACAGAACAAAATAAAATGTTTAAACCGCGTATTCTATATGTTCACTATGGCGATGACTGGATTAGAGGAAGTGAAATTGTTTTATTGGATCTACTTAAATCAGCCAAAGAAAACCATTACGAGCCTATACTTTGGTGTAATAGCGATGCTTTAGCAAAACAGGCGTTGAATTTGGGCGTTGAAGTTATCAAAGATAATTTTGTTTGCCTTGGCTACTGGACCTTGCCTCGATGGAAGTTAGGACAATTCTTTAAATTACTTACTAAAGCTAAGAAGTTAATAAAAGACTACAAAATAAATTTAGTGCATTCTAATAATGGTGCTCCTTGTCAATGGATGATACCTGTATGTAAGTTTACAAATACGCCAATATTACTCCATTTACATGCTCGTTATATGTATAAAGACAGACTTACATTATTGTTTCATGGCGCTGATCACATTGTAGGTGTTAGCCATTCAGTTATTGATCTATTCAAACAAAAGGAATTCAGAAACCAGCAAGTAGATGTTATTTATAATGGTATTAATCCAAAGCGAGTGCTTTGTTCTCACCCATATGATATTCGAGCAAAAGTATCGGCAAAAAACACTGATTTTGTCATTTTGTATATAGGGTCATTAATCCCTAGAAAATCAGTGCATCAATTACTATATGCTTTAGATAAATTAAAAGAATGCTATAGCGTAAAACTTGCCATTATTGGCTCAGGAATTGAAGAAGCTAAGCTAACTCATTTAGTTTCTCAGCTAAATTTAAGTGACAAGGTTAAATTTTTTTCAGCTACCGAAACCGTAGCCAAATACTACTCAAGCAATGCAGACTGTTTCATTTCAGTGCCTGTAGAAGAGGTTTTTGGTCTAACGTTGGCCGAAGCAAGCCTTGCTAAACTCCCCATCATCACTAGTAATGTTTCTGGCATTGATGAGATTTACACTGATCAAAAAAGTGCGCTATTAATCTCTCCCAACAATACTGATGAGTTAGTAGAAGCAATAATATCTTTAATTGAAAGGCCTGATTTAAGAAAGAGTCTAGCTGATAATGCACAAAAACATATAGTAAAAGAGTTTTCTTTAAAGCAACAATTTATGGCTTTCAACCTGATTTATCAAACCTTGATGCTGCGTGAAACCAAATATAGTGTAACGCAACTTGTTACTTTACACGCTAAAACAGTCTTTATGGCTTTTTTAAATAAGACCTATAAATACTTTACCTTGAAATTTTCATGGGGGAAACATCATGACTAAACGAGTATTGATTTATGACCCAGTCCCTTTTAAGGGAGGCTCAAAAAAAGTGATGAAAACAATAATAGCGGAATTACCCAGTAATATTGAGATGTGGGTAATTTCAAATGATAGAGATTCATGGTGCTATGGTTACGAGAGTAATATTCGCTTTCTTAAGTTGTTCTCTCCTAGTTTTCTGCAAAATCAAACAACTGGGATCTTTTACTTTTTAAAGCATTTTGTTTATTTACTTTCTCTAATAAGCAATTTGATAAAACTAAAAAGGTTCACCAAAATAATCGGTTTTTCAGGACCATGCGTTGATTTTTCTCTATACCTACTCAGTGAAATAATTAACATAGATATTATTCAACTTATTCAAGGGGATATTACTAATTCTAAGATTTCCAGTTTTGGTTTAATACGAGCAAAAAAGGTATTTTATTTGCCATCCACTCATGCTTCTATCTTATACGCCTTGAAATGTCATAATTATAATGAAAACCTAGCGAATAAAAAATTTATCCCTTTTGTTAATGGCATTAATTGTTCTTGCATAAAAGTAAAAGATAACAACAACAAAATTGGCTTTTTATGGGCCGCCTCTTTATTAAGATGGAAGCGAGTGGAGCTATTTATTGCTGCTATGACTGAGCTTAATAATAAGTATGAAGACTTTGATAAATTTTTTGCCAACGTTTGTTATATTGAGCCACAAACTGACTCCTATTTGGACGTAGCGAACGTTAATAAAGTTGATAATATTCACTGGTTTCCCGATCCTAATAATTTAAATGATATTAGAGCTAGTTCGTCAATATTTATCTCTACTTCAGAAAATGAACCTTTTGGCCTATCAATTCTAGAGTCGATGGCAGCCGGACTAGCAGTAGTAATTCCTGCTGATAATGCTTATTGGGATCAACACTTAACTGATGGGTATGATTGTGTAAAATATACCCCAAATAACGTAAAAAGTTTAGTTCAAGCATTAACTCGATTAATCAATAACCCCACGTTCTTATTAAAAATAGCACAACACGCTAAGCATTCAGCACAACAATATTGTCATATACGCTGTTATTCTAAAATTCTCAAATGTATTCCGAATTAGCAACACTTGCTTTGCAAATTGCAATTAAAGGTCAACAACAAGAATAAACAACTGATTTTATAGGTGAATTTTTTTGGCCTAATAACTGCTAAGTATTAGAGTAGGTTAATAATATAAAGAGGTAATTATTATGTGTGGAATTATTGGGGCAGTAGCAGAATCAGCAATTAAACCAGTATTAGATGGCTTAGGCAGACTTGAATATCGCGGTTATGACTCTTCTGGTATTTCAATATTATCTAATAATGAAATTCAAACCATAAAAGCAAGAGGTAAACTTAACAACCTTAAGCAAAGATTATCTATGCAAGCGTTAGAGGGAAAGTGTTGCATAGGGCATACACGATGGGCAACACACGGTAAGCCCAATGAAACCAACGCTCACCCTCATCAATGCGGACAAGTATCTGTTGTACACAATGGAATTATCGAAAATTACCTGGAACTAAAGCGAAAATTGGTTCAATGGGGTCATCACTTTAATAGTTCGACTGACAGTGAAGTCGTACCACATTTAATCAATCATTACCTTAGTCAGCAAATGACACAAGAAGAGGCCATTGAAAAAGCTATCACCCAATTAAAAGGGAGCTATGCCCTCGGTATATTAATTAATGGCTCTAGCAATAACCTTTACGCAATTAAACAAGACAGTCCTTTAGTTATTTCACAGGGTAACAATGGGTTTTATATGGCCTCTGATGCCATGGCTTTAGGCGCTGACAGCGCCAAAATTTATTATCCTAAAGATAATGAAATATTTCAGTTAAACAGCCACGAAATAAAGCTATGTGGTAATTCAATAAATAAAAAAATTCATTATATTAATAACCAAAATAGCGCAAAATTAATATCAAAAGAAGGACATAACTCTTTTATGGAAAAAGAAATATTTGAGCAAGTGGATTTACTTAAAAGGCTGTCAGTTAATAGCCACGCCAACAAATATTCAACAATCAATTTTAAAGAACTAAAAAAAATCACCATTATTGCGTGTGGCACCTCATACTATGCAGCTTCAGTAGCAAAAACTTGGTTTGAAAAATACGCCCATATATTGGTTGAAATAGATATAGCCTCAGAATATCGCTATCGCTCCCCTATTGTTACAGACAATGAATTGGCTATTTTTGTTTCACAATCAGGAGAAACAGCTGACACATTGGCAGCCCTACGTTATGCAAAAAGTAAAAAAGCACAAACTCTCGCTTTAGTTAATGTAGCCAACAGTACTATTGCGCGAGAGGCAAATTTTACATTTGAGATTTACGCGGGTCCAGAAATTGGTGTAGCTTCAACCAAAGCATTTAGCTGTCAGTTAGCTATATTTTATAAAATGGCAATAGAAGCAGCAAAACAAAGAGAGCTCATAAATAATGCTGAGTTAAAACAGTTAATATTTAGTTTTGCTCAATTGCCTTATATCATGGAAAAGGTTTTACAACGCTGTACTGATATGAAAGCAATGGCGAAAAAAATATGTAAATATTCAAACGTCCTTTTTCTCGGTCGTGGAGCACTTACCCCTATCGCACAAGAAGGTGCTCTTAAGCTGAAAGAAATTAGCTATATCCATGCCGAAGCTTATGCCGCCGGCGAGTTAAAACATGGGCCAATTGCTTTGCTTGATGAACAAATGCCTGTACTGGTTATTGCGCCTAAAAATAACCTGACAGATAAACTGCTCTCAAACATTCAAGAAGTCCAAGCCCGAAATGCACCACTCTTTATTATTGGTGATAAAAGTATTAGAGAATATATCAACCTACAAGAAGATGACTTCTTTGAATTACCACCTATGCCAGAAGCCATACTCCCCATAATCAGTGTTATCCCAATGCAATTACTCGCATTATACAGTGCCCAAATACTAGGGAAAAATGTTGATCAACCCAGAAATTTAGCTAAGTCGGTGACAGTAGAATGAATACTTTTAATATACATCACGCTAAGCAGTGGGCTAAAACAAGTGATAGCTTTTTGGCTCAGTTGATAAATAAACTATGGTTCAAAATTAAAACGATAGAGATGCCGAATATCCCTTTTGTATTTAAGCTACTTTATTTTATTCACGTAGTTTTTAAACAGACAATTGCCGATGTACTTCGCATCACTTATTACACACCTTTACTTAAATCTAGGCTCAAAAATACCCCTAAACAACTCTACTTATATGGCGGCTTGCCCGTCGTGATTGGCAGTTTAGATATTGTTATGGGAGATAAAGTCAGATTAGCTGCAATGACAACAATCAGTGGCCGTGCTGTCGGACATAATATTCCTCAATTAATAATTGGCGATAATGTGGGTATTGCTTGGCGTACTTCAATCTCGGTAGGCAAAACAATTACCATTGGCAATAATGTTCGTATTGCTGGAGATTGCTATTTAGCTGGCTATCCTGGGCACCCAGTTAACTCTAAATTACGCGCTTTAGGTAAGCCCGATATAGAAGAGCAAGTGGGTGATATTACTTTAGAAGACGACGTATGGCTAGCTACTGGAGTAAAAGTAATGCCAGGGGTAACAATTGGTCGTGGCACCATCGTAGCTGCAGGTAGTATTGTTACCAAAGATTTGCCCTGCTTTGTCTTAGCCGCTGGTGTACCAGCAAGAGTTTTAAAGTCAATTAAGGAGGAAAGTCATGATTAATTCATCACCTTCAGTATCCGTAAGCAAAAATAGACCTCTAATTGTTTTTGGCGAAGACTGGGGAGCGCACCCTAGTTCAACTCAACATATAATGAAGGTGCTCGGTAAGAGCAGGTCTGTTATTTGGCTTAACTCAATTGGTTTAAGAAAACCAAAACTAACGATGCACGACTTTACAAGACTCTTTAACAAAGTTAAAAAATTCATTGTTAATAAACCAATGAACAAAAATTTTAACGAGGAAGGTAACAAACAGCTCATCATTAACCCTTTAGTTATCCCATGTGCAGATAGTTGGCTTTCTTTAAAGTTAAATAAGATCATTTTAAAATGGCAACTAAAGTTAGCATGTAAAAAACTAGCGATAACAAATCCTATTATTTGGACTTCTTTGCCCACGTCTGTTGATTATTTAGAACTGATTGGTAAAACCTCTTGCGTGTATTATTGTGGAGATGATTTTAATAGCCTTGCCGGTGTTGATCACCAATTTGTATCGCAAAAGGAGAAAGAGCTAGTCGAAAAATCTCGTTATATTTTTACCGCCAGTGAAACGCTGTTAAATAAATTCCCTCGTTTTAAGTCAGTCAATATTCCACATGGCGTCAATTTCTCACTGTTTAGTGACCAAGTGGAGTGTGCTCCTTGCGATTTACCCCAAGGTAAGCCAATAGCCGGATTTTATGGAAGTATTTCGACCTGGTTAGATCAAGATTTACTAGTTCAAACCATTAAGAAATTACCTGATTGGCATTTTGTTTTTATCGGCAAAGTAGACTGCAATGTAGATAAACTGAAACCGTTTTCCAATGTTTTTTTTCTAGGAAGTAGGCCCCATAATGACCTACCTCAATACATACAAAATTGGAATGTTGCGATCTTACCTTTTGTAAACAATAAACAAATTCAAATGTGTAATCCTCTGAAATTAAGAGAGTATTTAGCTAGCGGAACGCCTATAGTTACTACAGACTTCAACGCCTTAGATGGTTATCGAAAATATCTGCAAGTCGCAGACGAAAGTAAACCATTTTTTCAAGCTATATTGCTAGCTAATGCAGAAATAACCCCCTTGATTGACTTTGAAAAGCTCGAAAGTATGAATGATTTACTTGCAATCACTCAAGTTAAAAATTCGAGAAAAGAATCTGTTATTGATGAATCATGGGAAAATAGAGCTATGGATGTTCAGCGTTATCTAGCCATGTGCTAAGCTATTATCGATACTTGGTTTACCAACTTTGTTTTTTTCGATAAAGTGTTGATGGGCTAACCTCAAGTAATGCAGCGGCTTTCGGAACATTCCCTTGACAATGATTTATCGCATTCTCAATAGCGTTCTTCTCCATCAACCATAAAGGTATTATTTCAGGATGATTGTTACCTGTTATAACATTCGATGAGCCTTCAAATCGAGCTTCAGGCACAAGTTTATTTAACAGACCAAGGGTTGTAGATAAAGCTTTGATTATCATCTCGCTAGTGAGCTTATCGCCTGTATTTAATATAACCATCCCATGAATAATATTTTCTAGTTGTCTGATGTTACCTGGCCAATCATATTGGCAAATAATTTGTAAACAGCCCTTTGAAAACCTAATAAATGATTTGTTTTCAATTTTGCTATATTTCTTAAGGAAATAACGGGCAATTAATACGATATCTCCACCACGCTCTCTTAAAGGGGGTAAACAAAAAGTAATAACGTTTAAACGGTAATAGAGATCTTCCCTAAAGTCTCCGTCTAATACTGCTTGCCTTATTGAATTTGAAGAGGCGGAGATAAGTTGCGCACGAAATATTTCTAATTTATTAGTACCCAGTGGCGTAAATTCACGTTCTTGAACCACTCTAAGCAACTTAGCTTGTAGTGTTTTTGATAAAGTTGTAATTTCATCTAAAAACAACATACCTGATTTAGCTGCAGCAAACAAACCTTCCTGTGAGGAAGTGGCACCTGTGAAAGCGCCCTTAACATGACCAAACAACTGAGATTCCATCAAATTTTCGGTAAAGTTAGCACAATTAACGGCAATAAAAGGCTGATCTTGTTGAAAACTTTCTTTATGACAAGCCTTGGCCACCAACTCTTTACCCGTACCGGTTTCACCAGTAATAAAAATAGGTGCATTCGTTGTCGCTGCATGACGAATACTAACAAATAGCTCTTTCATCGCTTCATCGGCTGCGACAATGCCATGAAAATTTATAGGTTCATTGATAAAATCTTTCTCAGCTATTTCTGTACTTTTCAATGGAGCCTTATCTAATGCTTTATCAACAATGAATCTTAGCTCTTTATTGTTCCACGGCTTACAAATAAAGCGATCGACTGTACCAGAATTAAACGCCATAGATATTTTGTCGAAATCTTGATGTGCAGACAAAATAATACGCTGAGATTGGGGCCATAATGATTTTATTTCGTTTAAAAATGCACACCCTTCTATTTCTGGCATCTGTTGATCAGAGATAACAATTTCGGGTTGGTTGTGTTGACAGAAGTCCAATGCTTCAATAGCAGAAGTAAAACTTCGAACATTTATATTTAAACCACGTAAAACTCTCTCTAAAGCAGAAAGCACCTTTGGTTCATCATCAACTAACACAAGCAGAGGTAATAGTGAGTATTGATTTTCTTTGGCTATATCCATGTTAATTTCTTATCTAGGTATCTGTTATACTTAAGCCTAGAACATTTTTCGCATTTTGCTAAATATTCTTTGCAATATAAGAATAACTAACAGTCATCAAATATTTTTAAAGTCCCATATTAATATTTCAAGGTAATTTATTAAGGTAAAAGTTACTCTGTTCTTTTTTGATAACCCTCATTCAAAATCATTGAATGGAATAGTGAAATATACCTATAGATGGCCAGAGGAAAGTTTAAAATTATTGCGGGAAGCTAAAAAGGGTAAATACGTTTGTTAACAAAAACTAAACATTGAAGATAAAATAGTAGTCCCGAGGAGCTGTGGAGTTAAATCCACAGCCACACAGAAAGCTTGTTTAACAATTAAAATGTAAAACTGTCTGAAATATAGTTATGAGTTAATTGTATCCGAGTACGTAGCATTCATTTTCATTTATTTCCAATGAACAATAATCTTCTCCCTCATAATTTTCATCAATAAATGTCGGTGTAACACTAGCTTTTAAAGCACCTTGATTTTGACCCTCCCTCATTTGTTTTAAAGAATAAATTAGACGTCTGCTATTTGACTGTTGAGTATTTAACATAATGTTGACCTCTTTTGGTAATTTCACTAGACCTATTTTTAAGTGCATATAATGCGCCAACAACTTGATAGCAAGTAAGTGACTGATAAACACAAACTTATAATGTGGGCTTGGAATATTATTCAGTAAATCATTGCAATTTAGTAATGGTAATATGCATATTGCAACAATGATCATTTTCTATTTGATTGTAGATTTATTGATAAGAAAAAAAATAAGCATATATATATTAAACAGTATATTCATAAATTCATTCCTAACGGATATATCCCATCATTTTTTCAATAAAATAAATACCACTATTGGGTTTATCATAAACAGATAAGTTAATTTTTATTCAAATTTAAAATCTGTGCATAAATAAGTAATGAGCCAAAAGTGTAATCATCATCGATATTATTGACATTTAAAATCGGTTTTATAAAAATAAAGCGTTATAAATATTTATCTTATAATAACGTCTACTCAAGTCCAGCAGATGTTTTAACGCCATTTAAAACATTGCCACTATGTAGATAAGTTGCTCTTCAACTTTAAGCTCATACTTGACGAAAAATCCTATCTCGGTTTGTGCCCCAAACCGCCATAGAAAATTATTTTTAGACTATAAGTTCTAAAGCTAAATTCCCCTCACAGCGCCCTAGATTAATGCCTGTATTTGTAACTGCACAATTCAATAATTAGTATCCCTATTTATAAATGTCACCTTTTCATATTAACTATTAGCTCCGCACATCTAATAGGATTAAATCATGACTGCTTGGAATAAAGGTAAACGTGTTGGACAAAAAAAAGCATTTAAACTCGAAGAAATTTGGCGTATTAGAATACGACTAGAAATTGAAAGTAAACTTGAACAACTCGTTTTATTTAATTTAGCAATTGATAGTAAGCTTAGATCTTGTGATTTAATAAGCTTAAAAGTACGTGACATATCCTCTTCATCACTCGTTCAATCCCGTGCGATGATAGAGCAACAAAAAACTCATAGAGAAGTTCAGTTCGAAATAACACCAAAAACTCAACAATGCTTGAGTCAATGGATATACTTAAAAAGTTTATCTTCGCCAGACTTCCTCTTTCCAAGTTCAAGGAGGTTAGGAGAACATATTTGCTATCACTATTATGCAAATATAGTTAAAAGCTGGGTGTCTACACTAGGCTTAGATATAACCCAGTATGGAACACATTCTCTTCGAAGAACTAAAGCATCACTAATTTACGCTAAAACAAAAAACTTAAGAGCGATCCAATTATTACTTGGCCATTCCAAACTACAAAGTACAATTGAATATTTGGGTGTTGAAATAGAAGATGCATTATCAATTTCAGAAAGCACAGAAACTTGATTTACAGGGCGAGCGCATCAGAAACTTGAGGTGCTATCGGCCCTTTATCATTTATTAAATTGTGTTGCTACTTCTTCTGGCACCGGAAAAATTTCACCAATATCGCATTGAAGGAGGTGAATGATTTCATAAATTCTTTCGCATGAAACAGGTACTGTACCTCTTTCAATCCGGCTTAGGTAACTTGCCTCTATGCCTATTTTATTAGCAACTTCGGCTTGCGTTATGGAACGCTTAGTTCGAGCAATTTTGATATTCATGCCAATTAATTTTTGTACGGGCTGCATTCAAAATTTCCACAGAGAAAAGAATAAATCTTCCCATATTGCAGTGAACCAACCCATGACATATAATGAAACTAATATACATATATATCAATAACATTACTTTTTTATCAAATAATTAACCTTTGTAGCAATAATGAAATATGAAACTAGACCCTTTTGTCGCTCAAATTATTGTCGCGAAAAACTTTAATCACTTCACAACGAGCGATGTCCGGTCAGCTTATCTAGCCTTAAAAGGTGACTCTTCTTTAGATCCTTCGACTGTTGGACGAAAGGTATATGCTGAGCTTTTAAAGTTGGTAAAAAAGAGTTGGCTTAAAATAGTTACATCGAAAAAGACGGGCCTAACTCGATTTAATAAAACAAAATATTTTGACGTTAAAGCAATAACATTAATAGTTAAATGTGAATCAACAAACCCACTTAAGAAACATGATGACAAGCAAGGGCAATTACTTGGTAAGTTGAATATATATAAAGCTGAACTGCTGTTGAATATAGGTGAGTCTGAAGTATACAAAGAGCTTTATTCAGAGTTCCCTGAGTTAGGTGATGAAATACAGCCGCAATTCAATAGAGCTAGAGATAATAACACGAAAATACTAGGGAAGATTAGAGCCATTGAAGGCTTGCTTAAGTAAGATAACCATCAGAGAGAATATGAAACTAAGACAATGGCAAGTTAGCTGTATAAATAAAGCTTTAAAACAATACCAGGATGGCAATAGCCACTTTTTAGCCTTAGCAACACCGGGCGCGGGTAAAACCTTAATGGCATCTGAATTGGCCGACCAACTATTAAAAAATAATCTGATTGATTTGATTATTTGTTTTTCACCTTCTTCCATTGTTTCTCAAGATTTCAGTCAAAGTTTGCAGTTGAGAATTAATGAACGATTCGATGGTTTACTTGGGGCTAAAGGACATTCTCTTACCTACCAAAATTTACAGTATCTCGATAAGAGCTTTTGGCAGTTATTCAATAGGTATCGAGTATTCGTGATCTTTGATGAGATCCACCATTGTGCTGGCTCTACTATTGATAATGCGAATGCATGGGGCGAGCAAATAATATTAAACATTCAAAATAAAGCTAAATATACTTTGGCGTTAACAGGAACACCTTGGCGCTCTAATGCTGCTCCTATCGTTCTTTCAACTTATATGCATCCTAGCAACAAAATATCATGTGATTACGTTTATGGACTTGCTGAGGCTATTCAGGATAATGTTTGTCGTATACCGCAGATAATCGCTGTAGATAACAATAATATTTCTGTTATAGATGACGATGAGACTAAAACGTTTACTAGCTTTAAGTGTTTATTAACGCAATCAATCATTCCGTATAAGGAGATTATTGAGAATGAAAAGGTAATTAAATACGTAATTTCGTCTGCACAGAAAAAACTAAATAAAATTAGGGCTAAAAATTCTGATGCCGCCGGATTAATTGTTGCATCTTCTGTTGAGCATGCAAGGCAGATTTCAACGTTAATGAAAGCCTGTTTTAACGAAGATGCCGTTGTTGTTACTTACAGAGAAAATGAGCCAACCAATATTATTCAACAATTTAGACATGCAAAAACTAAATGGATAATTTCCGTAGGCATGATCAGTGAGGGAACTAATATCCCACGATTGCAGGTTTGTTGTCACCTCACCAATATAAAAACTGAAATGCATTTTCGACAGATTTTAGGTCGAATACTTAGAATGACTGGTTCAATGAATCAAGAAGCTTTTATGTATATGCCTGCTGAGCCTAAGTTGTTGGAATTCGCATATCGAGTGAAACAAGATGTGCCGTTTGAGGCTGATGTCGTTAGGTTTGAAAAGATGGAAGCTAGTGTTGAAAATGATGTTGATGGTGAAGTTTCATGCACTGTTATATTCGACAAGGCAAACAAAGTTAGCTCTAAAGCAGAACTCGAACTTGGTGGATTTGATACTGTTGTTGGTCATCAAACCTTTGAAGAAACTAGTGACATTGTTGAAGAACATTTTTTAACGAGTTCTTATGAGAAAGTAGTCAATATTTTTGGTCGATTTCAACAAGAGTCTATAGCTTTGGGGTTGAGTGAGTTGAGGTGATTATTATGATGCGGTGTTATGAATTAAAGGTGCCCGACAAATGCTATTTTTTTTCGCAGCTCACAATCAAAGTTAGAGGTTTAAATGAAACTATATGAAGTAATTTTACTAACTTTACCGGTTAAAATTTTGAATTTAGTGATTTCCGTTATTCCTGCGTATTTTCTTTGGAACTGGATCATTCCCGACATTTTTTCACTCCCAGAAATAGAGCTGGTTCAGATGGTGGGGTTAATTATTTTAATTCAATGTATTATCAGTCGAGGGTTTATTTCTATTAGTCACGATTAATACAGCTACGGTTTTGGCAAAACAGATGACATCAAAAAATAAATAAATAAATAAGCAATAGGAGCAGTAATGATAACATTTAAAACAGTTACTACGCAGAAAATCACGACAGTAGTTTGTGATGGCTGCGGCTTACAAGCAAGTGTTGACGGTGACTATGAGTTTCATGAATTTATTTCAATAAAGCATCATTGCGGTTATAGCTCGATTCATGGTGACGGAAAACAGATAGACGTTGATTTATGCCAACAATGTTTTGCTGATATGTGTGGCGATACTCTAAGGGTGACGGATAAAAGTAATAACATTGCTGAAGACAATGAAAGTAGTGAAACGAACCAGCTTGAATATAGCAATATTATTGATGTTATTTGTCAGTCAAAAGCTAGCGCAAATCAGTTGAAAGAGAGCTGTGACTTAAGATTGGCCGCAAGGGATATATTATTGAAAAAAAAAGTTGCCGATAATAATGAGCTAGCTGTTGCTCTGAAACTTGTAGAGCAACTTTGGGATGCACAATACCATTCAGCTGAGGGTAATGAACTTCATCAACTTGCCGATTTAATTTGTGCTTATGAAAAAAAAGATTGGGACAGTTATTTTGAAGAAGTCCCATTAGCGGATGATGATTTTATGCCTGGAAGGTTAAATTTTAAATCAAAGTTCGCTTTTGATGAAGATAAAACTACCAGAGGTATGTTATCAAGCATACCTATCAATACTGAAGTCGATGATGAGGCGTCTAGAAGTTCTGTTTTTGCAGAGACTAACCTTGATGATACCAAGCAAAACCTGCTAGAAAGTATTACCGATATACAATCTAAATATCCAGAATTAAGGCTGGGACAGTTATTAATAAACGCCATGAACCTTCAACAACCATGCCCAGAACTTTTTCATATTGAAGATAATGTATTGGCTGAAAAGCTCAGCCAATTTCTAGGTATCTAGATAGTGACATTTACCCAATTTTTAGGGTGTTTTGTCAGCTTAAGTTTGATCTACAACAAGTCATGCGAAACCACCTAATTCAATATGCTTCACATAGCTCATCAGGTGTTTTGTTATCGGATGCTGGTATCTTGTGCGTGTTAAACCAATTAACAATTTCTGATTCATTTTCACACCATTTAGTTAATAGTGGTATCAAATAATCAAGTTCCATTTGGGTAAAATGTTGCTTTATTCCTTCGGTGCTATTCATAAAAGTTCCAAAATGTTATTTTTATATGTAATGACATTAACGTTACCATGTAACTAAAAAGATACTGTCCAATATTTAGTTATATATTCAAGCAGTGCTTTAGGGCCTTTTTTATCCATAACTTCCGTGGGAGTCATTCCTTTATACTCCCCTTCATTAAAGCAAAACCTATCAAACCATTGAGAATGCTTAGTTAAGCCACTATTAAGTAAATAATGATTAAAAGCAGACGAACTAGCCGCATCTATCTCATCACGAACTTCTTTGGTCTCTAATATATATATTCTATTCTCAAGGTGGTGTTTAAAATCATTAAACATTTCCAATTTTTTCTCGATTACATCACATACATCTTCCAGCATTGTGCTCCAATCTTTACATTCAAGATTTTTTTTTATCCGTCTTAATCGGTTGTAAGTGTCACTTTTTATATTAAATTGTTTTGTGCTGCGCTTATTATTTGCTCTGCTTCGAGTTTGCCTGATCGACGCTTGTACCTTTTTCCACTCTTTTTCGTCCAACTTTCGAATAATATTTTCTAGTTCTACTATTTGCTCATCACTGGCTACAAAGCATCTGGCCTCAAAGTCAGCTATTTTCTCAGCCTTACCTGTTTCATCTGTATGAATGCACTGTTCTATTTCCTCGACCTTTACAAGTAGCTCTGATGGTGACAGCACAAGAGGATCAAAAGGCTTTATTAACTCTTTAATTAGGCCATCTAGATCATTAAGGTAATAGTATTTTAATTTAGAGTACTTCTTTTGGTAGAAGCGAACTATTCCAACATACATATCAGGGGAAATTTTACGTCCTGGCCTACCTTTTATTGGAGCTTTTTGATTATCATTCATTAACAAACACTTTATCGTTACATGGTAACTAGAAGTATATCTCACTTAACGTTACATGGTAACCTAAATTAAAACTCATTTACCGTTACCATGTAACTTAAATGTACATAAAGTTAAGTCACATACGTGTTTTCAATATAGTGTAATATTGTGGCACTTATAAGCTCGCAACTTCACCATTGTTATGACCCAGAAACCTAATATCGTTTATAATCTGAGCTTTGTTTAGTTGTCCATTTTTTATTAATTGTCCAATTTTCATATAGTTAAATCGAGTATTATGTATTAATGTATTTAAATTGTTTATCAAACATATACGGACTATAAACTGCCATGCACATATCGAAGCTTTCATTAGTAAACTATCGTAATTTTTTGAATTCAAAGTTATTATTTTCAAAAGGAATTAATACTATAATTGGCGAAAATGCTTCAGGTAAATCCAATGTGTTCCGAGCTATACGGTTATTATTAGATAACTCTCTATCCCGCTCAGCGTATCGGTTGTCTGAAAACGATTTCTGCCGTGATTTAACTAATTGGCGTGGTCACTGGGTAATCATAAGCATGACTTTTGATAATATCTCAGATGATGAAGTAAGCCAAAGTCTATTTGTACATTCTGCTGGTATTCATGGTTCAGCTATAGTCAAGCAAGCCTCATACAATCTAATATTTAGACCTAAACAGCATATTCGTATTGCACTATCAGAATTAAATAGGGGCTCAGGTGCTGAACTAGAATCCTTATTATCTTCAATTAAAATTGAAGATTATGAAACTGTGTTAACCGGTAAAAGTAATGCTGACTTCAATGATGAAGCGGTATACCGAGAAATAGTTGGAGACTTTGAAAATGTGATATTTCCCTCTCGAGTATCAAAAGAAACAATTGGAGCAGAATTACCACGTTTTATAAATTTACCTGAGGAAGTGTCATTTACGTTCGTAAAAGCATTAAGAGATGTTGTTTCTGATTTCCAGAATAATCGCACTAACCCCCTATTGACGCTTCTAAAGCAAAAAAGTGGACAAATAAATGAAACTGAATTTACTCCCATTGCCAATGCTGTCAATGATCTAAATAGTCAAATAGAAGGTTTATCGGATGTCATTACCATTAAGGATGATATTAAAACGACAATTAACGAATCCGTTGGCGATACTTATGCACCTCACAGCCTCTCTATTAAGTCGGGCTTGTCGGATGAGGCTGATGAATTATTTCAATCCTTAAGATTATTTATTGATGAGTCAGGGCATGGTATTGAGGGTGCCATTCATGAAATGAGCTTGGGTGGGGCAAACCTTATATATTTGACTTTAAAACTTTTAGAGTTTAACTATCTACAAGACCATCAATCGATAGCAAATTTCTTATTGATTGAAGAGCCTGAAGCACATATACATACCCATATTCAAAAAACATTGTTCGATAAAATTAGTTACTCTAATACACAAATAATTTATTCGACCCACTCATCACATATTTCAGAAGTATGTAAGATAAAAAATGTCAATATCATCGGAAGGGTTGTTGGAAAATGCGCCATATTTCAACCATCACATGGCCTAAGTGAACCTAAAATCACTTATATTGAGCGTTATTTAGATGCTATCCGCAGTAATCTTTTATTTGCTAAAAGTGTAATTTTAGTTGAAGGAGATGCTGAAGAAATATTAATACCAGTATTAATCAAAAAAACGCTAGGGTTAAGTTTAGATGAATTAGGTATTAGCTTAGTAAATATCCGTTCAACTGGGTTTGAGAATATTGCTCTATTATTTCATGACGATAGAATTCGCAAAAAATGCAGCATCATCACTGATTTAGATGCACACTTTTATAACATAACGGCAGTTGTAGGTGGAGTTCCTGCCGACGAAAAAAGAAAAGATAAAGCTAGAGGATCAGAAGTATCTGGTGCGTTAAGAAAAATAGCTCTTGATTCGTTATGTCAAGGGAACGACTGGTTACACCCGTATTATGCTGACCACACATTTGAAGTGGATTTTATTAAGGTGGGAAATCAAAATACGCTTAAATCAGTCGTTGGAGATGTTTACACGGATGCAAATAAAATCTCTGAATCTAACACCGAGCTAAGCTCTTCAGATATTGCAACCTCGGGTCTAAGAGCCTTAAAAATGGCAAACTATAAGAAAAAAGGATGGTTTGCCATTACCTTATCGGAAAAAATAAAATTTAGTGTAACTGTACCTAAATATATTATAGATGCTGTGATTTTTTCACATGGAGTAGTGGCTCCCTGCACGTTGGAAAAAATTATCGACTATCGTTTTAAGGCCATTAAAGAGTATGTTCTTAATGGGAGAGAATATGTTGCAACTCTAGATAGTACGACTCAAGCTACTCATATTAGTGAATGGCAATCCCACTTGAGTTTTATTGACGCTGGTATTTCAGCCTTTACACCTAAATGGTTAAATTATCTTAGTAATCGTGCAGATATTCAAACGATTAAAGTCGCGTTTATAAACGATATTCCATGCTTAGCTAATGAAATACTGGAAGGCTTAAAGTAATGTTAGATCTCAATGAAGACCTAAATGATGAACAAATTGACGCTATTAATGAGCCAAATAGTGTTTTTTTAATTGCATGTCCGGGCAGCGGAAAAACTCGAACATTAACTTATAAGATAGCTAACGAGTTGTTGAACCTTAATGAAAGGAATAAATGGATTATCGCTATCACATACACTAATGCAGCAGCGGATGAGATAAAAGAGCGTATTGAAAACTTAGGTGTTGATACAGGAAAACTATGGATAGGAACAATTCATGCTTTCTGTATTGAATGGATATTAAAACCATATGCCGGATATCATGAAGAAGTAAAATATGGATATAAAATTATTAACTCTCACGAGTCAGAAGAGTTATTATCTGAGTTATGTCGTAATTACTCTTATCCTTCTATTAATTATTATGATTGTGGTTATCATTATACATCTACAGGGCTTCAAATCTCTTGTGCAGCCAATAAACAAGCTAATGTTAGCTATGTTTTACGTGACTATCACTCTCGTTTAAAAGCCAATTTTCAAGTCGATTTTGAACAGATTCTTTATTTTTCTTACCAATTGATCTTACAACATACTTCAATAAGCAAAGTGCTGAGTCAATTATTTACTTATATTCTGGTTGATGAATATCAAGATACTAAGGAAATTCAGTACACAGTATTTGGTCGAATCTTAAATGCAGGAATGGGTAATGTAAAAGCTTTCATTGTTGGTGACCCTAATCAGGCCATATACTCATCTCTAGGGGGCTACGCAATACCTGTTGAAGACCTTAGATCCCTGACCAGCATTACGATCGTAGAAAAAGCATTAACACGTAATTATCGAAGTTCATCTCGTATTATTGATTTTTTTAGTAATTATCGTGTGTTTAACTCTCCTATAGTGGCCGCAGGAGATAATCAGCACTTTCCAAGCCAGGTTTATTATTCTCAAACAATACTACTTGAGGATTTAACACAAACTATTGGGAATAGTGTCAAATATTTTAGCGATGAGTGTGGAATACAGCAAAATGAAATCTGTATTATTGCGCCATGGTGGGTACATTTAGCTTCTATGACTCGAAAGCTCACCAGTTTATTTCCTGAGTATAAATTTAATGGTCCAGGATTAACGCCATTTTCTAGGGACGTAGATAACTTTTGGTATAAAGTAGCCAAACTTATTTTAACTGAGCCATCTCCTCAATTATATGTTAGAAGATCACGCTGGGCAAAAGAAATCATTGATGATTTACACTCAGCAAATGTTGCAACTGATATAACTTTTAGGCTTATTTTAAGAAATATAAACACCATAAAATCTTCATTAGTAGAACAAGATGGATTAACTTATTTAAATGTTTTTTTTGACGCTCTTTTTTCAAGTATTGATATCGACTTTACATTATATCCAGCATTATCTGAACATCATAAAGCCTTCTTTGAAAGTTCAGAGAAACGAATAATAAAAATCACTGCTGAAAATGCTACCTATGATGGAAGTGTCGAGACATTTAAAAAAGTTTTTATGCCTAAATCGGGGATCACAGTATCAACCATTCATGGGGTTAAAGGAACCGAGTTTGATACAGTTATAGCTTATGGGTTATTGGATGGATTCGTGCCTCATTTTAATGAACCATCGGCCGAAAGTGCAAATAAATTAATATATGTTCTTAGCTCTAGAGCCAGAAAACATCTATATTTAATTTCTGAAAAAGATCGAATTGACAGATATAAAAGACAAGAAAGACCTCCAACAATTGTACTTAATGCACATAACTTTAATTATAATTAACATACTTTTTAATACGTTCTAAAAAAGAAAGTGATGCAACTCTTCAGCATGACATGCTCACTTAATGCTCTTCTCGCTTATATTCTTCCATCTGCTCAACACCATCCTCAAAATGTTCGGTGTTTCTCTGTATGCCGTGCTCAGTTGCTTTAAGATACCCGGAATGTGGTTGCTTGCCATAGGCTTGCACACTGCGCCATGCATCATAGATTTCTTTACCGAAGTCTTCAGGGACTGAGCTTTCACTCAGGTAGTGGGCAACAGCGTCTTCCTTAACCCATATTGCGATCAGCTCGACAGCATCATTGTCCAAACTAACATATTCAATGTCATCATTAGAGTTATTTTCAATAGTCCACAGGTTGTTTGTATGACAATGTACAAGGTTACATTCATGGGTGTGCATCAAGTTTTTTAATTCGGCTACATTCAGTGTTCTCATGTCTTTAGTCCTTATTTATAAACGGTAATCGATCATTAATTTAGCCTCTAAGTATTTCGTATATCCATACAAAAAAAGGATCTTCTAGATCCTTTTTTTGTGCCGATAATAGTTTAACTATTAAGCGTCAATTTTCTGTTCTTCATTTTCAGCTTTAACAGGTTCCTTTTTGGATAAAAATAATTCCCGTAACTTAGTATCAACATCTTTTGCCATATCAGGGTTTTCAGCTAAATATTTAGCTGCATTTGCCTTACCTTGACCAATACGTTCACCATTACAGCTATACCATGCACCGGCTTTGTCTACGAAACCATTTTTAACGCCCAAGTCAATTAATTCACCTAAGTTGTTAATGCCTTCACCATAAAGAATTTGAAATTCAGCTTGTTTAAATGGTGGAGCAATTTTGTTTTTAACTACTTTAACGCGAGTTTCATTACCAACAATTTCATCACCATTTTTAACCGCGCCAATACGACGAATATCTAATCGAACAGAAGCATAGAACTTAAGTGCATTACCACCTGTTGTTGTTTCAGGAGAGCCGAACATCACACCTATTTTCATCCGTATTTGGTTGATAAAAATTAACATCGTGTTTGAGTTCTTCAAATTACCAGTCATTTTACGCATCGCTTGGCTCATCATTCTAGCGGCAAGACCCATGTGAGAATCTCCGATATCACCTTCTATCTCAGCCTTAGGCGTAAGAGCTGCAACAGAATCAACTACAATCACATCTACTGCTCCGGATCTTGTTAACATGTCACAAATTTCTAGTGCTTGTTCACCTGTATCTGGTTGTGAAATTAGTAATTCATTAATATCTACACCCAATTTTTCTGCATATACAGGATCAAGAGCATGTTCTGCATCTATAAAAGCACATATTTTTCCATTGCGTTGCGCTTCTGCAATTACCTCAAGTGTTAACGTGGTTTTACCACTAGACTCTGGACCATATACTTCAACAATACGCCCCATCGGTAATCCACCAGCTCCGAGTGCAATATCTAATCCTAAAGATCCTGTAGAAATAGTTTCTACATCCATTGATTTATTATCGCCTAACTTCATTATTGAACCTTTACCAAATTGTCTTTCGATTTGGCTTAGTGCTGCAGATAATGCTTTATCTTTATTTTCTGTTGCTGACATTGTTTAGAACCTCAATATGTAAATTAGTAGATATTATTTGTATATACACTCTGTTATAAATAAATATACGAATAACTTCTAAATAAAAAAATAATGTGACTATGGTAATTATATTATTTTAACTCTCCTCTTTAATTCAAACTGATTCTTTAGACTTAGATTTTAATACTCTCTATTATTGATATTACTATCTTTCACTATGCAGCTAATCTGCGCTCGATAAAATG
>MAAC01009900.1_pt1 | contig 51683 bp, 45 predicted proteins | sample 1115981 | NCBI WGS metagenome assembly MAAC01 (sample SAMN04961126, study PRJNA320927) | seawater metagenome | isolation source: sample BD02T64 sea water enriched with oil for 64 days | place: USA:Gulf of Mexico | collected 2013-07-27 | reverse complement strand
TTATTGCTGGCCGCTGCTTGCCTTAAGCGTTGGCGCAAGTCACTTTTTATCACAAGTTCTTATGGCAACTTTTTGTACAAAATAATGGAGGCTGGAGTCGGAATCGAACCGGCGTACACGGAGTTGCAGTCCGCTGCATGACCACTCTGCCATCCAGCCTCAAAAGAGGCGGAATTGTACCCGAGCATTCCGCCAATGAACAGGGTTGATACGCTGTTAATCCTGTTTTTCAGACTCGGACGTTGCACCCTTGAGCAGTTGTGGTGCGGCGATTTTCAGATACACCACCATTGACCACAGAGTGAGCAGTGCGGCGGCATAAAGCAGCACAAAACCCAACCCGCCCAGCCAGGTATATTGATCGGGATTGAAGGCCAGCAGGACAATAATGGCGATCATTTGCAGGGTGGTTTTAATTTTGCCGATATTCGATACGGCAACGCTGGTGCGGTCGCCGATCTCGGCCATCCATTCGCGCAGGGCGGAGATAACGATTTCGCGACTGATAATAACGATGACGGGAATGGCGAAGGCCAGCGAGGGGTTGCGCTCGAGGAGGATAATCAGGGCGACGGCGACAATCAGTTTGTCGGCCACCGGGTCGAGGAAGGCACCGAAGGGTGTCTCCTGATTAAGCTTGCGGGCCAGATAACCATCGAGCAGGTCGGTGAGGGCGGCGATGCCAAACAGCGCGCCACTGGCGAGATAGCTCCATTGCCAGGGCAGGTAAAAAATCACCACTAGCAGGGGGATGAGTGCAACCCGCAAGAGGGTTAGCATATTGGTTTAAAAAGTCGCTAGCAAGTTACCCGTTGTGAAGGGTGCTGTAAATGGTTTCGGCCACTTTTCGGTTAATTGAGGGCACGCGCATCAAATCGGCGACACTGGCTTTTTCCACCGCCGCAACGCCGCCAAAGAATCGCAGTAGTTCGCGCCGCCGTTTCGGGCCGACACCGGCAATGCCTTCAAGACGCGAGGTATGGCGCTTTTTGTCGCGCCGCTGGCGATGCCCTGTAATGGCAAAACGGTGGGCTTCGTCGCGTATTTGTTGAATCAGTAGCAGGCCGCTGGGCTCGGGCAGTATTTCACGCTCGCCCTTGTCGGTGCTCAGCAGCAGGGTTTCAAGGCCGGGCTTACGGCTTGAGCCCTTGGCGATGCCGACCAGCGTCACGCCCACCACCCCCAAATCGTCAAGCACATCTTCGGCAATACGCAGCTGACCTTTGCCGCCGTCGATAAAGAGGATGTCGGGCAGACTGCCCTCGCCGTCTTGCAGGCGCTTATAACGCCGTCGCAGGGCTTGCTCCATGGCGGCATAGTCGTCACCGGGGGTAATGTTCTCGATATTGAAGCGCCGGTAATCCGACTTTAGCGGCCCTTCATGATTGAATACCACACAGGACGCTACCGTGGCCTCGCCGCTACTGTGGCTAATATCAAAGCATTCCAGCCGCTCGGGTAGTGCCTCCAAGCCCAGGGTGCTTTGCAGTTTGACATAGCGCTGGTAAATATTAGATGCCGCTGCCAGCTTACTGGTGAGGTTTTGCTCGGCGGTACGTGTCGCCAGTTCGATCCATTTGCGCCGTGTCCCGCGGCTTACCGCATTAATCACCACCTTGCGCCCCGCCGCCGTTTGCAGGGCTTGCTCAAGCACAGCTTGCTCTTCAAGGCTGGCGCCAATGGCAATTTCTTTGGGGATTTCCGAGGCCAGGTTGGTCTTTAAATAGTGCTGGGGAATAAATTCACTGAGCAATTCACTGCCCGTTAGGGCCAGTGGGCTGCGCGGATAAAAACTGCGGCTACCCAAGATGCGACCGTGGCGAATATAGAGCACATGCATGCAGGCATCGCTGCCCTCCATGGCGAAGCCGAGCACGTCGATATTGCCATTGCCCGATTCAATCACCTGCTGGGCCTGTACCTGGCGCATGGCGGCAATTTGGTCGCGATAGGTGGCGGCGTCTTCAAAGGCGAGTTCAGCACTGGCTTTGTCCATGGCCTCCTCTAGCTCCACCATTAAAGAAGGGTTCTCACCGGAGAGGAACATTTGCGTATGGCGCACATCGCGCTGGTATTCATCCTTTTCAATTAAACCGACACAGGGCGCATTGCAGCGTTTAATTTGATATTGCAGGCAGGGCCGCGAGCGGTTTTTAAAGAAGCTGTCCTGACATTGGCGTACGCGAAAGGTCTTCTGTAAAAAGCTCATGCTGTCGCGCACCGCCTGCACACCGGGAAAGGGACCGAAATACGTGCCCTTGCGCCGCTTGGCACCACGATGGAAAGACAATCGTGGAAATTCGTCATTACTCGAGAGGAAGATATAGGGGTAGGACTTATCGTCGCGCAGCAAAATATTGTAGGGCGGCTTGTATTCTTTAATCAGGTTTTGTTCGAGTAACAAAGCCTCCAGCTCGGTCTCGGTAACCGTGACCTCGACATTGACGATGCGCTTAACCAGGGCGTGGGTTTTGGGCGCGAGGCCGGTTTTGCGAAAATAACTGCCGACGCGCTTGCGCAGATTCTTGGCTTTGCCGACGTAGAGCACAGCGCCCTCTTCCCCGAGCATTTGATAAACACCGGGGCGGGAGGTCAGGCTCTTAAGAAAAATAGCGGCATCAAAAGACATAGTATTAAGAAGTTAAGCCGGCGTGTTTAAAGTATTTCATCCGGATCAACCAACCCGTACTTGACGGCGGTCAGGGTCAGCTCAACATCGTTATGCACGTTGAGCTTTTCAAAAACCCGGTATTTATGGGTGTTAATGGTCTTCGGGCTGACATTCAGCACCGCAGCAATTTTATTGGGCCGGTGGCCGCTGCAAATCATTTGCGTAATTTGCAGCTCCCGTTTGGAGAGCCGGGCGAAGGGCGAGGCCTCCTGCCCAGAGGCGAGCCCATTAATCACCAGTTGCTGGGCGATGGCGGCACTGACATAGACCTCACCGATCAGCACCTTGTGCACCGCCTGGCGTATTTCATCGTGCTCGGCATTTTTGGTGATATAACCCACGGCACCGGCCTTTAATAGCTGGGTGGGGTAGATCTCATCATTAAAGGCACTGATCACAATCACCTTAAGATCGGGATGGGAGGCCAACAGGCGATCGGTCGCCTCGAGACCGCCCATGCCGGGCATGCGGATATCCATAAACACAATTTCGGGCCGCAGCTCGCGCACCATACTCAGGGCCTCTTCGCCACTGGCACATTCGCCAACGACGACGACACCGTCGATATCATCGATTAAGCCGCAAATACCCAGGCGCACCAGGTCGTGATCATCAACCACAACTACTTTATGTAATGTTCCGTCCACTTACTCCACTTCCTTACTGTTGGCAGGCCATTGCTTATTTAGCAGCAGCGCCAGGCGACTAACACCCCCAGGGCGACAAACTGTAAACAGACCTGATAACGCGATGGGCAAACTATTTTTTCGAGCCCAAGACCTGCGGCTCAATGGCCAGAAGAATACCAAAGCGCTGTTGAATATCCACAATAATATCCCCTGCCAGCTGCAGTAATTGCCGCCCACTGCAAGCATCGCTATTCACCAGCACCAGCGCATGCTCACGATGAACCCCACAACCCTGTCCCTGCGTGCCCTTCCAGCCGGCCTGATCAATCAGCCAGGCAGCCGGTAGTTTTATAGTGCCATCCGGTTGGGGGTAGCCGGGCAGCTGCGGATATTCCGCCTGCAATTGCTGCCACTGCTCGCTACTCAAGACCGGGTTTTTAAAGAAGCTACCGGCGTTGGGCTGCACGGCGGGGTCGGGCAATTTTTGCTGACGAATACGGCACACCGCCGCGCTGACCTGCTGGGGCGTAGGCGCTTCCTGGGACGATTCAGCGAGTGCCGCAGCCAGCGCCGGATAGCTAATATCAACCGTGGCCTGCTCACTTAAAGCCACGGTGACTGCGGTGACGACGAACTGCCCCGCTCCACCCTGCTTAAAAACACTGTCGCGATAGCCGAACTGGCAATCACTCTTGCTAAAATGCACGGCCTTGCCGGTGGCAATTTCCAGGGCCTCAAGGCTGACAAAGCGGTCGCTGATTTCCAGCCCATAGGCACCGATATTTTGTATCGGCGCGGCGCCGAGCAGTCCGGGAATTAAAGACAAATTTTCAAGGCCGTAACTTTTTTCCGCCAGGGTATGCTGGACAAACTGATGCCAGTTTTCACCGGCGGCCGCCGTCCAGTGCACGCACGGGCTATTATCACCCTGCCGAACACGCTCAATACCGCAGGTCGCTATTTGCACCACCAGCCCGGCAATATCACCGGCCAGTACCACATTGCTGCCACCGCCCAATATTGTCACGGTCAACTTTTCAGCCCGGGCATAGGCCAGGGCTTCGGCGAGCTCCTCATTGCTGCTGACCCGGCAGAAAAACTCTGCTCGCCCCGGCAATGCCAGCGTATTGAGAGCCCGCAGGCTAACATTGGCTTTTATATTCAAGGTATTAACTCGACGCGGTATCGTTTAATACGTCTTCACGCAGATGCCGTAACAGGCCCTGTGCCGCCTGTTCGACCATATCCAGTACCTGTTCAAAACCCTCAGCACCACCTGAGTAGGGGTCGGGTACTTCATCGTGATCGCCCTGGCCATAGGGTAAAAACAGACTTAAAGTACCATTAAAGTTATCGGGTTGTAGCAGCTGTAAATTCTCTAGATTCCTGGCATCCATCGCCAGAATATAATCAAACAGTTCAAAATCGACCGCACTAACCTGACGCGCTCGCAGGTGGCGCAAGTCATAACCCCGCCGCTGCCCGGCCTCAATGGTGCGCGAATCGGGCTGCTTACCCAGATGCCAGTCGCCGGTACCGGCGGAGTCGACACGAATATGCGCGTTCAACCCTTGGGCAAGCACCAGCTGTTCAAACACCCCGTGGGCGGTCGGCGAGCGACAAATATTGCCCAGGCACACAAAGAGAACCGCTATTTCGCCTGTCGCCATTTCAGCCTCGAGCTGCAAATTATTGTCACGCGCGAGTACTGAGCTCGGGCAAGTTTAAGCCGGCAATACTAACACGCCACCCCGCCACCGGATTCACTGGCCAGCGGCTTAAATAAGCCGCAAAGTCTGTCAACACCCTCGCGTCACACGCTGTATACTCCGCCTCTTGCTTTCAACTTACTCAATATGTGATGTGGTCGCACTTTCTTCTCTATCGAGTAGGCTAGGCAATCCGCAAACAGGACGACAACGGGTTTTACCAATATGGGATCGATAAGAAGCTGGCTAGCAATAGCGACATTCCTGCTTTTAGCCGGCTGCCAAACCGCACCAGAAGTGGTACCTCCACCAGTGGTGGTCGCCGCGCCCCTGTTTATTCCCGAACCGGGCCTGACGGTTCAGCAGCGTCTCAGCAAAGCCATCGCCCTGCTCAGCGAGGGCAATGCCGGCCAGGCCGAGGCAGAACTGCGCGCCTACCTCGGCCATAAGCACAGGAGCAAGGTTGCCAAAACGCTGCTCAAACAAATCAGCACCCCGGTCGCCGAGTACTATCCCAGCGATTTTGTCGCCATCACCCTCAGCAATGGCGAGTCCCTCTCCACCATTGCCAAACAATATCTCGGCGATGCCCTGCAGTTTTACGCACTGGCGCAATACAACAATATTGCCAACCCCGGGAAAACCACGATTGGCCAGGTCATCCATGTTCCCCTGACCGAGGAGGCTCAGGCCTTTATCGATTTCAAACTGGACAAGGGCATGGACACCTCCAGTACCGAACAGGACCATCAAGCGGGCAGTGAATTTCAGCAACAGGTCGAAAAGGACCAAAGTCCTGAAGTACCCACCTTCACGGATATCGAGCAACTGCGCCTGCTCCTCGGTGAAGGACAACACCAACAGGCCGTATTGGCCTATGAGCAAACAGGCCCCTCATTCCAACTCAACGGGGGCGACATGCAGGCCCTGATCGCGGCCTATAGTCAAAGTGCCGCCGACACCAGTGACAGCAACCCCGTGCTGGCCTCAAGCTATTATCAGCGCACCGGTAATCTGATCGCCAGCACCGGCGATAATCTACTGGCACTGGAAATGTTTAACCGCAGCATGCAGCTGGACAGCGCCAATGAGGCCTCGAAGCGGCGTTATTCCAGCCTCAAGCTGGAACTCACCGACGCCTATCACCGCGACGCCTCTCTCGCCTTTCGACGCCAGGAGCTCGAAAAAGCCATCGCGCTTTGGCAGCAATTATTGACTATTGATCCAGACCATATTCACGCCACCAACTATCTCATTCAGGCACAAAGCCTGAAAGATAAACTACAACGACTGGAATAAGCGGGTAAAAGCCTGAGGGGGAAGGGAACACCTCTCGCCACAAAGAACAGTGTTAAGAGGCGCTTTAAGGCTTAAATACTAGCGGGAAAAGCGCGTTTAATTATTTTTTTCGCCGCCGCTGGCGCCCTGTATTTTTGTCAGCTTATCGCGAATTAAACGACTTCTGCGCAGCAAGTTTTGCGCCGTCGTTCCGGGTTCATAGCGCAGAGATATCTGTAAATACTCAATGGCCTTATCTAAGTCGCTGCGCATCAAGCGGCGGGCATGTTGATAATAGCTTTCCGCCAGACTATCACTGAGACCGGCCAACTGTGCCTTGGCCACCTTATCCGCACTGACCATCTGCATGGCGTGCTGATATTGCGCATCGGCCTGGAAGAGCTGGTCGGCAGCGAGATAGGCCTTGATCCTGCGCACGTGGGAGCGCAAGCGTTCGTCGACCACTGGGGCGGACTGCTGTCCCTCGGCGTAGGCCTGGTTTTTATCCGCCTCCCCCGCCAGCAAGCGCTTGCTGGGTTTGTCATGCTGCAACGTGTTCATGCGCAGGCTTTTAATTTTTCTCAGCTGCTGCAAAGGCGCGGGATCGGCCGGCTGGGCGGCCAGGGCCGCGACAAAGTACCTTTCTGCGCGTCGATTGCGCCCTGACTTTAGGGCGGCCAAACCCTTGCGATAGGCGCTCGCCGCCTTTTTTTCCAGCTCGCCATCGAGCTCGGCGATCTTCTGACTAGCCTGTAAATCCTCTGGCACAGCCAGTCGCACTATTCGCCAATGATCCAGCGCCGAGGCAAGTTCACCCCTGCTCTGCTCGGCCAACGCCATGGCGCGCTGCTGCGCGACAAAGGGCGGCAAATCGTCAACCGGCACCGAACTACAGGCCTGCAGTAAAACGATGGCGACCAGGCTAGCGAGTGCAATAAAACGGCTATTCATTAACGCCACCCCCTATCGAGGCCGTGAACTTAACAGGAATTTTTCAAAGTCTTCCTGCGTGTGATTGTTATAGATCATCGTGCGCTGCAGTAAAAAAGGATCGGCATAGACCCTGTTGGCGCCACGCGTCACTGTCGCGCCCAGCTCATAATTGGCTGCCGCCAAATACTCGACAACGTAACGACTGCTATCGCCATAGGGGTAAGCCAGGATAGTCGGCGTATGCCCCACATGCTTTTTAATGGCCCGGGCCGCGGTATCAATTTCCACGGCAATGCGCTTTTGGTGCTCGGCGATACTTTCCCGCTGCGCATCAAAGGACAGACTGGAGTGGCTTTTGGTATGGGATTCCACATCGATCACACCACTGTCACTCATGGTTTTAACCTGCTGCCAGGACAGGGCGGCCGCACCGCCAATAAAGTCGGTGTAGACAAACAGGGTGGCCGAAAAACCATATTTTTTGAGAATGGGGTAGGCGTAGGTATAGACAGAGCGATAGCCATCATCGATGGTCAGTACCACGGTTTTCGGGGGAATGGCCGAGTTGCCCTGCAATATCGACAGCATTTTTTTCAGCGGGATGACCTGATAGCCCCCCTCCGATAAAAAGCGCATTTGCTGCTCGAAGTTATCCGCCGCCACCTCCAGCCGACGCTTGGCCTCAGAACCCGCCGAAAACTGGTGGTAGCACAACACCGGTATTGCCCGCGCGTTGCCGGCGTAGATGGCGGCAGGCTTGAGGGGGGTTTTCGGGATCGCGACCACATCGCCGGCCCGGAACGAAGCGCGACCATTCAGCTCACTCAGCTGCCAGGCATCAAAGCGGTCATCCAGATATTGCTCGGCGAGTTGCCTGGCACTGTTGTCCCCGTCGAGGCGAATCAGCTTAAAACGCTGGTCCTCGGCGACAAAGCCATCGGCGTGGACTGCATGGACGGCGAGGAAATAGCCACATAGCAAGACCAGCACCTTACCAATAGTTGAAGACTGACGGAGCAAGCACATCCCCTTAGGACTCGGGTCGAATTTGAATCACGGTTGCATCTTCCAGGGGTTCTTCGTCCGGGGAATCCTCATTTAAAGAGTCGTCATTTAAAGAGTCGCCCTCGACTTCACTGGCCGTTTGCTCGGCAGCCAAGCTGCTAGCAACCGGCTCAGACAGTGTGGCATCCGTCGCCATTGAAGACTCACCCAATGGTGTCCCTTCACTCTCGGAGGGACTACTCGCCTCCTCCTGCTTGTCGCCATGACTTTCAATTTGCAGCTGCTCCGCCATGGTATTAAAGGCATTGGCAAGGGCACCAAACTCATTCTTCCAGCTGCGAGAAATACGTGCCCGGTGATTGCCCCCGGCATAATCTCTGATCGTACGGGTGACCAGCAACACATTACGCGCCACCAGGCGGTTGAGAAAATAGGCCGCAAACAAGACCACCAAGGTCACCGAAAAGCCCAGCACCAACAACACCCGGCGGGTAACCGACATCACATTGGCCAACGGCGACTGGGAAACCGACAGTTTTATGCTGCCGATGCGGGTCTCATTAAAGTGAATCGGCGAATCGAGAATATACACGCTGCTCTCACCTTCACCGGTCTCATAAATACTCACATCCTGGCGCGTCACCAGCAAATCATTGCTGTTTAAATCCGTCCAGGGCTTGCCCACCAGAGATTTATCGGTACTACTGCGCACCACCGAACCCAGATCGACTATCGTCAGTCCCGCGAAGGACTTTCTTTTATAGGCCTCATCGGTCAGGGTCTCGAGCCCGATCCAGTCCTCCCCGAGCAGATGAATCGCACTTTCGGAAGCGATAAAGGTCGCCAGAGACACCCCGCCACTGATCGCCTGTTCCGTCAGTAGTTTTCGCTGCACATTAAATACCATGACCACACTAATGATCATCACCAAACCCACCACCGCACCCATAATCGCGGTCCAGCGCACCTGCATGGGCAGGTAGCTTTGCTCGTCCTGCTGGTCCAGCAGCGTACGCTGCTCCTTTGCCAGGGCGTCATAGACCTGGCGGCCATTTTGAAAACGCTTGGCGACTTTTTTATTCAGCAGGCCATTAATAATACTCTGCAGGCCACGGGGTACACCGGGGGCACAGTCGCGCAGGGGTGGCGGATCTTGCTGCAGAATTTGCAGGGTTAAGGTGGCCATCGATTGCCCGTCAAAGGCTTTGCGTCCGGTGAGCAGTTCGTAGAGGATGACCCCCAGCGAGAAGAGGTCGGAGCGACCATCGATGGTCTCCCCCCGTGCCTGCTCCGGTGACATATAGCGCGGCGTACCCATAATCGTACCCACCTGGGTGCGCTCCGCTAGATCCGAATCTTCCTGCTTGGCAATACCAAAATCGGCAATTTTTATGGTATTTGTTTCACCGTCATAGAGAATATTTTCCGGCTTGATATCGCGGTGAACAATATTGGAATTGTGCGCACAATCGAGGGCGCTGGCGACCTGCATGGCGATATCAATAATGGTGCTGTAGGAAAGCTTTTCCTTTCTGTCCAGTACATCGGCGAGGGTTTCAGAGCCCACCAGCTCCATCAAAATATAGGGTAGCTCGTTGATTTTTCCGACATCGTAAACGGTGACGATGTTCGGGTGGTTCAAGGTTCCGGCGGCACTCGCCTCCTTGAGAAAGCGATTCAGATATTCGGTCTCATCAATCAGGCTATCTTTGAGAATTTTAATGGCGCCAGTACGACCAATCTGCGGATCGTGGGCCTTATACACCTCGGCCATAGCCCCAGTGCCCAACAATTCGCCAATTTCATAACGACCAGCAGTACTTCCAGCCTCGACCATACGAGAATCTCCACTTCTTCAACCAGGGCTCAACAGCCAAGCCCCTTTACTTTACACAATGTATTGGCAATAACTGAGCCACCGGATTCCACCACTCAACAACGCGAACTTAGATTTTATTATTCGAGCACGTCATTGTTGTTGCCGACACCCGGCTGAATCAGCGCCTGGGTCAACTTTTTAACCGGGCCACAGGGTAACTCAAGGGCCGCCCCCAGTCACCATCCGAACCCGAATCATCGCTGGCGAAAATACTGCTCGGCTGTCACGTGGTGCCAGGCAGGAGTTACGCAATTTTTAATTCAGGTGGGACCAGTTACTGGGGGATTGCCCGCTATTTAAATAACTGACAAAAACGCTGCCACAACGAGCCGGACTTGGCCCGCGGCGCCACGCTGGTAAACTGCCGGGGACTGGCACCCGCATCACTATCGATCACCGCGACGGTGATATTGTCTCTGCCACCGCCCTTGAGAGCCGCGGCAATCAGTTCGGCCACTCGGCTATCCGCCGCTGGCACCGAGGACAAAATATTACCGATGCCTTCGCCACTCACCGAGTCATTAAGACCATCGCTACACAGCAGCAAGCTTTCACCCGGGGTGAGGGTGCCCGACAAACTCGCCACCTGAATGGGTGAGTTCGAGGCCATACCAATACAGCGGGTAATAATATGGCGACTGGGATGCGTAGCTCCCTCTTCGCGAGTGATCTCGCCACTACTCACCATTTCTTCCACCACGGAGTGATCTCGCGTCAGCAAACGCAGGGCACCATTCCAGAGATAGGCGCGACTGTCGCCCACCCAGGCAATTTGAAAATCCAGACCCTGTAAGGTCAGGGCGACAACGGTGGAGGCCATATTGGCGCCACCCACTTTATTCGTGATTGCCTTGCAAACCACGGCGTGGGCCTCCTCGATCGCCTGCACCAGGTCGCCTCGCTGGCGATAGCTCGAGCTAATCGTACTGCGCGTCAACTCACTGGCGACCTCGCCACTTTCGTGCCCACCAACACCGTCGGCAACCAGCCACAAACCAATATCCGGCGCGGCTTCGAAGCTATCTTCATTGAGCTTCCTCACGTTGCCGGTGTGGCTGTCGATTGCAAATTTAGGCATACCCAACTCCATGGAAACTTACAGAGAACCGACCGACAAACGCCTTAAACAAGGACGAACCCACACGCCGGTCGCTCTGCCGGGGGGTAAAATAGCACAATAGAGTCAGCGCAAACGAGGCCCGCAGTCTGTTTTACTCTGCCCGCGCGGGACGAATTACCCCTGAGGATGCGAATAAAAGCCAAACTGCTTACCCATATAAACTCACCGCCGATTTAAAGATGCAACTCTATCACCAACCGGGCACTTTAAAGTAGAATGACTTGAGTCAACAGCGCATACATCCATGAAAATACTCCTCACCGTCAGCAAAGCGCCCAGTGGCAATCCACTTCTCGGCCAAATCATCACCCTCAACGATGGCGACAGCATCGGCCGCGGGGCCGACAACCAGCTTATTCTGATTGATGAAGAGCGGGTCGTTTCATCCCGCCACGCCCAGTTCAAGCAAAAAGACGATGAGTTTCTGCTGATTGACCAAAGCACTAACGGCACTTACTACAATGACAGCGCCGAAGCCATCGGTAAAAACAATAGTCAGGCCCTGAGCAACGGCGACCTGATTAACATTGGCGACTATCAGTTCAGCCTCGAATTAGTCCCGCCAACGGCACTGCCCGAGGGGCTTGAACACGCCGGCTTTCTCGATCAGGTCGCTGCCCCGGCCGCAGACCAACAGACACCCGCCCACATCCCAAAGCCCGAAGCCAGCGATGCCCCGGCAGCCGACGGTGATTTCGACCAATGGCTGACACCTGTAGCTGGGGTGAAACCCCTCACACAAGCCTGGGGGAGTGCGGCACCCGATAGTCTGTCGGGCACCAACCCCCTAATCAATGATGGCAATGAGGTCAGCAACGACCCCCTTGCGGCACTCGGTCAAAGTGCCCCCAGCTGGTCGGGCTCGGCCGCCGCCGGTGACAGCCCTCTCGACGACGGCAACGACGATACTGACAGCAAGTGGTGGCAGACAGAACTCGACAACGCCCCCGCCAACCAACAGGCGATGCCGGAAATCAAAATCGCCAGCCCGACGCCAGCCCCTGCGCCTGTCCCGCAAGCAGCACCCAAAGTACCCGCAGCGGCGCCAGCACCTGCGAGTTCAACGGTCGCCGCTGAATTGGCACAGCTTCTGGGCCTACGCAATTTATCGCCACAGCAAGAGGCCAGCCTGGCACCCATCAGCGCCGCCATTATCCAGCAGACCACCGAGCATTTACTCAGCCTGCTGCAATCCCGCGCCAGCATCAAAAATGAGCTGCGCACCTCGCGCACCATGATTCAAACTTCGGAGAACAACCCCCTTAAATTTTCCGCCAGCACGGCTGATGCCCTGCAGGCCCTGTTTGCCAACGCCAGTGATTCTTTTCTACCCCCTGAGCAGGCCATCAAAGAAAGCTTCGAAGATATTGCCGACCACCAGGTCGCCATGCTCTTTGCCATGAAGCAGGCCTTCAATGAAATGCTGGCCAACTTTCAGCCCAGCAAACTGGAAGCAAAGTTCAATACCGCCGGCAGAGGTCTACTCGCCGGCCTCAAGTCGAAAAACTGGGAGAGCTACGGCGCGCTCTACCAACAGTTGCAAAGCGACCCGGAAACGAGCTATAACCAGCTTTTTGGCGAAGCCTTTGCCCAGGCCTATGAAACGAAATTACTCGATTTAAAAGCCAGTCGTCGCTTCACGACCCTATAATAAGAAGGATTGCTTAAGAAGAGCTTTCCCCCTAACTACACAAGGATTTGCGCCCCATGAGATACCAAGCCCTCACCCAGTGTTTGTTGATCAGCCTGATGAGCCTGGGCTTACTGGCCTGTGGTGGTGGCGGAGCCATCGATACATTATTTAAGAGTGAAACCGGTGTTGAGCTAACCATCATCAGCTCGAAAGACCTCAATCCCGACCGTGACGGCCGACCCAGCCCGGTCATCATCAAGGTCTTCGCCCTCAGTGACGAGCGCCAGTTTAAACGCGAAGATTTTCTCAGTCTCTACGAAGACCCCGCCGAGCGCCTCGGCTCCGACCTGCTCGATAGCTTTCAGCTGAAAGAATTTTCCCCCGAGGAGACGCGCACCGAGACCTTGCTGCTCAGCCCGGAGACCCGCTTTATCGGTCTGATGGCCGAATACCAGCAATACGACCGCGCCGAAGCGCTGCTGACGCTACCCATAAGGCCCAATAAGACCACGAAACTCACCATTAAAGCCGAGCGTCTACGCATCATCTCCGCTGACGAATAAGTCGCCAGCCAACAGCGAAGTTCTTTTCATGTCCGATAGTAATAAGGTCGTCTGGTCAGAGGGCATGTTCCTGCGACCCCAGCACTTCCAACAGCACAACCGCTATATAGAGCGTTATATAGAGGGCCGCAGCGCGCCACTCGAAGCCTACTTCCACGGCTTCAGTGAACTGCATATCGACCGCGAACCCCTGCACCTGGGTAAGCTGTCCATTACCTCCGCGCGCGGCATTTTCCCCGACGGCACACCTTTTAGCATTCCCGACGGCGAGGAGTTACCGCCGGTACTCGACATTCCCGAAAACATTAATAACGAAACCGTCTATTTGTGTATTCCCCTGCGCCGCAGCGGCATTATGGAAACCCGCCGCAGCGAGGACGACCAGCCCCAGGCACGCTTTCAGGCCTACAACTACCAGGCCCGCGACACCAGTAGCGCCTCGGGAGAAGAGGCACAAATACAGATCGGCAAACTGCGCCCCTGCCTGAAACTGGGCTCGAAAGATCTCAGTGGTTACGCCATTCTCGGCGTCGCTCGCATTGAGGAAAACAGCACCACCAGCGCCGCCATACTCGACCAGCACTACATTCCCCCGGTGCTGGATTGCCACATTGCCGCACCCATCAAGGCCTATTTTGAAGAGCTCAACTCGCTGCTAAAACTGCGTGGCGACGCCCTCGGTGGCCGCCTCACCGACAGCGGTCGTGCCGGCTCTGCCGAAATTGCCGATTACATGCTGCTGCAGGTCATTAACCGCATCGAGCCCCTGCTCAGCCATCTGACGCAGCAACAAAAGCTTCACCCCAATATTCTTTATGCCGAGCTGGTGCAGATCGCCGGCGAGCTCTCGACCTTCACCTCGGCCGACAAGCGTGCACCCACCCTGCCACCCTACCAGCACGACGATCTGGCGGGCTGCTACTCGGGCGTCATCGCCGTGTTGCGCCAATGCCTGAGCACCGTGCTGGAGCAAACGGCAATTTCCATGGCGCTGGTGGAGCGCAAATTCGGCATTTATGTCGCCGCTATTAACGACCGCAATCTGCTCGACGCCTCCACCTTTATTCTCGCCGCCAAGGCCGACATGCAGGGCGAGCTACTGCGCAACCGTCTACCCAGCCAGGCCAAGGTCGCCGGGGTGGAAAAAATTCGCGAACTCATCAGCGTCTCCCTGCCCGGCCTGCCCTTGCGTGCCCTGCCAGTGGCGCCGCGCCAGATCCCCTATCACGCGGGCTTTGCCTATTTTGAAGTGGAAAAAAGCGGCCCGGTCTGGGAGGCGATGAAATCCTCCGGCGGCTTTGCCGTGCACCTCGGCGGTGAATACCCCGGCCTGGTGCTGGAGCTGTGGGCCATCAGGAATTGACGCCATGAACGACATCGACAAAACCGTTTTGATCCAGCCGGGCAAGCGCTCGGAAAATCTCGACTCCACGATTTTAGTGCAGCCCGGTGCGCGCGCCACGCCGGCGGCAAGCCCGCCGCCGAGTAGCGCTGCCCCCGCGGGCCCCAATCTTGGCCAGCCCCTGCCGAGCATCGACAGTTTTGCCGAAAATGGGCTCAACCCTCTGGTCAGCTCGGCCTCGGTTATTCTCACGGTGAGCCACCGCCTGCGCACCCTGCTCGAGCACGACAACGTGCAGGGCCTGCAACAGCAGCTCATCGACGAGCTGAAAAAATTTGAAATCAACGCTAAAAACCGCCAGGCACCGGCGGAGCAAATTGTTTCGGCGCGCTACCTGCTCTGCACCATGCTCGACGAAATTGTTCTCAACACCCCCTGGGGGGCCAATAGTCCCTGGGGGGCTCACTCCCTGTTGAGCCAGTTTCACAACGAAACCTCCGGCGGTGAAAAATGCTTTGTGGTCTTGCAACGCATGCTCGAAACCCCCGCCCAGCACCTCGACGTACTCGAGCTTTTTTATGTGGTGCTCAGCCTCGGTTTTGAGGGCAAGTACAAGCTCGACCCCCGGGGTCGGGAAAACCTCGAGCATATTCGCAGCACCCTCTACCAGAGCATCGGTAATTATCGTGGCGAATTCGCCCCCGACCTGTCCCCCAACTGGGCGAGTCAGGCCGTGCAAAAGCGCTCGCTGCTGCACTATATCCCCCTGTGGGTGATTGCCAGCTGTGTGCTGCTACTGTTGACGCTGACCTTTTCGGGCTTTCGCCTGTGGCTCTATCAGGCCACCGAACCGACGGCCCAACATCTGCAAAGCCTGATGTCCGAGCCAGCCAACAAGCCCGACAGAGACCCGCCTTAAAGCGCGCAACACGCGACAATAACCTGCAGCCACGACGGCTGCCGCTAACAAAAATGATCCGAGGTAAGGCATGAAAAAGGTGTTCAACAAGCTCAACAACCGTTGGGTTATTGGCATCATCGGGGTACTGGCGCTCAGCGCACTTATCTGGTTTGGCGCGGAGTACATTAAATTCGGTGCCGACAATGTCGCCCTGAGCAAGAGCACCCGCTGGATTATTATCGCCCTTATTTTCTTTACCTGGTTGACGGTATCACTGATCCGCTGGGGGCTGGAGCAGCGCCAAAACAGCCAGCTAATGGAGGAATTAGAAGAGGGCGAGGCTGAACAAGCCAGTGCCGTCGACCCCACCCAGGAGCGCAGCGCCGAGGAACTGGAGTTAATTAAGGGCCGTTTTAAAGAGGCCCTCGCGGTCTTGAAAAAATCCCGTTTTAAATCCGACGCCGGCAGCAAGACCCTGTACCAGCTGCCCTGGTACATTATTATCGGCCCCCCCGGCGCCGGCAAAACCACCGCCTTGATCAATTCCGGTCTCGACTTCCCCCTCGCCCAAAGCCACGGCGCCGGTGCCCTGGGCGGTGTTGGCGGCACTCGCCACTGCGACTGGTGGTTCACTAACGACGCCGTATTGATCGATACTGCGGGCCGCTACACCACCCAGGACAGCCACCAGATGGTGGACAAAAATGCCTGGGGCGGATTTTTAAAACTCTTAAAAAGGTACCGTCCTCGACGCCCAATCAATGGCGTTGTCGTCGCCATCAGCCTGCAGGAATTAATGGCGCAAACCGCCGACCAGCGCCAGCACCACGCCATCACCATTCGCAGTCGCATCGACGAGTTGCAGGAACAACTGGGCATCAGCTTCCCCATCTATTTGATGTTTACCAAGTGCGACCTGGTGGCCGGCTTCAATGAGTTCTTCGCCAATTTTTCCCAGGCCGAACGCGAACAGGTCTGGGGCATGACCTTTGCCGCCAATGAGCAAACGCCCCCCGCCGAACTCTTTGCCCGCGAGTACCAGGGTCTGATGGAGCGCCTCAACCAACGCGTGCTGTGGCGCATCGACAACGAGCGCAATCTCGACGCGCGCAGTTTGATTCACGGCTTTCCCGACCGTATGGAAACCCTGGCCGGCAATTTACAGGAATTTATTGCCACCACCTTTGCCGCCAACGCCTACCACGCCTCGCCGACGCTGCGCGGTGCCTATTTCACCTCCGCCACCCAGGAGGGCTCGCCCATCGACCGCATGATGGCGGCGGTGAGCGCCAACTTTGGCCTGCCCCGCAGTGTCACCGCGCCACAACAGGGCAGCGGTAAAAGCTTCTTCCTGAAACGCCTGCTCAAGGATGTGGTCTTCCCCGAGGCGGAGCTGGTGGGCAGCAACCGTCAATTTGAAGCCCTGCTGCTGTGGGGCCGCCGCGCCAGTTACGCCGCACTGGCGCTATTGAGCATCGGTTTAATCATCGCCTGGACCGGTAGTATCTCTGGCAACCGAGGCTTTATGCAGGCGGTTTCAACAGAGATAGCCAACTACCAGCAAGTGTCGGAAAACACCTCATCTGCGCCGCGCAATCTCACCGCCAGCCTTGAGATTCTCAAACCCCTGCACAAAGCCAGTCAAATCTATGCCCAAAACCAGCACCCCTGGCTCAGCGGTCTGGGGCTCTACGATGGCCGCGTCGACGCTGCCGCGAAAGCTCTCTACCAGGACAAACTGAGACTCTTTTTTCTGCCCCAGTTCCACCGCGCCATCGAGCGCGAGCTAAGCGGGCTCGACGCCGAGGATCCCCGCCTCGCACAATCCCTCGCCGTCTACCTGATGCTCGACGACGCAGCGCGACGCGAACCACAGGTGATCGCCGACTGGGGGCAGCGCTATTGGCTGCAACACTACCCGGAAGATGTCGAGCAGCGCCAACAATTGCAGGGCCACCTCGATGCCCTGCTCAGCGAGCCTCTGCCCGACGGTGGCAATAATCCCCGTTTAATTGAACGCACCCGCCTCAAACTGAGCCGTGTCCCCCTGTCTCAACGCCTCTACCAGCAACTGCAAAACAGCAGTGCCTCGCAGGTCGACCTGTATCGCGAAATCGGTGGTGACAGCGAAAACATCTTCGGCCTTGCACCCGACAACGCGCTGTTTCACAGCTCTATTCTGTACACCAAAGCGGGTTTCGAGAACGCCGATTACGGCCCTAATTCCGATCTGATCACCCAGCTCGACGAGAGCAGCTGGATCTACGGCGACGAGCAACAGTTGGAATACAGCGCCAGTGAACGCCGCGAACTGAGCCAGCAAGTTGAGCGCGCCTATCTCACTGACTACGCTCAGAACTGGCAGCGATTCCTCAAGCAGCTCAATATTGCCCGCTTCCGCAATCTTGGCGCCGCCGTCGAGACCCTCGAGCAACTCAGCGATCCCAGCTACTCCCCGCTGCTCACCACCCTCGAGCTGGCGAGCGAAAACACCCGCCTGCGACCGGACTTACTCGCTGAAAATGGCGTCGCCGCAAAACTCAGCGGCGCCCTGCCCGACAGCCTCAAACCGACCCTGGTCGACAAGCAATTTCGCGAACTGCAAGGCCTCACCCGATCGCCCGATGACAGACCCGCCCCCAGCCAGAAAGCCATTGCCGCCATCGTCGAATTGAAAGAGTTTATGGACGAAATTGCCAGCGCCGGCAATTCGGGACAGGCCGCCTACCAGGCGGTGCGCGCGCGCTTCAATGGCGACAACGCCAACCCAATGCAAAAATTGCGCAGACTCGCCGGGCGCTCACCCCAACCCATGCAACACTGGCTGGAGCAAATAGCCGATAACAGTTGGCGGGTATTGCTCGCCGCCAGCAGTGGCCACCTTAGCCGCGAATGGCAGCAGCAGGTTTTCAATCCCTATCAAAGCACCCTGGCCAAGCGTTACCCCATGGCCACCGCCGCCAGTGACGAGGCTTCGCTGGCCGACTTCACCGAGTTTTTCGGCCCCGAGGGCATCGAAAATAGCTTCTTTAATAACTATTTAGCGCCCTTTATCGACCAGCGAAAATGGCAACTGCGCCGGGTCGACGGCCGCAGTATCGCGCTCTCGCAGCAGACCCTGGCGCAGTTGCAGCGCGCGCGCCAAGTGCGCAAGGCCTATTTTGCCAAGGCCGATCAGCTCAGCTTTAATTTCCGCCTCAAACCGAGCCGGCTCGATGCGGGTATCAAGCGCTTCACCCTGGAGCTGGGCAATAGCCGAGTCAGCTACTCCCACGGCCCGCAGTTGAGTAAAACCGTCGACTGGCGCGGCGGTGAACACGACCGCGCCCGACTATTATTTGAGGATCTCAATGGTGATAGCCACCGCGCCAACTACAGCGGTGACTGGGCCTGGCTCCACCTGCTCGACGCCGCTCAGCTGAGATCCGGTGGCCGCGCCAACAGTATCAAGGCGAGCTTCTCGGTGGGCAGTCGCAAGGCTCAGTACCTGTTATCGGCCAGCAGTTCCGCCAAGCCCTTTAATACCGATTTACTGCACGGCTATCAATGCCCCCAGAGCTTATAGGCGATGTCGGCGACCGGGGAACACCAGCTGGGCCTGTTCGGCAAAATGCCGGCCCACAGCGACTTTGTCGATCGCCAGTTGCCGATGGAGTTTATCGGCAACTGGGATAGCTGGTTACAAAGGGGCATTAGCTGCAGCCGCGAACGCCTCGGCGACAACTGGCTGGACTTCTATCCGACCAGTCCCATCTGGCGTTTTATGCTCTCGCCCGGGGCTATCGACCCCCAGGGCTGGTGCGGGGTTGTCAGTCCCAGCGTCGACAGCGTGGGGCGCTATTTCCCCCTGACCATCGCCATGCCCCTGCCCGCCGCGACCGGCCTCGCCCTGTTCTGCCAGCAAAACGAAGACTGGTTTCAGGCGCTTGAAGCCGCAGTGCTGTCCGCCCTGCAGGAGGATTGTGACGCTGATCAGTTACACCAGCAACTGGAGGCTATCGCTGCGCCGCTCTGCAATGCTCAGCACCCCGGTGACAATCGCAATCTCGCCTTTTCCACCGCCAGCCTGAGTAGCGCACTGGCGGCCCAGCTCGATGCCCAGCTCGCGCGGCACTACGCCAGCCACAGCCTGTGGTTCAGCATTTATACCCAGCCGGTGATGCAAAATTTACTCGTTGCCCAGGGCATGCCCAGCGACGAACAATACACCGCCATGCTCGACAACCAGTGGCAACAGTGGGGCTGGGAGCTGGCCAGTAGCAACACTGAAACAAGCCTTTGAACAAGGCTTTTCAGCGTCGGTACAGCTCACCAATGGGCAGTGGCAAAGTAATTACAAAAGACCCGCGATGTGCATTACAATGTTTGCGGCTACACTGCTAGCACCACAGATAGCACCACGGAATTGACACTGCTAGGGAGCAATAAAAAAATAATGACATCGGCCCCCGTCATCGATATCGAGGCTCTGAGCCAGCCGGTCAGCGACGACTGCCCCCAGGGTAGCGACATTCGCCTCGACCGCTCGCCCAACTCGGACTACTACCGCATTAAAGACGCCCGCAATGGCGCCCGTGCCGCCGAGCGCGCCAATCTTTTTGACGACGACGCCAATGTCGACACCCTGGCCCTGTGGCAACCCGTCCTCGACACCGCGCCACAAATTCTCACCGAGACCAGCAAGGATCTCGAGGTACTGAGCTGGTATATCGAGGCACTGATTCGCTTTCATGGTTTCGCCGGCCTGCGCGACGGTCTAGCACTGACCCGTGGCATCGTCGAACAATACTGGGAAAACCTCTTCCCGGAACCCGATGAGGACGGCCTGGAAACCAAACTCGCCCCTCTCACGGCCCTCAACGGCGATGGCGGTGAAGGCACCCTGCTGGCACCGATTCGCAACTGCAGCATTACCACCACCGGCAATGACGGCGACTTCACTTACTGGCAGTACCAACAGGCCAGGGACTGCAGCAAAATCACCAATGAAGATGAGCGGAAAAGCCGTCTGCAGAGCATGGGTTTTAACCTGCTAAGCATTGAAAAAACCGTTGCCACCGGCAGCGTCGATTTTTATCGCGAGCTGGTCGCCGACCTCGAGTCGTGCAGCGAGCAGTTTCAGGCGCTCAATGGGCTGCTGGCCGAGCACTGCGGCCACGACGCCCCACCCAGCTCGTCGATACGCGAACTGCTCGAAGAAGTGTTGCGCACGGTACGCTTTCTCAGCAAAGACATACTGGCTCAGGTAGCAGCACCAGCCGATACGCCCGCCGCCAGCGAGGCCCCCACCGCGCCAGGCAATGACGAAGCCAATGGCCAGCCGCGCAGCGCCCCAGCGGCGACTTACGCACCGAGTGCCAGCAGCGGCGCTATTCAGGGTCGCGAAGACGCCCTTAATCGACTGCAGGAAGTCGCCCACTATTTCCGCCAGCACGAACCCCACACACTGTTATCACCGGCCATCGAGCGCATCGTCAACTGGGGGCGCATGAGTGCCGCCGAATTACTGGTGGAACTGGTGCCCGATGACAATGCCCGGGCCATATTGACCCAGCTCACCGGCATCAAGCTCGACGGCAGTGAAACGGCCACCTATGTAGCGCCGCCCCAGAGTGCACCCGCCCCTGCAGTGGCAGAGAGCTGGCAAGAAGAAAATAACGCGACGACAGAATCATGGAACGACACCAGCGCCAAAGAAGATGACGATGATTTGTCCTGGTGAGAGGGTCGCTAACAGCCGTTTTTACGGCGATTTTCGCCGGCGCCCAACGACACACTAAACCTTCAATAATACGCAAAGGAGAGACTCATGGCTGACAGTATCCACGACAAACTAAAAAGGGTGCGCAAGCCACGCGTACATATCACCTACGATGTCGAAACCAACGGTGCCGAGGAAAAAAAGGAATTGCCCTTCGTAATGGGTGTAATGGGTGATTACTCCGGTGATAATAGCGACAATAAAAAGCCCTTGAAAGAGCGCAAATTTGTCAACATTGACCGCGATAATTTCAATGAAGCGATGGGCAAGGTCAATCCAACACTGAATATGAAGGTGGAAAACACCCTCAACGCCGACGACAGCGATCTCTCCGTCAACCTCGAATTCAACTCCCTGGATGACTTTGACCCGGCAAAAGTGGTCAATCAGGTGGAGCCCCTCAAGCAATTGATGGAAGCGCGCAATAAACTCAAGGACCTGCTCAGCAAGGCCGATCGCTCCGATGAGCTCGAAGCCCTGCTCGAAGAAGTCCTGCAAAATACCGACAAAATCGCCTCTATTTCAGATGAGATTGGCAAGGACGAGGGAGATAAATAATGAGTACAGAACTCGAGAGCAATGCCAGCGCCGAAGCACAGGAACAATCCCTCAGTCTGCTGGAACAGGCCATTGGCGCCACCAAGCAAACCAAGCGCGAGGACGCCACCGACCTGCTCGGCAACCTGACTTCACAAGTGATGCAGGGCACCGTAACCTGGGATCGCAACCTGACCCACACCATTACCTCTGCCGTGAATGCCATCGACGAGGCCATCTCCAAACAGCTGGCCGCCATCATGCACCAGGAGAAATTCCAGAAGCTCGAGGGCTCCTGGCGCGGACTCAACCACCTGGTGATGAACAGCGAAACCAGTACCACGCTGAAAATTCGCATGATGAATATGACCAAGCGCGAGCTCTTTAAAGACCTCGATAAGGCGGTGGAATTTGACCAGAGCCAAACCTTCAAAAAAATCTACGAGGAAGAGTTTGGCATCGCTGGCGGCGAGCCCTACGCGGCACTCATCGGCGATTACGAATTTAGCAATCACCCGGAAGACATCGACCTGCTGAGTAAGATGTCGAATGTCGCGGCGGCGGGCTTTGCGCCCTTTATCTCCGCCGCTGGCCCCAAGATGTTTGGCTTTGACAGCTACGAAGAACTGTCAAAACCTCGCGATCTGGCGCAGATTTTCAGCTCCCAGGAATATATCAAGTACCGCAGTTTCCGCGACAGCGAAGATTCCCGCTTTGTCTCCCTGGTCATGCCCCGGGTGCTATCGCGCATGCCCTATGGCGAAAACACCAAGGCGGTTGAAGAGTTCAACTACGAAGAGTTTGAGCAGGACAGCTCCGGTATGTCGGTCGCCACCGATCACGATGACTACTGCTGGATGAATGCCGCCTATGTCATGGGCACCACCCTGACCAGTGCCTTTGCCGAAAATGGCTGGTGTACGGCGATCCGTGGTGCCGAGGGCGGCGGTAAGGTCGAGGGCCTGCCCAGCCACATCTTCAAGTCCGATGATGGCGATACCGATCAAAAATGCCCCACCGAAATCGGCATCACCGACCGCCGCGAAAGTGAATTATCGGGCCTCGGCTTTCTGCCCCTGTGCCATTATAAGAACACCGACTACTCGGTCTTCTTCGGTGCCCAGACCACGCAAAAGCCCAAGGTTTACGACGACCCCGACGCCACCGCCAACGCCGCCATTTCCTCGCGCCTGCCCTATATTATGGCCACGGCTCGTATCGCCCACTACCTGAAGGTGATGGGTCGCGACAAGGTGGGTTCGTTTATGGAAGCCAAAGATGCCGAGACCTGGTTGAACCGCTGGATTGAGGGTTACACCAACAGCAATGAAGATGCCAGTGCGGAGATGAAGGCCAAATTCCCCCTCGCCGCCGCGCAAATCAGCGTTAAGGAAACCCCCGGAGCACCGGGTTCCTATAGCGCCGTGGCCTACCTCAAACCCTGGCTGCAGATGGAAGAACTCACCACCTCTCTACGCATGGTCGCAACCATTCCCGGCGGCAGTTAAGACCGGGCTTTACTCCACAGGGTCGGCCACAGAGCCGCTCCCTGCTGGAGTTCACCATCGATGCAGTCCAATGCCTTGAGCCACCCTCGTTACATCAGCAAGGAAGATACGCCGCACCGTGTCAGAAGCCCCCATCGATCTGGATAGCTTACTCGAAGGCAGTGCCAGTGCCGACACGGAGCCCTGTACCCGAGCGGTCCTGACGATTTCCGGCGACAGACTTGAGGCCTTTTTCCAGCAAGACGATGCCCTGCAGTCCCTGCGCCTCTGGCTCGAGGTGGTGGGCAGTGCCAGCGACGCGCCCAACCCGCTCAGGGTCAAGGCCTATGTGGCCCAACATATCGCCCTCCTCGATCAGCGCATCAGCGAGCAGCTCAATGGCATTTTGCACCAGCCGCAGTTCCAGGCACTCGAAGCCAGCTGGCGCGGTCTCGATAAACTGGTCGAGTGTGCTAATAATTACACCAATGTAAAAATCCGCTGCCTCGACGTCAGCTGGCGCGAGGTCGCCAAGGATATCGACCGAGCGGCCGACTTTGACCAGAGCGCACTGTTTAATCTGATCTACAATCAGGAATTTGGCATCGCCGGCGGCCAGCCCTTTGGCGCACTGCTGGGCGATTACCAGGTCAGCCACCGCCCCTCAAGGCAATACCCCAACGACGATATCAGCACCCTGCGGGGTATGGCGCAAATTGGCGCGGCGGCTTTTGCGCCCTTTATTTGCGGGGGTTCGGCGGAATTGTTTGGCCTCGATAATTTTGACCACCTGGCGCAACCCATCAATATCGACAATATTTTCAGCCAACAGGAATATATTGGCTGGCGTCGGTTGCGCGCCATGGAGGACGCCCGTTTCCTCGGCATTGCCCTGCCCCAGGTCCTGATGCGCAAGCCCTATCGCAATCAACTCCTCAATCCGGGCGCCCTGTTATTTAATGAACAGGTGGCCTACAAGGACAGCAGCCGCTACCTCTGGGGCAATGCCTGTTACGCCCTTGGCATGGTGCTGATCCGCGAGTTTGGCGATGTCGGCTGGTTTTCACATATCCGCGGTGCACCCCGCGATCACCTCGGCGGTGGCCTGGTCACCGACTTTCCCAGTCTTGACTACGGCACCGACAGTGCCGCCAGCGCACAAAAAATTATCACCCAGGTGGTGATCACCGACAGTCGCGAGCGCGAGCTCAGCGCCCAGGGCTTTCTATCCCTCTGCGATTGCTACGACACCCCCTTTGCCGCCTTCCTGAGCTGCCCCTCCCTGCAGCAGGCCAAAACCTACGCCAGTAAAGCGGCGACGGCCAATGCCCGCATGGGGGCGATGTTGCAGCAAGTACTGTGCGCCTCGCGCTTCGCCCACTATATAAAAGTGATGATTCGCGACAAGGTGGGTTCATTTACCAGCGCCACAGAGTGCGAGCAAATGTTGCAAAGCTGGCTCAACCAATACACCACTGGCCGCGAAGATCTCGAGTGGGACTCCCTGTCGCGCTACCCCCTGCGCTCCGCGCGCATTCAGGTGCGCGAACAAGTGGGTCGGCCGGGCATCTATAGCAGCGTGATCCACCTTAAACCCCACTACATCGTCGACCAGCTGGTCTCGGAATTGCGCCTCACCAGCGAACTCCATCTGCCCAGCTTTGGCACCACCTAAAGACCCTTGCCATGAATGCCATCGACGACGATAAAAAACTCCTCGCCCCCCTCCTCGATCGCCTCAGCGAGAGCGGCGCCCATAAAAACTCGGCCCATCACATTCTCAAGCAGTTGCGCGAGAGTGTGCGCCGCGATCTCGAGCATTTATTCAACACCCGCTACCGACGGCTCTCGGCCAAACCCCAGCATCCCCATTTGCGCGCCTCGCTGATCGACTACGGTTTGCCCGACATTTCCACCATCAATCTCAATGCCGCCGCCAGCAGGGCGCGCTTTTGCCGCGATGTCGAAGCGGCAATTTTAACCTTTGAACCGCGCATCAGGAGCGTTAAAGTGAGCAGCGAGAAAAACGTCAATGCCGATGATCCCAGTATTTGCTTTCGCATCGAGGCCAAATTGCACGCCAACCCGGCAACCGAAACCATTGTCTTTGACTCGGCGCTCAACCCCATTGACCAAAATATTCACCTCACCGAAATAGGCTAAGAGTTAGCGACAGATGAGCGATAAATTACTCGATCACTACGAAAAAGAATTTGCCTTTTTGCAGGAGTCGGCAGCCGATTTCGCGCGCCAACACCCCGGGGCCGCCAGCCGCTTGCAACTCTCCTCCGACACCGTCGACGACCCCCTGGTGGGCCGCCTGCTCGCCGGCACCGCCTACCTCAATGCCCGCATCCAGCAAAAGCTCGACGATGAGTTGCCAGAACTCAGCGACGCCATGCTCGACACGCTCTACCCCCACTACACGCGCCCGATTCCCGCCATGACCGTGGTGCAATTTCAGCCCGAAGCCGAACTCGACGCCCTGGCCCAGGTCGACCGTGGCACGCTGTTGCGCAGCAGTCCGGTCGGCGGCAACAGCTGCCACTTCACCACCTCTTACCCGGTCGACATCCAGCCCTTTACCGTGGCCGCCGCCTGCCTCAAAACCCGACCCTTTGTGGCACCCGGCGCGGCCAATATGAAGGGCGCCAGCGCTGTCGTGCACATCGCCCTCAAGGGCATTAGCAGCGCCTACCGTTTTGGTGAGGATAAACCCCAGGGCCTGCGCTTTTTCCTCGGCGGGCAAAGCCAGCACAGCTTTCCGCTCTACGATTTACTGCTCAACAAGACCCTGAAAATTGCCCTGGCGCGCTCCGAAAATGATGATCAGCCCATATTCATCGACAGCAAGTGCATTCAGCCCGTTGGCTTTGAAGAGGACGAGGGCCTGCTGCCCTATCCCTGCAACGCCTTTATCGGCTATCGCTTATTAACCGAATATTTTGTCTTCCCGAAAAAATTCCTGTTTTTAGACTTTCAGAATCTGGGCCAGGCCATTGGCGACGATTTTGGCAATGAGCTCAACCTCTATATTTATTTAAGCGAAAGCGATGAAGAGCTGGAACACCACCTCGCGGCCAATAATTTTGCCCTCGGTTGTAGCCCGGCGGTCAACCTCTTCCCGCAGAGTGCCGATCCGATTCAACTCGACCACCTGCAGCACCAGTACCGCATCGTACCCGACGCTCGCAGCCCCGAGGGCATGGAGATTTACAGCATCGATGCCGTACACGGCCTCGATAGCAATGCCCGGGAATTTGAATACACCCCCTTTTACGGGCTGGCCCACCGCCACAGTGAAAAAAATCACGGCACCTACTGGCACGCCCAGCGCAGTGCCGTCACCGAGGGCGAGCACCTCAACGAAACGGCCAGCGAGATGGATCTCAGCCTCGTCGATCTCGACTTCAATCCCTACACGGCCACCGAGCAAACCCTGCAGTTGCGCCTCACCTGCTTCAATCGCAACCTGCCGCAAAAACTGCCCACCGGCAACGCCCAGCCCTGGTTGAGCGAGGTCGATGGCGCCAGCCCGGTGAGTCGTATCGTCTGCCTGGTCGCGCCGACACCGACCCTGCGCCCAATGCTCAAGGCCGGTGCCTACTGGCGGCTGATCTCCCACCTCAATCTCAACCACCTGTCGCTGGGCAATAGCGAAACCGGTTGCGAGGCCTTTAAAGAGATACTGCGCCTCTACGACTTTAGCGACTCCCCCAGCACCCGCAAATTAATCGAGTCCCTGCGCGACATGCACACCAAGCCCATTACCGCACCCATTCAGGTCGGCAGCGGGGTCGCCATGTGCCGCGGCACCGAGGTGCATATTGAGCTCGACCCGGTGATGATGATCGGCACCAGCCCCCTGCTCTTTGCCTCCATTATCGAGCGCTTTATGGGACTCTACTGTTCACTCAATTCATTCACCCGCCTGGTTAGCACTCTCAGCGGCCGCGAAGGGGAGTTGAAGCGATGGCCACCACGCGCCGGCGACAAAGCCCTAATCTAGTCGAGCAACTCTGCAGCGAACCCTGGCGCTTTAGTTTTGAGCAGGCGGTGCGCATTCTCGAGGCCGCCGTCACCAGTCGCGATCCGCGCAGTGCCGGCTTTGCCAGCGAGAGCCTGGCCGGACTGACGCCACCCCACAAAGAGCTCCTGCACTTTTCCAATCGTCCCTCGCTGGCCTTTAGCCCCGCCAATATCAGTGCCGTTGAGGTCGTCGATTCGGGGCGCGACAACAGCCAGCACCAGTGGCACATGGCCGTACAATTTTTGGGCCTGACGGGCAGTCACGGGGTCATGCCCCACTATTTTTCTGAAATTTTGCTGCAGCGCCTGCGCGATAAGGACCCGGCGCTGGGCGCTTTTATCAATCTCTTTGAGCACCGCAGTATCTCCCTGTTCTACCGCGCTGCCTGTAAATATCGCCTGCCCCGCCAGTATGAAAATAAGCGGCGCCAGCCCGGTAACAAAGAGGATGCCTTTACCCATGCCCTCGCCTGTCTGTCGGGGCTGGGCAGCCCCCAGCTAGAGCGACAACTGCCCCTTGAAAAAGAAGCCATGCTTGGCTACAGCGGCCTGTATGCCAGACCCATTCGCTCCGCCGCCGCTCTTAAGGGCATGCTCGAACAGCACTTTGGTCTGCAAGCCGAGATCGAGCAATTTTGCGGCCAGTGGCAGAGCCTGCCCGATGACGTGGTCACCCGTCTGCCGAGCGAGGCATTGCCCGATGGCCAGAACAACAGTCTCGGCGTCAATGCCCTGCTCGGCACCAGCTGCTGGCAGGTACAGAGTAAATTCCGCATCCGCCTCGCGCCCCTCGACTACCCGAGCTTTATGGAACTGGCCCCCGGCGGCAAAAAGCTCGAGGCCCTGCAGGGCTTTATCGACTTTTTTGCCGGCAGCGAACTCGACTACGAAATTTGCGTGCAGCTGCAATGGCAGGATGCCCGCCCTACTCGCCTCGACAACAGTGTCGGCAGCGAGCCTCTACTGGGCTGGAATACGCCTTTGGGCAACAGCCCCGACGACGCTGAAAATAATAAACCAATTGAAATACTGGTCTCCAAACACACCCTTCCCGCCGACGCCGGCCTCGCTGTGGCTGTTTAGGCCACCCCTCTTTCTGCAACAGGACGCACACCATGTTAAGCATCAACCTTAAATCACTGATCGAGACGATGACCCCGCTGCTGCGCGAGGCACTGGAGGGCGCAGCCGGCCTCTGCCTGGCCCACAACCAGTACAATGTCGAGATCGAACACTGGCTGTTAAAACTGCTCGACAGCAGTGACAGCGACTTTATTAGTCTGCTGGAAAAGCACGATATCAACCCCAGTCATCTGGCTCGGGAACTGGCCAATAGCATTGCCCGCTTTAAAAGTGGCAGCAGTCGCCCCCCCGCGCTGTCACCCGCCATCGTCGATGCCGCCAAGAGTGCCTGGTTGCTGGCCTCCGTCGACTACGGCCACGGCCAGATGAGTTCCGGCCACCTGCTTGCCGCCCTGTTGCTCGATGAACAACTGCGCCGCCAGCTACTCGACTCCTGTCCCGAGCTCACCTCGGTAGCCCCCGAGTCCATCCGTGAAACGGCCCGCGCCATTATCGGCAGTACCGGGGAATCGGCCGCCGCCCTCACCAGCCCCGGTCAAACCCCCGACCCCGGCTCCGTGGCCGCCAGCAATGCCCCGGCCCTGGACAAGTTCACCATCGACCTTACCGAGCGCGCGCGACAGGGTGAGATCGACCCGGTACTGGGCAGGGATGAGGAAATTCGTCAGTGCATCGATATTCTCTCCCGCCGCCGCCAGAACAATCCGATTCTTACCGGTGAGGCCGGGGTCGGTAAAACCGCTGTGGTCGAGGGTTTTGCCCTGCGCATCGCCACTGGTGATGTGCCCGAACCCCTGCAGGGCATTACCCTGCGCACCCTCGATCTCGGTTTGTTACAGGCCGGGGCCAGTGTTAAGGGTGAATTTGAAAACCGCCTGAAGTCGGTGATCGAAGAGGTCAAGGCCAGCCCCGTCCCCATCATTCTTTTTATCGACGAGGCCCACACCTTGATCGGCGCCGGTGGTAAAGAGGGTCAGGGCGATGCCGCCAACCTGCTGAAACCCGCCCTCGCCCGGGGGGAGCTACGCACCGTCGCCGCCACCACCTGGGCCGAGTATAAAAAATATTTTGAACGCGATCCGGCACTGACACGACGCTTCCAGGTGGTCAAGGTCGAGGAACCCGACGAAGAAAAAGCCATCGCCATGATGCGCGGCATCGCCGGTTCCCTGCAGGCTCACCACCGGGTGCCGATTCTCGATGCGGCCATCGTCGCCTCGGTGCAACTCTCCGGGCGCTATATTCCCGGTCGCCAGTTACCCGATAAATCCGTGAGCCTGCTCGATACCGCCTGCGCCCGGGTCAGCCTTGGGCAAACCGCCTGCCCCGCCGCCATTGAAGATGCGCGGCGCACCATTCAACAGTTCAACAGTACCAAGGCCATGCTGGAGCGAGAGAACGCGGCCTATGGTGCCCACGATCAGCGACTAGAGGACTTACAAGGGGAAATTAACCAGGAACAGGAACGACTCGTTCAACTCGAGGCGCAATGGCAGGCCGAGCTGGCCTTGATTGAAAAGATTCGTGGCATCCTGCAGCAGATCGATGAGGATTTCCAACAGGAGGACGGCATGCCCCCCGAGCAACTCGCCGGCCTCAAGGAAGAGTTGCAGGGCCATCACCAGGCACTTAGCGCCATTCAGGGTGAAGCCGGACTGATGCAGGCCAGTGTCGATGAGCAGGCCATCGCCGAAGTCATCGCCAACTGGACCGGTATTCCGGTGGGCAAAATGCTCGGTGACGAGATCAACGCGGTGGTCGATCTGGCGAAAACGATGGGTAATCGCATTATCGGTCAGGATCACATTCTCGAGGCCACCGCCCAGGTGATTCGCACCTCCCGCGCCGGCCTCACCGACCCGCGCAAACCGATTGGCGTCTTTCTGTTTGTCGGCACCAGTGGCGTCGGCAAGACCGAAACCGCCCTCACCCTGGCCGACCTGCTCTACGGTGGCGAGCAAAACATCACCACCATCAATATGTCGGAGTTTAAGGAGGAGCATAAGGTCTCAACCCTGCTGGGCTCGCCCCCCGGCTATGTTGGCTACGGCGAGGGAGGCATTTTGACCGAGGCCGCGCGGCGTAAACCCTACTCGATTATTTTGTTGGATGAGATGGAAAAGGCCCACCCCGGGGTACAGGATATTTTTTACAATCTCTTCGACAAGGGCACCATCAAAGACGGTGAAGGGCGCGATATCGACTTTAAGAACACGGTGATTATTATGACCTCCAACGCCGGGGAGGACGCCATTCGCGCCATTATGAGCCAGCAGGAGGAGAAGCCCGATCCCGAGCTGCTGCTCGACAGTATTCGCCCCGAATTACTCAAGCACTTTAAACCGGATGAAAACCTGATCAAAATTAGCGCCATCAATATGCGCCGCATCGAAAAGCGCGTGCGCAATCACTACGGTGCCGACTTCAGCTACGACGACGATGTCTTAATTAATATTGTCGCCCGCTGTCAGGACGCCGATACCGGTGCGCGCAATATTGAAAACATCCTCACCCGTACTATGTTGCCGGCATTAGCGAGTGAATGCTTGAGCCGCATGGCCAACAATGAGGCGATTAATAGCGTACATATTGGTGCCACCGAGGAGGGCGGCTTTAGCTATCAGCTTGATTAAGCCTGTCAGTAAACACACAAAGGCCCCGTCGCGCGGGGCCTTTGTGTGTTGTTTTATGTCAGTTCCCCTTTGAACTGACGCCTCTATACCGCGTCAAGCTTTACCAACTCAGGAATAATCCTTCCCGGTGTACATATTGTCGACTTTAATTTTATGGGAACTCGGTTGCCCCATCACAATAAACTCATTGGGATCAAAGGCACCACTCACCAGAGCACCAAAACCCGAGGCCGCATTCATTGTGCTTGAGTGTTTAAGGCGCAGCTTGACATCCTCCTGAACGGCACAGACCGTGGATTCACAATTTTCGTGGGCATCGGCGCCCAGGGCCACGACTTTATCGGTGAGGTCCATTTTATTATTGACCACCCAGGTATCCAGCGATGCATCAACCTCATCCAGCCAGGCCAGGGTCGCCTCACATAAGGATTGAATAACCAGGGCCTTGGTACGCAATTTCTTGCTGCGCTTACACGCGTAGGCATATTCTTTTGTCACCCGCACATAGGCCTCACAAATTTTACCCTGACCGGCATATTCACCAAATTTCAGGTTGAATTTTCCCGTTGTCGTATTGAGGCTTTTCACCGCATCGCTAACCTTCCAACGGTAGCGATCCATGTCCTGGACATCCAGATCCTTCCAGCCAAATTTTGCCTTTTTCTCATCATTAACAGCGGATGCGATCTGGTATTTTTTACGGTGATAATGTTTCGCCATTGCATAACCCTTATCGACGGCCGCCGCCAGTACATCGCGTAAAATAGGCACCGGAACTTGCTTCAGGGCCATGGCCCCGCCCTTCGCCAGGGCCTTGGGAATATTGCTCACCTTACCGATGCGCCGCGCCGAAGTGCCCTTGCTCGAATGCTTAACGCGTGTCCACATCGACGGGTTCTTGGCGAGCTCTTCGCCCATCTCCCATAAATTGCGCCTTGCCATAACTTTTCTCCTGAAAAATAAAAGCCCCTGCCTGGCCACAACGCCCTATAAAAACGTTTTGAACGGAGAACTGCGGGACCAAACCAAATTTTTATAAAACTTTAAGCAATTAACACCGTGGGGCAACCCAGCACAATGGCTCCGCCATGGGCACAACTATCGCCCATGCGAGCGGCGGGTTTACCCCCGATCAACACGGTGGCCGATCCCTTGGCGATGGTATCGGGAGGACCGACACACACCGCCATATCACCCAGTCTCGCGGCGGGCATACCGCCGATCAACACGGTCATTTCCCCCAGAGCGATCGGCCCACCGACATGGGGTACCACACCCGTGAGCATGGGGCAGACGTGATTATCACCAATACGAGCGGCGGGCTGGCCCATAAGCGTTATCCTTTAACAGTAAATTTCGTTGAGCCATCTTTTTTTAATCGCGATGGTATTTTAATTCAGTACTTCTTCGGCGAGTTCACCGGAACCCCCCGCCGCCAGATCGAAACCCTGACGCACAAATAACTGATAGCTATCGGCCATTAATTTGGGGCCAGCGGCAACGGCCGCCAGGGTAATGCCCGCCGCTACCGCGTGGGCGTAAAGAAAGTCGGGGGGGGCAACAATAGTGGCATCATCATCGAGCATATTTCCGGTACACCAGCTCGCGGCCGTTGCGGCCCAGGCGGCAGCGCTTTTCTTTTTTCGACTATCACCGAGTTTTTTTGCCGCCTTGCGATTCGCTTCACTGGGATCGCGCACCCAAAGCTCGGTCGCCGTGATACAAGCGGCATCGGGTGCCTGTTTGGGGTCGAGGGCTTTCCTGGCCGCCAAACAGGCCCACCACACTGCTTCTCGCTTGGGCAGGGCGTGGGCGAGCATGGTCACTGCATCGTGATAGTTTGCTTTGCTCAGGAGTTGGGTGATGACCTTGACGGGCGCTTCATCAAGCACGGCAATGCTGTCGCCTTCATCGGACAAATCAAAATGCTGCACCAGCTCATTCGCCGTACTCGCCTTGATACGACTCAGCTCAGACATCGGCCACACCACTGTTATTATTTATGCCCACGGAATCCATTGCTCTATTCCTGTTATCCCTTTTTAAAAGTTTGACTGCGCCTGTCGGGTTTTTAATTAATCATGGTCACACCGCCCTTAACGGTCAGTACGCCCCCTGCTTTAACCTCGGCCGTAGCACCACCTTCAAGCTTGGCAGAAACATTGCCCTTTAATTCGACACTGGTATCCGCCGTGCCTTTAATGGCCATGCCCTTCATGGTAATACCACCAGAATCAATGACAATTTCGTTAGCACCCACCTTCAAGGTGATACTGGTACCGGCTTCAATAACACAGTTATTATCGACATATGTGTCCTGGTTATTGCCAATGGTGACGGTTTGATCTTTGCCGAGTTCAAGTTTCTGGTCATTGTGAATTTCACCGACCTGGTCATTAAGGACGAGAAAGTTCAGATCCTTACCCGCTTTGAGATAAATCTCTTCTTCACTCTCGTGATCATCAAAACGAAATTCATTACTGGCCGTTTTAAAACCGCTTTGGGTATTACTGTAGTCGGGCGCGCTATTATCTGAATTATAAACGGCACCAATCACCAGCGGGCGATCCGGGTCACCGCCAATAAATTCAACCACCACCTCGGAGTCAATACGCGGTACAAACACGGCACCCTGCCGCTTGCCCGCATAATTCTGCATCACTCGCACCCAGCAGCTCGAACCCTCTTCATCCCAGTAAAAGCGAACCTTGACCATCAATTGTGCATCGACATCACTAGCACTACCACCTGCCCTTACCTCCGTCACAGTGGCCAGTTGGGGACCATTGATCCGCAAACGATTGAGCGGCGGTGAGGGGTGGGGATGGGCACCCGTATTAGCCGGTACTGCCGAAAACTCGTTGGTATAAGAAGTCTCTTCGCCATTATCAACGGCGTAGTGCCCGACACGAGTCAGCAGGTATTTGCCACTTTCCGACTTTAAGCGGTGCTTCAAGGTGAAGCGTCCGCCGGCAAAAAAAGTGCAGCAATTGCTCTCAGCATTAGCAATATCAAAGCCCGCCTCTTCCGCCTCAAGAATCAGCTCAGCCGTTCTTTTCTGGTTAATCGTGTCGCCGTACTCCGCCAAACCCTCGGTCATTTTATAGGGCACGCTGCTATCGTGAATACTGCGCTGATATTTGCTGATATTCTTCAAACGCTTATTACGCGTGGCAACACTGGCATTCTGCCCTTTGCCGGCAGACGACTCGAGATATCCCGTCATCGCTAGCGTGCCGGTATGTACCTTATATTCTCTTTCCCAGCTGGTAATGCGGATCGACTCGACTATCTGCCCCGGGTCTGCGGAAGCGCTCTCAATATTGTCGACATCGGTCTCAGCACAATCGGCATAGTCCTGGTGATTACCTGCAACCACCAGGCCATGGTCACCCTCATCAAAGGTAAAGTAGTAACTCAGCCCTTCTTCCGCTAATAAGCGCGAGAAGAATTCAAAATCTGTCTCCTGATACTGAATGCAATAACTACGCTGATCTCCCGGCTGTGCATGTTGATAGGAATAGCCGCCACTGTGCTGACCTTGCAAATCCCAGAGAATATCGGCGGTGGTCATTTCCGTATAAATGGCACTCTTTTCGTTGAGACTCATGGGCCAAATTGCCGGCACTACCACCAAACTATAATGCCGCACTGCATCAACGACCGCACCGGCATGAAACTGACTGACATAGCCATGTATGTGGCGCGTGTGCTCGCTGTGATAGTGAATGGAGGCATTCACTTCCTTGCCGAGCAACTTTTCGGGGGTAATCTCAAAGTCTTCGGATATCAATTCGAGTTCAAATCGAAATAAAGCGGAAATAGATTCCTGGCCACGCAGCTCGATCAAGCGAAAAACGTCTTTGCCCAAAGGCGTTTCTATGCGCAGTAAGCGATCCTCTTGATTTAAGCTGGACATGATTCCAAACCTCTCAACACGCGTACCCAGCCCCTCGACGCGCAACACTCACACGCCTGTCAACCGGGGCTGCCAACGGGTTTAGCGCAACAACTAGCGCTATTAAAAAAGACTAATTGTCAATGCGTGGCAGCGAGCTGCCACGGATAAACAGGGCTTATAAAGGTGTGCCCATCGCCAGGTCGTAACCCACTTTCATACTACCGGCATTTTTCCCGGTGCCAGCGACGCTACTCAGGTCCAGCATAATTTTAGCGAAGCTCAAACTAATATTTTCAAAGGGCGAGCCGCCATCACTGGCCGATACACTGTAAGAACTGACCAGGCAATTTTCCAGCTCATAGGTAGCATAGGTTTGAACTTCACTAGTACCCGTTCTAACAACATGGATCAATACTGTTACACCTTCTGATCCGGCCACTGACGCCTGGAACAAGCCACCGGATGCGGCGTCCATCGCCTTGCTGAGGGAGACTTCACTAATGCTGGGGCGAGTCGCCTCCCGGTTATCCATACCCCCGACCTCCATGGATATACCTCGGCCGACGCCAAACTGAAAACTGGAAATATCAATCCAATCTTCGTAGCCCTTTGCGGTAACGCTACCCATAATCCCTAAACCATCATAATTCATATAAATTGCCATGAGCTTATCTCCTTGTCTAACTTTAATTAAATGGCGAGTTTCGAAAAAATCTCGCGGGTTAAATCACTCTTACATGCGCTTTTCAGTCCAGTAATAAGACTGTTTGACACCGGACACAAAACATTGAAGCAGAGAATTCAGACGCTGCAAAGACTAATTTACCCGAAAAAAGTCCACTCTGGCACCAATAAAAGAAAAGTGATTAAAGCCACACTACCCGGCCACTATCAGCTTATTAACAAGCCCTGGTCTTACTCTTCACTGCCATAGGTCTGAGCAGAGAACAGGCGCTTTCTGCGCTTATTAAAGCCTCAAAGCATCGCCACCCGACAAGCACAAGCCCGCTGCAGTAGCCAATTCTTTATTTTCACTCTGGCACCCTTTAACTGAAATTAATTGAAAAATAATTTCATCAGCGACGCTGCAATCGTTGTCTTTACGGTCAATAGACTCGCCCAGAGAAATGGAGCGGTGTTTTTACAGCACTGAAGAATCCGCGCTCCTTATCATCTCAGGGCTCGCACTGTCGCCATCGCTGAGATCATCCTGCGGCGCCTCCTTGCGCGGGCGCCCTCGTTTCAGGGGTCGTACCCGGCGGTTGGCAATTTGCTCGATTTGATCCTTAAAACGGTCGCCACCCAGTACCCTGCCCAGCTGTACAGTCTCGGCAATATAGTCGAGCAAGCCCGGATCAAAGGCGTAGCGAAAGAGCTGGCTGTAGGCCTCTCCTCGCTCTTCTGGGTCATCGCCCAGGGCCTCGTACAAGGTATGATCTACCAGCAGATCACTCAGTTCGGTGCCACAATGGTGGTGAAAACTCGACCAGGGATAGTCCTCCAGCTCCTCCACGCCACGGAGTTCCAAAGGTCTTAGTTCGACAAAGCGATAGCAACTGAGCAGATAGCCATTGGCATCGATGAGGCTGCTTTTATAGCGCCCCTCCCACAAGCTACCGCTGCGCTGATAGCGATGATTGGCATATTGCACATAGCGCCGCCCCAGGGATTGCATCATCGAGGAAATGCCATTGGGCACCCTGGGAGTCGCCAGAATTTGCACGGAGTTGGCGAGTAAAACATAGGCGTGGATGTCACAGAGGTATTGGTCAGCCGCGGCTTTCAGGCTTTTTAAATAAAAGCGGTAATCCTCAGCGTCGTAAAAGCAGGCCTGATTAGCCTTGCCCGTTTGCACGATTAACTGGGGAATATTAATAAGATTTAAACGGCGAAATCTAGCCACGCGGCCACCTTCGCACTTGCCCGCAACTGCTACAAAAAAAACTGCTCACACGCACCTGTAGCCCACACATCGATGCTGTTCTAGCCTTGTCATTGTTACTCCCCTGTCCTTAATAACGATCCTGTTGAAACTTTGACACCAAGGGTGAGAAACCCTTCCAGCGACCTATCTTAGTTCACCGTAGCTTGCACGGTAGAAGAGCGTAGATGACGAGCTAAACAGTTTGCGCTACTAACTAATTAGTACTGCTAATTATTATTCACCCGGGCTAACGGGGCAAGGCTGCCCTGACGTGAGCCACCACTGCCTGCAGGTCCGCTTCCGTATCCACACCGCCGGGCACATCGACCTGCGCGGCTTCGACGTGAATCTTAACCCCCTGCCACATAAAACGCAGCTGTTCGAGGGACTCTAATGCCTCAAGGGGTGCCACCGGCCAATTGACGAAACGATGTAACAGGGCCACCCGATAGGCGTAAATACCGATATGACGCTGGAAGCTATTGGCCCCTGCAGGGCCGGTCTCACCGGGCAAGGTATTTTGTGAATCGGAAAAATGATCACGGGGCCAGGGGATGGGCGCACGGCTAAAATACAGGGCGCTGCCGTCATGAGCACTAACCACCTTCACGGCATTGGGGTTCATCAACACTGCGGCATCGCTGATGGCTTCGCTTAGCGTCGCTACCCCGGCATCGGGACTGGCGGCCAAATTGGCGGCGACCTGATCAATCACCTGGGGGGGAATCAGCGGCTCATCGCCCTGCACATTGACGACAATTTCATCGTCGGCAAAAGCACATTGGCGGGCGACCTCTTCCAGCCGGTCGGTACCGGAGACATGGTCGGGCGAGGTCATCACCACTTCACCGCCAAAGCCTTCGACCGCAGCGGCGATGCGCGGGTCATCGGTGGCGACTATCACCCGACTTGCGGCACTTAATTGCGCCTGCTCATAAACCCGCTGAATCATGCTTTTGCCGGCAATATCGCGCAGCGGCTTGCCGGGCAGACGGGTGGAAGCGTAGCGGGCGGGAATAACAACGGTGTATTTCATAGTATGTGTATCAACTAAGGCATGGCTAAAACGCTTAGTTTAAAGCAATAAACTTAAACCAACAGATCTTTGATGGCCTGCACCAGTCGTGGGTCAAGGTCGGCGGCAACTTCCAGCACCCAGACATTCTCCGCTGCAAAGGCTTCGCATTTAACCGCGTCTTTTGAGGTCATGACGACCGGCAGCTCGTCATCGAATTGTAGATCCGCCGCAGTGAAAGGGTGGTGGTCGGGGAAACGATGCAGTTTCGGCGCTAAGCCAAGGCTTGTCAATGTCGCGCTAAACCGTTCGGGGTTGCCAATACCGGCCACGGCATGCACACGGCGCGAGCCGGTCCAGTCATTGGCCGCGACCCGTTGGCCGCTGCGTAAATGGCGAAAGAAGGTGGGCTGTAAGGTCATCGTCAGCAAAGCGGGGGGCAGTACAGGCAAAGAAATATCGTCAGCCTTGCCGCTACCGTTCAGCACCACAAAATCGACACTGGCCAAACGTTCTGGGGGTTCGCGCAACGGCCCCGCCGGTAAACACTGGCCATTGCCAAGGCCCCGACGCGCATCGAGCACGGCGATTTCAAGATCCCGATGCATGCGGTAATGCTGCAGGCCGTCGTCGCTGAGCACCACATCAACATCAAACTCCGTGATTAAGAACTCGACGGCGGCCACTCGGTCGCTGTCGACCACCACCGGGCAGCTGGCCTCACGAGCAATCAATACCGGTTCATCACCAAATTCTTCTGCGGGCCCCTCGGCACTCACCGCACGCGGCTGCGGCGCTGACTGCCCACCGTAGCCACGGCTGACAATACCCGGGCGTATGCCGGCGGCCTGCAGGCTGTGCACCAGACTAATAATCAGCGGCGTTTTGCCGGTACCACCAACGGCGATATTGCCGACAACCACCACGGGAGCAGTAAAGGGCTGGGCCTGAAAACGTTTTTGCAAATAGGCTTTGCGACTCGCCGCCACGCCTCTAAAGAGATACGACAGAGGCAGCAAAGCCAGCGCCCAGCTACGGGGTTGATACCAGGCGCGGTCGAGGGCGCTCATAGTGGCTAGGTCGCGTCCTCACTAAATTGCTGGCGGTACAAAGAAGCATAGCGCCCCTCCGCCGCAAGCAGGGCATGATGAGCACCCTCTTCGATAATTCGGCCTTTTTCGAGCACCAGTATGCGGTCGGCATTTTCTACCGTGCTTAAACGGTGGGCGATGACAAAGGTCGTGCGCCCCTCCATCGCCACTTCAAGGGCCGCCTGAATGGCGCGCTCAGACTCGGTGTCGAGGGCCGAGGTGGCCTCATCGAGAATTAATACCGGGGCATCTTTCAGCAAGGCGCGGGCGATGGCCAAACGCTGGCGCTGACCACCCGAGAGCATCACCCCATCATCGCCAATCATGGTTTCAAAACCCTCTGGCAGGGCTTCGATAAAGTCGAGAGCATAGGCCATACGCGCCGCCTCACGCACCGCTTCACGGCTGCAATTGGCCAACTCGCCATAGGCAATATTGTTGTAAATGGTGTCGTTAAACAAGGTGACCTGCTGACTCACCAGGGCGATGTGCTGGCGCAGATTACGCAAGGTGTAGTCGTTAATGTCCTGCCCATCGAGGCTAATCCGACCACTCTGATAATTGTAAAAGCGCGGAATAAGGCTGACCAACGAGGTTTTACCACTGCCCGATGAGCCCACCAAGGCGATAGTTTCACCGGGACTGACGGCGAGGTTAATTTGGCTTAAGACCTCGTCGCCATTATCACCGTAGCTAAAACCGACATTGTCAAAGTTGAACTTGCCCTCGACCCGGTCTTTTTCAAACTGCCCGCGGTCAATTTCTTCTTCGCCATCAATGGTTTCAAACAAGGTGGTGGCCGCCGTAATACCCTGCTGTACCAGGCTATTGATTTGCGTCAGCTGACGCACTGGCTTGGCCAGTAGCGAGGCGGTAAACAAAAATTTAATGAAGCCCCCGGTCGACATCGAGCTGAGAATATCCGGGGTCAGCGCCGTCCAGATTAACAGGCTCAAGGCAGCCGACAGCAAAATTTGCACCACCGGTGTACTCAGCCCCTCGGCAATCGCCAGCTTGAGGTTTTGCCGCCGATTGCGCTGGCTGGCCTTATTCATGCGCTGGTTTTCGTAGGCTTCACCCCCGTAGAGATGCATCTCACGATAGCCGCTCACGGCCTCCTGACCGACATGGGTAATATCACCCACCGCCGTTTGAATGCGCTTGCTAATCACCCGGAAGCGTTTGCTAACAATGCCGACGATAGTGGCAATAATTGGCATCACGATTAAAAACACCAGGGCTAAGCGCCAGTTTAAATAGACCAGATAAATCAGCAGCCCGATGACCAGAAAGCCTTCGCGCACCACCACCTTTATCGCCTTGGTACTAGCCGTCATCACCTGAATCACATGGAAGGTTAACTGCGCCACCATGTGCCCGGCCATCTGACTATCAAAATAAGCGCTGGGCATACGCGTGTATTTTTCGAAGACCTCGGTGCGTATATCGTGCACCACCGACTGGGACACATAGGCCATGCCGTAATTGCCCACCAAAAAAGCCAGGCCTCTAACCACGGCAAGCCCCATCATCATGGTCGGTAGTACCAGGCGACTTTGCTCCAGCACGGGGCCGTCGGCCATCAACCATTCGGCAACTTTTGAGGTGAGGCCGGCATCCATCTGCATCATCTTGATGTCAGCGGGAATATCGCCGTCGCCGGTGACCACTGTCAGCACGTTGATCATGTAACCGAGCAGGTCAATAAAGGCAATTTGCACCGAGCTAAAGACCCAGAGGCCGAGCACACTGACAATAAAAACTCGCCAGTATTTTTTTAAATAGGCGAGTATGCGCAGGTAGACCTGCAAGCCCGATGGGCCAGCTGTGGCTGTTTCATTTTTCATGGAATTGATTTTACTACGAGGGGCGCACTGTTTGGACAATTACTACAGAAATTTATCCTTGCCGAGCGAACTATTCGGGGCGCTGGGTGGTAATGCTTAAATGCACAAAACCACTACGGCCCGCCGCGTCCATCGCCGTCACGACCGCCTGATGGCTAGCCTTGGCATCGGCACGAATAATCACCGGCCTATCGGTATCGCCCTCGGCCAGCTTATCGAGACCTTTCATTAAGGTCAGGACCTTCTGATTCACCAACGCCGTATTATTCAGCGAAAAATGTCCCTCGGCATCGATACCAATTTCAATGGTCTCGGGCACAGCCTCGGCAAGCTCGCCGTCGGCCTCGGGTAGATTAATCGTCAGCTGGGTTTCCTTGGTGAAGGTGGTAGACACCATGAAAAAGATCAGCAGCAAAAACACCACGTCGATCAGTGGCGTGACATTAACCGTATTGTCCGCTGTTTTCTGGCGGCGAAACTTCACTAACCCTGACCTTTGGCGGAACGCTTCGTCGCGCCCTTGGCAGCACCCTGCACATCACTCGCCGGGCGATCGCCGTGCATGGCATCGACCAGTTTAATGGCCTGATCTTCCATGGTGATCACCAGCGAATCGATGCGGCGCTCAAAATAGCGATGGAAAATCACTGCGGGAATCGCCACTGACAAACCCGCAGCCGTGGTAATTAAGGCCTCGGAAATACCCCCCGCCAAAATACTGGCGTTGCCCGTACCCTGCAACATAATGGCGGTGAAGACTTTAATCATTCCCACCACCGTACCGAGCAGGCCAATTAAAGGTGTGATCGCGGCGATGGTGCCGAGGGGCGATAAATAACGCTCCAACTTGTGGACGACCTGCGTCGCGGCCTCTTCAATACTGTCGCGCATCACCTCTCGCCCGTGGCCAGAATTACTCAGGCCAGCAGCGAGGATACGACCCAGGGGCGATGAGTTGCGCAGCTCGAGTAGCTTCTCCGCCGTCACCTCCTCATTCTTCAACCAGCTCCATACCTGAGCCAGTAAATTATCGGGCGTGACTTTATTCGCGCGCAAGGCGATAAAGCGTTCGATGGCAATGACCACCACGGCCATGGAGCATAAAATCAATGGCAGCATTAACCAGCCACCGGCAACAACCAAGTCGTACACTTAAATTCTCCCTTAAAAACTCGCGCCACTTTATCACAGCACTTCAGCGCAAAATGAACGAACAGTGCTCGTATTGAGGCATTAACAGGGTAAATAATAAAGTGCGACGAGATTGGATTAACGCCAATAACGTCGAGCCCGATCCCGCCAGGGGAAGACGGTTAAATTAGCCTTTTTATCCCACTTAAAAATTATCGCCCCCGACTCCCCCGTCACCCAGGCCTGGGCGCCCGCATTCTTATAACGCTTAACAACCGCCTTTGCAGGATGGCCAAAATGATGATTAAAACCGGCCGCATACACCACATGGGCAGGCGACAGGTGATCGACAAAGGCCAGGCTCGATGAGGTGCGACTGCCGTGGTGGGGGGCTATTAAGACATCGATCTGTTGCGGCAGCACAGCCCGCGCTAGCAATTGTGCTTCGACCTCAACACTGATATCGCCGGGCAAAAGGATGGTTTTACCGCGATAGCGGATGAGCAGTACGCAGGAGCTATCGTTATCAGAGCGCTTGTTTGATACTTGAGAGGAAGTCTCGGGGCCTCCTCTCTGCCGAGGATAGAGAATTTCAAAGTCGACCCCCGCACGTTTCCAGCCTTGCTCGGCGGCCTCATCGCTAAAAAAACCTTGCCCGCTTAAACCTTTCCCGCTTAAACAAGGGGCAACACCGGGCACCGGTAGCTCAAGGGGCTGGCCGGCCAGTACCCGCGCGGGGGAAAAGTGTTCGAGTAAACCCAGAGTGCCACCGACATGATCCGCATCGCCGTGACTGAGCATTAGCCCATCAATTACCGACACCCCCTGGCTGCGCAGGTAGGGTGCAATGATGCCGCTACCGGCATTAAATCCCGCGCTGTATTTTGGTCCCGTATCGTAAACCACGGCCCTGTCGCCAATGCTGGCCACCACACTCAAACCCTGCCCGACGTCGAGCACAGTAAGTGTTAAGCCGCTCTGAGCCGATAGGTCGCCTTGCTCACTAATATGCCGATTTAAAAAAGACTGCCCAGACAGTGCCACGGCCAACAATAAAACCAGCGCCATGGTCCGCAGACCCAGACCTCTGGGCATCAGCATCAACGCGCCGGCAAGCATAATTGCCAGGCTGAGTACGACCTCCTGTCCCGACGGCAGCGACCAAACAAAGTAATCGGCATAAGTCGCCAGCCAGGTCGTGACATGATCGAAGGCTTCCAGCTGCCATGCCGCCACCTTCCAAACTTCGACTGCTAGGTCTGGCGACAAGGGTAAAAGCAACATGCCGAGCAGAGCCAGGGGCACCACGGCGATGCTCAGCCAGGGAATCGCCAGCAAATTAACCAGCGGGCTCAGCAGTGAAATCTCACCCTGAAAAAATGCCAACAAACCCGCCAGTGGTAAAAAGATAATCAGCTGAGCAGTGCATAAACCCCGCAAATAACGGCCTCGCGGACGGGGCACAAACCAGAGCAGAAAAGTCGCCACGGCGACAAAAGATAACCAGAAGCCCGATGACAAGGCCGCCAGAGGGTCACTTGCAGCGATCAGCAGCAGCGCCCAAAGCAGGGCCAACTCCGGCCTCGGCTTGCGCTTGAGCAAGGTCGCCAGCAGGAAAACGCCCAGCATTATTAAGGCCCGCTGGGTCGATAGAGAGAAGCCCGCCAGCAGAGCGTAAGTCAGCGCCAGGCCGCCGCCAAATAACACGGCAACTTGCTGTCGACTGACGGGAGCACCCAAAGCACCGAGGCAACGGCCCAATAAACTGCCCAGCAACAGTCCCAGGCCGGCAACCATGCCGATATGCAGACCCGAGACAACCACCAAGTGGACGGTGCCGGTCAGGCGCATGTGCATCCAGGTTTCACTGTCGAGATTCTGTTTATCGCCAATGGTCAGTGCCGCCAATAAACCTTTACTGGCGGCACTGAAATCCAGAGCTTCTATCTTTTCGAGCACGGCCCAGCGAAATTGATCAATGGGGTATTGCCCGCTTTGCTCCAACCTCTTGTTAAGCCCTTTTGCACGAATGTAACCCGTTGCGGATATCTGCCGGTGGAATAACCAGCCCGCGTAATCGAAGCCGCCGGGGTTGGCAAAGCCACGAGGGGTTCGCAACCTGACGGTTAATTGCCAGCGCTCTCCCGGACGCACGGCCCTACCACCGTACCAACTGAGTATCAGCCGCTGTAAATTGGGCGGCTCAGTGCCAGCCCCCAGCTCAGAAAGGGCTTTAAGACTCTCAATTTCCAGTATAAAACGTGTCCGTAGGGCATCAACCTGCGGCACGCCACTCACCACGCCAACGACGGTGTAGTCTGTTTTATCCAGTGCCAAAGGGAGTTGCCGCTCTTTCATCCCGTCGCCCCACAGGGCAGCCCAAATCAGCCCCAATGCAAAAACCCAACTGACACGCACAAAAAACGGGCAGCAGCGGCGATAGAGACACCAGCAGGGAAGCAAGAAAAAAATGAGGCAAAGCTGCGGCAAAAAGGGCGCGCAAGACCACGAAAACCCGCCCCATGCAAGGCAGGGCCAAAAAGCTGAAGAGAGAACCGCGACGGAAAACGCCAGTAAATAAACCCGCATACCACATCCATGTAGTAAGAAATAACAGTGTAGCGAGCTTTGCATCCCCGGCCAAGATTGCTTAGCCTTGTGTCATGAAGCACCTGAGCATTATTTACCACAGCCAAAGTGGCAACACCCAGCAGCTCGCCGAGGCCGTTGCCGCGGGCGCCCGAGAGGAAGAAGGTCTCATCGTCAACATAAAAACCGCCTTTAATGCAGGGCTTGATGACTTGCTCGAGGCCGATGCATTACTCTTTGGCAGCCCAGAAAACTTTGGCACCATGAGCGGTGCACTGAAAGACTTTTTTGACCGCACCTACTATCCTGCCGAGCCCTATCAAATCAACCTGCCCTACGCTGTCTTTATCAGCGCGGGCAATGACGGAACGGGCGCGGTGCGGGAAATTGAACGCATTGCCAAAGGCTACCCTCTGCGCCGCGTTGCCGAAGCGCTCATTGCCAAGGGCGAGGTTAGCCAGGCGCATTTGCAACAATGCCGAGACCTGGGTCTATCGATGGCGGCAGGCCTGGTGATGGGGATTTTTTAAACGTAACGACCGTGTTTTAAAGCGAAGGGTAAGCAATAATAAAATGACAACAGCTTTGGTTTTATCCGGTGGTGGTGCTCGCGCCGCCTATCAGGTCGGCGTGCTTAAGGCGCTGGGACAAATACTGCCGCACACCAGTCACAACCCCTTCCCCATTATTTGTGGCACCTCCGCTGGCGCCATTAACGCCCTGGCTATCGCCGGCCGCCCCGGGCCTTTTCGCCTGCGTGCCCGCAAACTCGAAGCGATCTGGCGCAATATGCACGCCGAACATATCTACCGCACCGATGCCTGGGGCGTCTTGAAAAACACCCTGCGCCTCGGCCTGTCATTCATGCACAGCGGCTACGGCATCGGCCGCTCTGTCGCCCTGCTGGACAACGCCCCCCTGCAACACTTACTCAGCAATTACATTCGCTTTCGCCATATTGACGAAGCCATATTGAGTGGTGAGTTAATGGCGGTTAGCACCACGGCCATGGATTACGACACCGGCAAGTCGGTGTCCTTTTTTCAGGGCAATCACGACTGCTGGACCCGCAGTCGCCGCCATAGCATTCGCACCGGGCTAAATGTCGACCACCTGATGGCCTCATCGGCGATTCCACTGATTTTCCCGGCCCGCGCCATCGACACCCGCTACTACGGCGACGGCGCCATGCGCCAACTTAAACCCCTGAGCCCGGCACTACACCTGGGCGCAGACCGCATTTTTGTCATCGGCGTTAGCGACAACCCCTCTCACCATCAAGCCACTGCCGCTGCCAAACACTCGCCCTCTGTCGCGCAAATGGTTGGCCATTTACTCAATAGCGCCTTTATTGATTCCGTCGAAAGCGATCTGGAAACCCTGATGGCCATTAATAAACTGGTTGTATCGCAGTCCAATGACGAATCGGACGAGTCCAGCGAAAGCGCTAGCCCCTTAAAATATATTGAACATCTGTGTATTTCCCCCTCGACACCGATCGACGAAATCGCCCAGGAGTTCTTCCACGAATTACCGAGAAGCGTGAAGCTTTTTTTACGGGCCATCGGGGCCACCAAAAAAGGCGGGGGCAGCAGCGCCGCGAGTTACCTACTGTTCGAACCGGGTTTTTGTCGCCAGCTGATTAAACTGGGCTATGAAGACGCTATGACACAGGAAGATAATATTCGCGCTTTTTTTGGTCTGAATGAAGCCAACACAGCCGCTAGCTAAAGTTGAAACAGTCGATCGAAATTATCGCTACTCGCTCGGGCCAGTGTTTCGAAGGGAATGCCTTTGATATCGGCCACACACTGAGCCACCTCAACCACAAAGCGCGGCTCGTTCTTTTTGCCGCGATGGGGCACCGGCGCCAACCAGGGTGAATCGGTTTCCACTAGCAGCCTATCGAGAGGCACCTTAGCCACTACCTCACGCAGGGCCGAGGCATTTTTAAAGGTGACGATGCCGGAAAACGATAAGTAAAAACCCATCGCCATGGCCGCCTTAGCCATTTCCCAACTTTCGGTAAAACAATGCAACACACCCGCACTCGCCGGATCGACGTGTTCGTCTATTATCGCTAGCGTTTCCTGCTGCGCATCGCGAGTGTGAATAATCAGCGGCTTGGCGCAAGCGCGGGCAACGGCGGCATGGCGAATAAAGCTTTCACGCTGCCAGTCCAATGTTTCGGCACCGTAGGTACGGTCGAGACCGGTTTCGCCGATGGCGATAACCCGCTCTGAGCGAGCCAATTCACTCAGCTCAGCAAGCTCGGGTAGCGCGTGGCTCTCGGCGTTCATTGGATGTACACCCACGGAGGCATAAACACCGGGCAGTTCGGCACTCATTGCCAACTGCTGGCGCGAAGATTCAAGGTCGATACCCACCGTTAGCATCCGGCCAACGCCACGAGCCGCCGTCTCGGCGAGGAGTTTTTCGAGGCTGCCATCGTAGGGTTCAAGATCGAGATGGTCGAGATGGCAGTGGGAATCCACCAGCAAAGAGGGCGTTGTCATGGCGATAAACTCACTAGGAAAGGCTTAAAGAAAGACTCACGGTAAAAACAACAGAACGGTTTTAAAGGGTATTGGTGGATCGACCTGAAGATAGTAAACCTGCCAGATAGGTTTCGATACGCTGCACCACCTGGGTACTCTCGGGGGGAAACTGAATACCCACTCCCTGCTTGCGATTGCCAGAGGTGCCCTTGGGTGTCACCCAGATCACCTTGCCGGTCAGCGGCAATTTATCGTCTTCTTCCATCAGCTCGAGTAACACAAAGACCTCGTCGCCAATGGAAAATTGTTTTCGCGAGGGGATAAAAAGCCCACCATTTTCAACAAAGGGCATATAGCAGGCGTACAATTCATCGGCATCTTTCAGGGAAAGATTAAGGATACCGCTGCGAATCCCTCTCATAGGCTAGTCGTGACACTGTGTGGTTGAAGATGGAAGGGTAGCATAGGCGACAGAAGGCGTTAAGGCCTGACACAGGGGCAGCTATGCCAACTGAGCCAAACTGAGAAACAGTTCTTCCAAAACCAGCTGGGGGTTTAAATTGGTTTTACTTTCTAGTTTCTTGCGCGTCGACAACAGCAGGTCGTAAAACACAAATTGCCGGGGCTCTGCTGCTTTGCCACTCTGCGCACTATGAATAAGCTGGCGAGAATAATAAGACAGTAACCATTCCAGCAGCTGACTCAAAGGCTGGCCCTCAAAAGCTGCGGCTGACGATACCGGTGCCGCTTCGCCCGTCTGCACCTGCTTTAAGACCTGTTCGAAACGGGCAATCTCATCGAGGGTATTGGCCTCGGCAAAACCGAGGGCACGCAGAGGTCGTCCGCCGGCTCGAGCCAGCAATTCATCGACAGCCGCGCTGGTATCCCCTGGCTGATCGGCCAACTGACCGACCAACCAGTCTCGCGCCATCGCGGGTGGCGGCAAGCCCTGACTCAGCACGCGACAGCGGCTGCGAATCGTCGGCAGCACCGGGGCCAACTGATCGTGCACCAGCAGCAACAGGGTTTTTTCGCGGGGTTCTTCCAGGGTTTTGAGAAAGGCATTGGCGGCATTCAGGGTCATTGCCTCAACCGGTGCCACCAGCGCAATTTTCCAGCTTTGCTGGTGGGCGGTGATCACCGCAAACTCTGAGAGCGCTCGAATGGCATTGATGGAAATCGCTTTACCCGCGGACTCCGGCTCTATGCGCTTAAAATCCGGGTGGCCGCCACTGAGATACAGGCGACACTGTTTGCACTCGCCGCAGGCGACGTCAGCGCTCGGCAAAATGTCGCTTGCCGGTATCTTCCGCACCGCTGAGCATAATGGCGTGAGGCAGGCGGTCGCTGTTTAGCAAACGACAGAGCTGCTGCCACTGTTCGTGCTGCCAGGGCAGGGCCTGATTCAGTGGCAATAAAGCGGAGTCGGAGGCCGTCATTCACCGCCTCCAACAAAGCCGTTTAAGGCATCGATAATATGTTCCTGCACCACGGCCAGCGGTGACGAGGCATCGACCAGGCAGTAGCGCGCCGGATTATCGCTGGCCCGTTCGCGGTAGCCGGCCCGCACACGGTCGAAAAATTCCAGCGCCTCGCTTTCAAAGCGATCGAGTTCGCCACGGGCACGCACCCGCGACATGCCCAGCTCGGGGTCGATATCGAGAATCAAAGTGAAATCCGGGTGCAAGTCGCCCTGCACCAGGGTTTCGAGTTGCTTGATGTGCTCAAGATTGAGTCCGCGACCAAAGCCCTGATAGGCGTAGGTGGCATCGGTAAAGCGATCGCAAAGCACCCAGGTACCCGCCGCAAGTGCGGGGATGATTTTTTCTTCAAGGTGCTGGGCGCGGGCGGCAAACATCAGTAACAGTTCGGCACTCGCCGCCATGCCGCTATTCTCTTTATCCAGTAACAGAGCGCGAATCTTTTCACCCAGGGCGGTGCCACCGGGTTCGCGGGTCGAAATATAGGCAATGCCGCGCTCATCGAGCCAGCTAGCGATACACTGAATATTGGTGGTTTTGCCGACACCCTCGGTGCCTTCCACGCTGATAAATTTGCCTTTCATAAACCCCAAAACCTTACCTTATAGAGTGTCTTGCCTTTATAGAGAGCCTCAGCTTTATAGAGAGCCTCAGCCTATTGCGGTGCCGAGCGATAGTCTTTGCGCCGCTGATTAATTTGATATTGCCGCACTGCCCGCTGATGCTCGGCCAGATTATTGGAAAAATAATGCCCGCCATCACCCCGGGCCACAAAATATAGCGCCTTGCCCTCGGCCGGATGTAGAGCCGCCTCCAACGCCGCCGCACCCGCGTTGGCAATCGGCGTTGGCGGCAGGCCTTTAATGCGGTAGGTATTGTAGGGCGAAGCCGAGCTTAAATGCTTGCGGCGCAAATTGCCCGTGTAATCATCACCCAGGCCATAAATCACCGTCGGGTCGGTCTGCAAACGCATGCCCTTTTGCAGACGCCGCACAAACACCCCGGCGATGGCGGCTCTCTCCCCCGCCGCCCCCGTTTCTTTCTCAATAATCGAGGCCATAATCAAGGCCTCGTAGGGCGACTCATAGGGCAGGTCTGGCGCTCGACTCTGCCAGAGCGTCGCTAACTGGCTCTGCATTTTTTGATGGGCGCGCTGTAGCAAACTCAGATCACTATCACCGGCGGCAAAGCTGTAGGTGTCGGGGGCAAACCAGCCCTCGGGATTGCTCGACGCAATGCCCAAGGCAGCGGCGACGGCAGCGGGATCAAGCTCAGGGCTTTGCCGAATATTATCTCGGGCCTGTAATAGCACCAGCCATTCACTGATAGTTAGCCCCTCGGGAAAGGTTATCTGGTAGTACTTAATCGCACCACTTTCCAGTTTATCGAGCAGGCCCAGCACCGTGACACCAGCGGCAAATTCATATTCGCCGGCACGAATGCGACCGCGATTATTGAGACGGGCAAAAACCTTTAAGGGCCACACAGAGGGCAATACGCCTTCCATCTCAAGCTGCGCGGCCAGTTGATTCAGATTGGTACCCGAAGGCACCGTCAAGGTGTAGCCCTCAGCAGGAATACCTAAGGTGTCGCTCATCCCCTCCTGTAACCACTGCCAGGCGAGGCCAAGACCAACGACGGACAGTAACAGCGCAAAGAGAACGAAACGGCGCAGCATCAGGCGCGAAAACACGGGTAGGCGTGGGCAAGTTGGTCGATGACTTTTTCTGTCGCTGAACCCTTTAGCGCCTTCGACTCAGCAAACCAGGAGGCACGCCCTTGCAGCTCACACACCGGCTGAATGCCGCGCACAGAATTACAGACAAAAACCTCGCGGGCATTCATCAGACTCGTCAAGGCGACAGGTAGTATGGCTACCTCTTGCCCGAGGCCGGGAATAATGTCCTCGCACAGCAGGCGACGCATCACACCGGCCACGCCACACAGCTTCAATTCCGGTGTTATCCAGCGCTGACCGTCGAAGAGAAAAATATTGCTGCTCAAGGCTTCGACCACATTACCCTCCACATCCAGCAACAAGCCATCGCAGCCATCATCCAGCTCTGCGGCAGCCAGTACCTGGTCGAGACGGTTGAGGTGTTTGATACCGGCCAGCCGTTCATTATGGGGCAAGGCGTATTCACACAACTGCAAACGCACAGCGGCGGGCTCAGCCACCGGGGGCAGAGGAAAGTACTGCAGCGCATAACTGGCTGACTGGCTTTGATAGCGATAACCCCGAGGGCCAAGCCCGGCGGTCAACACCAGCTTCAGCATGCCATCGGTAGGAAAAGCCTCGAGCGCCTGTTGTAGATAGACATCCAGAAGGGACTTATCAAGGGCAATACCCAGCCTGTCGGCACCCACGCTCAAACGTTGACAATGGTAGGTCCACAGCGGCAACTGGCCCGCCGATAAACGCAGGGTTTCGAACAGCCCATGGCCGTAGTTCAAACCACGATCATTCAGCGACAGTGATGCCTCGGGCTTACCATCGATAAAACCGGGGTTATCGTCAATAAAAAAAGGCGGCGTGACCATGCTCGGCAAGTTGCCTAAGTCAAGAGATGGAGCGAGAGCCGACACACAGCAAAGCGTCTGTCAGACGACAGTGTGCCGGTGCGGGGGTATTGAAAAGGGAGGGAGATATTAAAACTGCCGCCCGGCGTGGCCCAGCGGCAGTTGACACTGCAGGCAGTTGAGAATCAGCCAGGATTTTTTTCAATGTAGCTGATTGCATCCTGAACACTTGCCAGTTTTTCGGCTTCTTCATCAGGAATCTCGGTGTCGAATTCTTCTTCGAGCGCCATGATAAGTTCAACGGTATCGAGAGAATCTGCACCCAGATCTTCAACAAAGGAAGAATCGGGCTTCACATCTTCTTCTTTAACGCCCAGCTGCTCGGCAACCATTTTTATCACACGTTCTTGAGTGCTGCTCATGACGATATTTGCTCCTATTTAATAGAGATACTTTCTTAAACTACTGTTAAAAAACCAGTCCGCACAAGGGT
>MAAC01010070.1_pt1 | contig 51689 bp, 47 predicted proteins | sample 1115981 | NCBI WGS metagenome assembly MAAC01 (sample SAMN04961126, study PRJNA320927) | seawater metagenome | isolation source: sample BD02T64 sea water enriched with oil for 64 days | place: USA:Gulf of Mexico | collected 2013-07-27 | reverse complement strand
AAAACTATCAATTTTTTGTCAAAATATGCTCAAAGAGCGAACCCGACCAGAGATAAAGAAAAAGGACGATTAAAATGCGGCCTGAATCCAATGATCTCTTAATGTCCAACCTATGAATACAGCTAAGCTGAATTAATCAAACCTACCCCTTATGATATAAACTTCCCTAAAGGGTTACTGTCTACTTGTCTTGAAGTAATCAAAACAAACCCACACCCTACATGAACAACAGAATCTCAAAATATTACTTTTAAATTAGCATTTTAGCTAAACTCAGGTTAATCTTTGAATATATCCACTCTTTTATAGCGAAGTAACTCATGAAAATATCTGACGATATTCACAATTATTATGAAAAATTAGTCATGCATCATTTTTCAACGGCAAAATTTGATGAAAAGTATGACGAAGACTTTATTGCTGATCTGACCTGTGTAGTGTTAAATCAACTTCCTACCCGTTATATTCGTCACGAAGTTGACATGGCTTTTTATCTACCAGCTTCAGAGCGTTTTGAAATGGAGACTAAAGTTAAAACAGCCATTAGCAAAGCAGTGGAGTTTATGAAAGTGCACAAACCTATCGCAGAATAATTTCGAAGCTCGAAAATAAGCGGCTAGTAATTCCCTCCAAAAAAGGTGCATACTATAAATAGTAGAATGACGATTCATAAAAGTGAATATCAACCATCATCCTGAATTAGATTCAGGATGATGGTTCGGCGAAACACGTCTTCTTAACATTAGCTAAAGCATTTAATCTCATCCTCAATGCAATAATGGGGATAAACGATGAAGCGACGAACGTTAGTAGATTGAAAGCGATTAATTGATCTACAGGAAAAAACGGTCAACCAATTACCGTTTTTTGTAAACAAAATAACTTACCCACCTCAAACTTTTATAAATATATAAATAAATTGAAGCAAGACGAATCATCAGAGGCTTTTGTAAAAAACAAAGTGATAAAGATTAAGCCTATCAAAGCAACCCTGATGCACTTAACGTATGGAGAAACAAGATTAACAGTCTTTGATAATTGCTCACTAAACTGGTTAGCTCAATTAATAAAAGCACTTCAAGCCTGAAGATGTTCATTGATGTCCCTGACGTCTATTTACACCGCCAGTTTATTGATTTTCGAAAATCTATTAATGGCTCAACAGCATTAGTTGAATCTGAACTAGAATTACCCATCATGTCTGGTGCTTTATTTGTATTTTGTAATAAAAACCGCGATAAACTGAAACTGTTGTACTGGGATAAAACGGGCTCTGCTCTCTGGTACAAACGCCTCGATAGAGACAAATTTAAATGGCCAACGAGGTTGGATGTATCAACGATGAACTTAACTGAGCAACAATTACATTGGTTGTTATCTGGATATGACATGATTGGTCATCAGCCAATGGATATAAAAAATTGCACGGTAACTTGATCTAAAAATAAACCTTGTCGATCGTCAAGGTTTCATCGATTCCTTCTTGGTCACAATCGTATTACTGTTAAAATAACAACATGAAATCAGATGTTCTTCCAAGCGATATTTATCAGCTTAAAGCGTTGTTGTTAGCTGAACGAGCATTAACGGCTCAGTTACAACAAGATAAGCAGCATTTATTGGAGTTGTTCCGTCTAGCACAGCAAAAACAATTCGGTAAATAATCCGAAGGGTTTGTTAGGCAAGGTGAATTATTTAATGAAATGGAAGAGATCACGGATATTGTTGAAGAAGAAAAGCAAGACATCAGCTATACCCGTAATAAACCAAAACGTAAACCATTGCCAACAGACTTACCGCGTGAAGTGATTGTTCATGATTTAACAGATGAAGAAAAAGTCTGTGATTGTTGCAGTGCCCAATCAATTACATAAAATTGGTGAAGATAAAGCCGAAAAGTTGGAATTCATTCCTGCACAAGTGAAAGTCATTGAGCATATTCGCCCTAAGTACGCTTGCCGTCACTGTGAAAAAACAGGCGTAAAGAATACCATCAAACAGGCACCTGTTACTGTCAGTCCAATACCTAAAGGCATCGCTACATCAAGTTTGTTAAGCCAGCTTGTCACCAGCAAGTATCAATATGGCTTACTACTGTATCGTCAAGAATCGATGTTCAAACAATATGATATAGCGCTGAGCCGTCAAACTTGAGTGATTGGATGCTAAAATCAGCCACGCTGTTTGAGCCACTGATAAATAGGTTAAAGAATGAGTTGCTAAAACAAAGCGTTATCCATGCGGATGAAAAAACCGTCAATGTTGTAAAATCCGATAAAGTGAAAAGTTACATGTGGCTATATTGTACGGGCACTGATTCGCCATTCCTCTCAATAAAATCGCCAATATAGTGCTTTTTGATTATCACAATAGTCGGGCTGGGGCGTGCGTGGTAAATTATTTATCGGGATATACGGTTATCTACAAGTGGATGGTTATCAAGCGTATGCACAAACAAAGGCGACATTGGTTGGCTGTTGGGCGCACGCACGACGGAAATTCATTGAAGCGAAACAAGTACAAGGTAAAAACAAATCCGGTAAAGCGGATATGGTATTGAAGTTAAGCTCAGAGGAAAAACACTCGAAGAAAAATATGAAGTGCGTCAACAAGAAGCCAAGCCCTTAATTGAAAAGTTACATGATTGGCTCACCAAACAACATGTGCTGCCAAAAACAAAACTAGGTGAAGCCATTACCTACCTTAATAACCAATGGCATAAACTCATTCGCTACTTAGAAAGTGGTCAACTTAATATCGACAATAACCGTGCAGAAAGAGCAATAAAACCCTCTGTTATTGGTAGGAAAGCCTAGTTGTTTAGTCAAACGGCCAACGGTGCACATGCTAGTACAGCACTTTACAGAATTATAGAAACTGCCAAAGCTAATGGCCTGATCCCATTCGATTACGTGTTAAAATGTTTGGATGAACGTAAGCGTATAGCTAACGACACCTGCCTCTAGCCTTTGATCTCAGATATATTATTTCCTTACTTAATCTAGGAGGTAATCATGAGAATTACGCGTAGCCAAGAGCAATGGCAAACCATCATTGAAGATCAACAAACTAGCGGCTTAACCATTATTGGTTATTGCCAACAACAGCAATTATCAACGTCGAGTTTTTATGCTGTTCGAAAGAAATTCTGCTTGTCGTCAGGTAACTTTGTTCGCGCCAAAATAACACAACAGGTGGAACTAAGTGAAGAGAAAACCTTCATAACAGTCACCGTGGGTAAGGCAAATATCAGTTTACCGGCATCAACCTCTGTGACTTACCTAAACCAATTATTACGTGAGCTTATTTAATGAAGTGTTTGTTACACCTTCAGCCGTTTTTCTTCATCGAGATTTTGTCGATTTTCGTAAAGCAATAAATGGCCTCGCAGCACTTGTTGAAGATGAACTTAACCGTGATGCCTATACCGGAGCTTTGTTCGTTTTTTGCAATAAAACCAAAGATAAACTGAAAATACTGTACTGGGACAAAACAGGTTTTGCACTTTGGCAAAAGCGTTTGGAAAAACAAAAATTCAAATGGCCGAGCAAAATTAATGGCAATGAATTTGCGTTAACCGCTGAGCAACTCGATTGGTTACTCTCAGGATATGATATCCTTGGTCACTAAGAGTTACATTATCAATCAATGATCTAAACGATCGGTATTACGCTTTTTTTGCAGTCAACGATCATTGACACAAACGCTTGTGCTAATTGACGCTAGCAGCAGTATTGGCTTGAATATTTTGTTAAAATCAGTGGATGAAATTTAATGCTAATTCGCTACCCAACGGCTCTGAACAACTCAAACAAATGCTGCTTGAGTTGCAACAACGTATGGAAAATGAATTAGCCGAAAAAGATGTTGCTTATCAACAATTGCTTGAGCGTTACAACCTCAAACTTGCCAATGAATACGGCAAAAAATCAGAGAAGATGCCGGGTGTTGATGAAGTATTCAATGAAGCAGAATTAGTGCTTGATGAATACGATAAAAAACTTTTGGCAGACTCAATAGCTAATGTTAAAACGAAAGCCAAGCCAAATTGTACCTATACTGGCAGACAGAGACGAATATATTGCATCGGAGTCGAGCTTTTATCGCATATTAAAATCTGAGAATATGCTGCACCATAGAGGCAAAGCTAAACCGAGAAATAGTCATAAAAGGCCAACGAGTTATACCGCTAAAAAGCCCAAAGAAGGTAAACGTCCGGCAAAGTGCATCTAAACAATAAGTCGAGTTCAAGTTAAGTTACTTCAAACTATTATTTGGAGTAACTAATGAAAATAACTAGAAGCCAAGAGCAATGGCAAACTATTCTTAACGAACAACAAGCTAGCGGCCTAACTATTATTGATTATTGTCGTGAACATCAATTAGCAACGTCCAGTTTTTACGTGTTTCGTAAGAAATTAGGTATCACATCAAGCAGCTTTGTTCGTACCAAAGTCACCCAGCAAGTTGAGTTGATAACACCCCAAGCAGTCATTGAATTGACGTTGGGTAAAGCAATATTAAGGCTCCCTTCAAATACCAGTGCAACCTACTTAGGCCAAGTATTACGAGCGTTGGTTTAATGAAGATATTTGGTGATGTACCTGATGTCTTTTTACATCGCGATGTTGTAGATTTTCGTAAATCGATAAATGGCTTGGTTGGCATTGTCGAGGATGAACTTGAACACGATGCTTATACCGGCGCGTTGTTCGTCTTTTGCAACAAAGCTAGAGACAAACTTAAAATTCTCTATTGGGATAAAACAGGCTTTGCGCTGTGGTATAAGCGGCTGGAAAAACAGAAATTTAAATGGCCGAGTAAAGTATCAAGCCAAGCGTTTGAATTAACGGAGCAGCAATTGGCTTGGTTGCTCTCGGGTTATGCTGTTGTAGGTCATGATCCATTACACTATGAATCGACGATCTAATGTTGGCCTAATGCGATCACATTGATAGTCAATGATCGTGTACGCAAACCCTTATTTTATTTGATGTACAAAGCAGATAGCAGATAAAAAAATTGCTAAACTGTGGGCATGAAAATTTATGCTAACTCATTGCCTAACGACTCAGAACAACTCAAGAAAATGTTGCTTGAGTTGCAGCAGGCTATGGCAGAAAAAGATAAAGCGTTAGTAGAAAAAGATAAAAAAATCACTGAGCAAGCCATTCAAATTAATCAGTTTATTGAGCGCTATGAAATAGCCAAACGTAAACAATTTGGCAAAAGCTCAGAGCAAAGCCCTGGCGGTGGTGAAACCTTCAATGAAGCTGAAGAAACCTTGGATGAAGCGGATAAAATGCTCTTGGCAGAGGTTGATAGCAAGCAAGTACCCATCATTAAAAACAAGCCGAAACGAAAACCGCTTCCCAAAGACTTACCACGTAAAGTCGTGACAATAGATTTACCTGTTGATGAGCAAGTCTGTGATTGCTGTCAAAGTCGCCTACATAAAATTGGTGAAGCACGTAGCGAAAAGCTTGAGTTCGTGCCCGCACACATTAAGGTAATTGAAACAGTTCGCCCCAAATATGCTTGTAAACAATGTGAGAAAACAGGTACCGAAAATCACATTAAAAACGCACCAATGCCTCCTACACCTATCCCAAAAGGCATTGCTACGGCCAGTTTACTCAGCCAACTTATCACGGCCAAATACCAATATGGTTTACCGCTATATCGACAAGAAAGCATGTTTAACGACTATGGCATCAGTTTAAGTCGTCAAACGATGTCGGATTGGTTAATTCGTTGCAGTGAGTTACTGATGCCACTGTATAACGTATTAAAAAGCCAATTGCTTGCGCAAGCAGTAATCCACGCAGATGAAACCCCGTTAAAGGTTATTCGAGAAGAAAAGAGCACCAGTTATATGTGGGTGTATTGCTGTGGTGAGGATAAGTTGAACAACAATAAGACAAAGAACATCGTCTTGTATGATTATCACAATAGCCGAGCAGCGCAATGCCCCATCACATTTCTTGACGGTTATAGCAATTATTTACAAGTTGATGGCTATGCTGCGTACGGAAAAACAAATGCGATATTAGCAGGCTGTATGGCGCATGCGCGTCGTAAATTCATTGATGCAAAAACCGCACAAGGTAAAAACAAAACAGGTAAAGCGGATGTCATATTGAATTTAATCGGTAAGCTCTATGGTATTGAAGCGGCTATAAAAACAAAAGGCTTGGATGAAAAACACCAAGTACGGCAAGAAAAGTCAAAACCCATACTCGATAAAATAAATGCGTGGGTAACGAACAATAAAGAAAAAATACCGCCGAAGAGTAAACTAGGTGAAGCCTTAATCTATTGGCATAACCAAGCCCACAAACTTGAAACCTACATTAAAGATGGTCGTATCAACATAGATAACAATCGTGCTGAACGAGCAGTAAAACCTTTTGTTATCGGCAGAAAAAACTGGCTGTTCTCAAATACATCGCGCGGTGCCAATGCCAGTGCGATACTCTACAGCTTTGTAGAAACTGCGTAATACCATGATGCCGATCGGTCAATACTATTCAAGCCGATCACTTTTTTGTTTGCCAGTAGACCTCAGTAAAATCTAACTTGAGTGATCGGCATCAGTCAAGGAATTTAGTTTTTTTCTCATCGATTCACCTTTTAATTCTAACTTTATAGCCCCGTGAACAAGCCGATCTAAAATAGCATCAGCATGAGTGGATTCTCCGATCATTTCATACCAATTTTCTATCGGTAATTGGCTGGCAATTAAGGTCGATTTTGAATCGTATCTCGCATCAATTAATTCAAGTAAATCACTCCTTTGTTGAGCCGTTAATGGCTCTAATCCCCAATCATCTAAGATCAGTAAACTGGCTGAGCTAAGTTTGTTAATTAGTTTGCGATAACTGCCATCAGCTTGTGCTAAAAACATTTTTTCTAGTAGCTCTTTGAGCCTAAAGTAATAAACGCTAATTCCTTGTTGGCAGTGATTATGACCAAGCGCACAAGCTAAATACGTTTTGCCACAGCCCGTTGCACCAGTGATCAATATATTCTGGTGAAGGCGAAGCCATTCACCTTGTGCCAATGAGCGGATTTGTGTTTTATCCAGCTGTCGTTCTGCCCCATAGTTTAATTGGGCGAGCGTGCCACTAACTCTGAATTTGGCTTGGCGAGTTAGGCGATCAATTTTACGTTGATCTCGTTGCGTTATTTCATGTTCAAGTAATAAACTTAACCGCTCTTCGAAGCTCTGCTCTACATAGAGATTAGGCTGCTCATACTGTTGCAACAGTGCATCACGTATACCGCTTAGCTTTAAGTTACTTAATTGTCTGTTGACTTGTTGAGTTATATTTTGCATAAGTTTTCCTTTATTTTATGGGTCTTGGGATTAATGGTAATAGTGGTTGCCACGGATGTTTTGATGGTCGATATCACGTAGTAAATCACCTTGCTCTTGTGGTAATGCTTGTTTATCTAAGCCTTTTTCTAAGATGATTTTCACCTGCTTTACACGGGTAACACCTGTGGCTAAGGCACGATAACAAGCCGCTTCAAGTCGTTGGTCGGTAAACTTTTTACCTAAACTCAACAAGCCCATACAAGCGCGATAGCTTTGCTCTGGATGCTTTTTAGCTTGCATCAACTGCATAACGAACTGCTCTGTTGAACCGCCGAACTTAGCAGCCCAACGCTCAAACCGTTGTGGTGTCCATTGCTGCTGTTTTTGATGAGCGATTGGCATATGAAGATCAAGCGGGGTGTGAGCACCTTGTCGGTGTGATCTTGGGTGAACGGCTACTTGAATGCCTTGATGGTAAAGTGTCACCAATTTCCCTGTGGCATGGGCTTCAAGCTTTTGTTTGATCAAGGTGTGAGGCACAGAATAGTAGTGTTTCTCCACTTCAACATGGTAGTCAATATGCACGCTAACTTGTTTGACTAAGGTGTAGCTGTAAGCTTGTGTTGGTAATGGTTTGAGCGCAGGTTTGTCGATAGCTTCAAACTGACTGAGCCTTGAGCCAGGATGTTTTTTCATTTGTCGCTGGTTTAAATCAGCCAGTAACTCCTGTATTTTCAGGTTGAGTTGGCGCAAGCTGAAGAAGGCTTCATTGCGCAGTCGTGCCATGATCCAACGCTCCACAATTTGCACGCCCACTTCGGCTTTAGCTTTATCCTTTGGTTTATAAGGTCTAGCAGGCACAATGATAGTATCGTAATGTGTCGCCAGTTGTTGGTAGGTTGGATTTAAATCAGGCTCATACCGACAGGGCTTTGTTACCGCAATTTTCAGGTTGTCAGGGATCACCAGCTCTGGCACACCACCAAGAAACTCAAAACAACGGGCATGACTCATTACCCAATCTTCGAGCTTTTGGCTGTAGGTAGCCTCGGCATAGGTATAATTAGATGCCCCCATGACCGCGACAAACACTTGTGCAGTACGGCACTCGCCTGTACTGGCATCAACAATATTCATGGTGGGGCCACAGTAATCCACAAACAATTTTTCACCTGCTTTATGGTTTTGTCGCATGGAAGGTTTCTGGCATTTAAGCCATGCCTTGTACTGGCGACAGAAATGGGTGTAGCTGTAAAAACCTTCCGCGTGCCGCTCTTTGTATTCTTGCCAAAGCAGTAACAGCGTCATGGTTTTAGGTCGTAATTCTTGTTGAACTAATGACCAATCAGGAAGGGTAAAGCCTTTTAATCGTGGCTTTGTTTTGAAGAACGCTTGTTGTAAGGAATGATCATCCCATTTTTCATCAAGCGGCCAAGTTGTGATGTCTAGTGCTGCTGATTTACAGGCATAACGATACACAATGGAAGGTGAAACAGATAAGCTTGTTGCTATCTGGCGATGACTGAGTTTACAGCCGTATTTGAGTCTTAAAATCTCTTTAAGTTTACGCATTGAAATAGGTGCCGTTGGCATGGTTATTCTCATCATCAAAAATGAACAGAATAACGGTTAAAAACACCTACTGGTTAGACAAAAATGTGTACAAATTGAACGATACCATTCAAGCCGATCACTCAATACCATTTTGACCGAAAAGTGATCGGCATCGATGGTATTGAGTGATCGCGATGGACAGTATTAGGTGATCGGCTTAGATGGTATTAGGTGATCGCGATGCATGAGAATATGCATAATTGTATTATTTCAGGGTAGTACATTAAATTTCCTAGCTAGTGTTCAAGAAATACCCCTACGCACTTACAGGAATTAAACAGCTTTTTCTTTAGCATTCCACACTAAATCACAAATACCATCTTTAGGTGCAAAGCCAGTAGGCGCTTGAAGTAATAAACGACGAATTTCTTCATGGGCGAACTGGTGACAAGCTTCATCAAGTTTTAACAATATAATCTCTAGTTCAACCCAAGGTAGCCATATTTCATGAGCAGACATAATTCGGCGATGTTCCGTTTGGGTTATATCATCACCTATCAATAACTCTTCAAATAATTTTTCCCCTGGGCGCAAACCTGTATATTCAATAGCTATATCACCATCAGGATTAAGTTTATCTATAACGGTTAAACCAGTTAAACGGATCATTTTAGCCGCTAGATCTAAAATTTTAACAGGTGCGCCCATGTCTAAAACAAATACATCGCCACCTTTACCCATAGCACCCGCCTGAATAACTAATTGAGAGGCTTCAGGTATCGTCATGAAGTACCGAATGATATCAGGATGAGTTACCGTAACTGGGCCGCCACTTTTAATCTGCTCTCTAAACAAAGGAACAACAGAGCCAGATGAGCCTAGTACATTACCAAAACGAACCATACAAAAACGTGTTTTTCCTTTTACTTCTCTTGTTTTTTCAGCTAACGCTTGTAGCACTAATTCAGCCATACGCTTGGTTGTACCCATTACGTTAGTAGGTCTAACTGCTTTATCGGTCGATATAAGCACAAAGGTTTCAACGTGCGCTTCTATCGCTGCTTCTGCAACAAAAAGCGTTCCAAAAATATTATTTCGAACACCTTCAATCACATTATGTTCAACCACAGGTACGTGTTTATATGCTGCCGCATGATAAATAGTTTGTACACTAAAAGTTCGCATAATAGTTAATAAACGATTTTTATGCTGAACAGAGCCTAACAAAGGTACAACAATTAAATCATAATCTAATTTACTAGCCATTTCCTGTAATTCGCCGTTTATCTTGTACAAAGCAAACTCAGATAACTCCATTAGAATAATTTTAGAGGGGTGTTGCTTTAATATTTGACGACACAGTTCAGAGCCAATAGAGCCGCCTGCGCCAGTAATCATAACAGATTTGTTTTTTATATTGGCCTGCAACAACGAGTGGTTAGGCTTAACAAGGTCGCGACCAAGAAGGTCATTAATTGAAACTTCATGCAACTCATCAATTTTAGCATTACCGCTAACTAAATCAGCAGAACCAGGAATTGAAAGAATTTCTACGGATAAGTTTTCTAACTTCGTTAACAAACGAGAAATTCGTTTTTTATTATCACGCGGCATAGCCAGTAAAATACGCTTAACAGAGTGTTTATTAATTAATAGTTGAATATCTGCACGACTAAAAACTGTAATTCCTTGAATACTGCTTTTCTGAATTCTTGCATCATCATCAATAAATGCAATTGGGATATATTCGTTACCTTGAATAAGTGACTGTGCTAATTGGCGACCAGAAGAACCTGCACCATAAATTATTACTGGCTCTTTACTACTGCCTTTTTGATTATTGGATAAAACCGTGCGCACAAACAAACGACTCCCTCCGACTAGTATCATCAAAAAAGCAGCAAAAACCACAGGTACTGTTCTTGGTAAGGACACATGTAAATAAAATGAAAGTAAAATTAGCGCAAACGTAGAAAATACAACAGCTAAGCCAATAGATGCTGCAGCTTTGCTACTAATAAAACGGATTATAGCTCGATATAAACCAAGTTTTACATTAATAAAGAGAGAGATAGGTATTAAGGAAAAAAGTAACCACCAAAACTGTTGATTGGTGAATATAGCAAGATCATCTAACCTAACCAACATTGCAGCCCAAAAAGCAACGCCAACAAAAAATAAATCCGCAAAAACACTAATAACACGTTTTACCGGGCGAGGGGCTCTAAATAAAATATTCATAGAACAATTAGACACACTCATATTACGATATTAATCCAAATTACTTTATACAAAATTAGAACTACTCATTTAATCCATTAGTATTGAAAAATATAACGGTTAGGAAATCATACATTATAAACAAATCTATGTTCCCTGCGGTAGTTTAATTTTTCCCTGCCTTGGTAAGTACTTGCTCTAAAACAGAACAGGTTTTTTGCATTTCATCAATTGTTAAGGTGGGGTGCACTAAAAGCATCAAACTCGTTTCACCTAACTCTCTAGCAATTTTCAAATAAGTCTTAGGTCTATATTCAGTTTTATCAAATGCCTTCTCTAAATATACCTCAGAGCATGAACCTTGATAACAAGGCACTCCTAATGCATTTATTTCATCAACTATTCGATCACGCGACCAGCCAGCAGCCAATAATTCAGGTTTGATGAATGCATAATATTTATATTGTGCGTGTTCAATATAATCAGGAACATCAATTAGTCTAATTAAATCAAGCTGAGCAAGTACAAACTCGATTTTGGCTGCATGGTTGTTGCGCTTTTCAAACCATGCAGGCATACGTTGTAGTTGAATGCGCCCTATGGCAGCTTGCATTTCAGTTAAACGCCAATTGGTACCAAAACTTTCATGAAGCCAACGGAACCCTGGGGGATGTTCTTTATTATAAATCGAATCCCATGATTTCCCATGATCTTTGTATGACCACATTTTTTTCCATAAAGACTCATCATTAGTGGTTACCATTCCGCCTTCACCACCGGTAGTCATTATTTTGTCTTGGCAGAAGGACCAAGTACCGATATGACCGATAGAGCCAACAGGCTTACCTTTGTATTTAGCACCGTGAGCTTGAGCGCAATCTTCAATCACAACTAAATCAAACTCATTGGCTAAAGTCATAATATCATCCATTTCACAAGGCATTCCAGCTAAATGAACAGCTATTATCGCTTTAGTCTTTCCAGTTATTACTGATTGAATAGTTTCTGCACAAACATTTTGGCTATTGAAATCAACCTCTGCAAATATAGGTGTAGCCCCAGCAATAATAATAGAGCTAACAGAAGCTAAAAATGTACGAGAAGTAACAACAACTTCATCATCTACACTACCACCGTTTCTAGCGCCTACATTCAATGCTACAAGCGCTAAATCTAATGCTAAGGTACCATTAGCAACTGCAACAGCGTATTTAGCCTCTGAAAATTTTGCAAATTCTTTTTCAAATTCACGCCCTTCTTGGCCAGTCCAGTAATTAACTTTATTTGATAACAGTACACGAGAAGTCGCATCAGCTTCTTCTTGAGTAAAACTCGGCCAAGGGGAAAATTGAGTATTTAACATGTAAGGGAAAATCCTTTGTTGATATTATTTGACGGTTGCAGGTGAGCCAACAGCAGTTACATTAGAGGGGATATTATTTAACACTGTAGAGTTTGCACCAATAGTGCTGTTATCGCCAATTTCAACACCCTGTTTAGTTACAGAGCCAATTCCTAGCCAAGTAGAAATACCTACCTTGGTATTTCCTGCTAAGGCAACATTAGGACTAAGGTGAACAGCATCTTTTATAATGCAATCGTGTTCAACAATAGCACCGGTATTTATAATGCAGTTTTTGCCAATTTTTGCAAAAGCATTGATTACGGCATTGGCAAAAACCACACTACCAGATTCAACTACCGCATACTGACTAACAACAGCAGAATGATGAATGAGCGTAGCCAAACTAAAACCTACTTCACTTAATTGCTCGCTCAATTTAGAACGGGTTTTATTATCACCAATAGCAACTACTGCAAATTCAAATACATGGTTTTGGTCTTGATTTTGATTTTGATTGAGTAAGTCAGAAAATGAGCCAATAACGGACCAATGGGCAATTTGTTTAAGATTAGGAAAGCTATCATCAAAAAAAAACACTTGGTAACCACACATTTGGGCTAAATCAGCAACTACTTTTCCGTGACCACTAGCACCTATTATCGCTATTTTTTTCATTGTAACGTTCTCATTACGGCTCGCTCATTGTTATTCTTTTATCTACTAGAAATAAACGAGTTTCATACTTTATAGGAGTAATATTTTTATTATATCAATTTTTATCCCTAAGTATCTAGCAAATAAAACAGCAAAAAAAAAGAGCACCTAAGTGCTCTTTTTATCATTAACTTGAAAGCATTATTTACATAATTACTTTACAACGTTAATTAAGCTTATTGCCATACACGGCTAGCTTTACAACCTTCGTGCGTACTTGCTTCATCAGCAGCAGCGCCAACACCATGATCAACTGTTGTTACAGAACAAACTTCGTTGATGTTATAAAGAACAGGTGCATCAGCACGTGAGTCTGGTGACTTGTTCTGTACCGCTAGGTGAACACTGTTTTGTGGAGCTACAACAGTGAACGTTACACCAAAGTGATAGTTAGTTGCCGCGTCTAATGTATTAGGTGTTTGTGCATTAATTGCCGTAACAATATGACTACCTAAATAAGTAGCTTGACCTTGTGAGTCAACATTACCTAAAGATACGTTAGTGAACTCAGTTCCAGTAGGTACAACAGAAGCACTATTAGTTGCATCATATACTACAACATCCATACGGATATCAGCAGCAGTACCTGTAGTTGATTCGTTAGTAAACTTCATTACTGAAGTCCAACCAGCTGAATTGATAGAGTAAACATACGGTACTTTAGCTTGCATACCGTTAATACCCCAAATGTGTGAAGTAGTAGAAGGTTCAACTTCAAAAGAAGCAACATTTACAGGTTCGCCATCAGCAGCATCAGGGTCCATTGTTAATGTATACTTCCAATCACCTGTTGCTAATACAAGAGGAGTAGCAGCATTAACTGTAGCGTTATCAGTAGTATTAACAAAGATTTCAAAGTCAGCAGAAACTAACAAGTCATCAGCATCCATATTTGAAGCTAAAGACCAACTAGAATCAAGAGCAGATGCTGTAAGATCTGTTCCACCTAATTCAACATCAGTTACGCCTTGGTCGCCTTCAACACGATCAAGCGTTAATACAAATGTATCAGTCGCATCATCAAGAACCCAAGTATATTCAGCCGTGTTAGTTAAAATAGCTTTAGATTCTGATTCAACAACAGAAGGTGTATCACCGCCCGTTTCAACTACAAAACCACCACGAGATAAGGTAGCATTTTCAACATCAATAATAGAATCAGCAACAGTGGTCATTGTGTAAGATAGACCATCAACCAATTTAACAGTGGTAACTGCATCAGTTAAAGGAGCCGTTAAGTCGTTAGAAGAGTCATCTTTTGCACCTGTAACTTGAGCTGTTACTTCAGTACCGTTAACAGAACCGTCAGGTACAACAAAAACAGGTAAATCTGCTGCAACAAATGTATTAGCACTGAAAAGCTGAATCAAAGTATCAGCAGGAACAGGATCAGTGTCAGCACCAACCGTATTAGCAACACCAGCATCAGTACGTGTATACGACGATGCAGCAAGGGTATTACTGGTATCAACTAAGAACTTCAACTCTGTATAGTATGGCGTTGTATCTGTTGCGGTAACTGAAGTAAAATCAGACAGTGTTGCTACTTGAACCCAAGCATCAGCGACTTCATCATAGATAGCCAAAAACATGGTTGCATCAGGGGCTAAACCGCCATTCGCAAAATTTACGATCAAAGACGTACCTTGTGAAAGCGCAACTGCTGGTGTATAAATCATCGCACGATCAGCAGTACCTGTACCTGGGTTATTTGATACATCATAATCAACGTCAAGAGAGTCATTTGCGAAAAAACGATACTCAGCATTAATCATCTTAAGTGTATTAGCTTCTGTTGTTAAATCAGCATTTGCTGTTTCTGGACTATCAGCGTGATCAACAATTGATAAAGTTGAGCTTGCTGCCATAGCGCTGCTCGCGGCAAAACTACCTAAAACAGCTAGCGCTAGGATAGATTTATTTAATTTCATTTTATTTCCTATATATTATTTAATTTATAAATTAATGAACATTTAATTTTTGAGCAAAACCTTTGCCCTAAGTCTCGAGATAAGACAAAAGTTTCACACAGGTTTGTTCAAGCAAGATTTGAACAAAAAAAAAATACCTTGTCAACTCTTTAATATCATTCCGGTATTTTTATTGAGGCAATGTTATCTAGATAAAGAAAGCCTAGTTATTTATCAATCGATTTAACTTTATCCAGCATAATAACGGAACATTACCATGCACATTAAAGCACTTAGATCAAAGAGAAACAAGTACTTAATGACTTTAAAAAGACCTTTCGGGTGTTTTTTAACCTACATAGATTAATTTAGATCAAGTCACCTTCATTTTCCGTAAATCAGAGACTAATTAAACTTTATTTCTGCTGAATTTCTTGAGTAGTCACGAATTAAATTTTCAATATCATCTCCGTCACTAAGTACTTTTGGGGTAAGCAATATAATTAACTCTGAACGTGTTTTCTCTTCGGACTTACTGATAAATAAATTGCCAATAATAGGAATATCTTGAAAGAAAGGCACGCCACTACTACTAACAGTAGTATCTTCTTGAATTAAACCGCCTAACACAACAGTTTGACCACTTCTTGCCAGCACAGTAGTTGTTATTGAGCGGTTAGCAATAACAGGGGAGCTTATTTCAGAGAGCGTATTTGCTTGAGCAGACGAGACAGTTTGTGTTACAGCAAGCGACACCACGCCTTTACCACTAATAGTCGGTGTAACACCTAATGACACACCAGTAGAGCTATATTGTACTGATTGAATAATAGTATCGGAATCGCCATTAGCATTTGAGCTTTGCTGTGTAAGAATTGGCACTTGTTGCCCGACATTAAGTGAGGCTGATTCTCCATTTTTGACCACTAAACGAGGATTAGAGAGTATATTAAGTTTACTTTCACTTTCTAATAACTGTAAAACAACCGAATAATCAAAATTAGCAACACTGAAGGTTATCCCTTTATCTAAAGTCACTTGTTTTTTAACATTACTCTCGCCTAAAGTATTATTTAAAAACCATTCTATACCTTGCTGATACGAATCGCCTAAAGTAACTGAAGCAATGGTTGCTTCTATTACAACTTGCTTAGGAACAAGATCCATCTTCTGTAATAGAGGGAGTATTTCATGATATTTTGCTGGTGTTGTATAAAAAATGAGAGCGTTTTGGTGTTGATCAATCATCATAGACAAATCATCAGTAGCTACCCCCTTACTTGCAGTAGCCTGCTGCTGATTTGATTGACTACCACCTGAAGGTTTTTTATCAGCGCTCTTTTTACTACCTGCATTAGCATAAGGAGTTATTTGACTATTTTGCAAGGCAATTAAGTTGCCAATGCTTTCACCTATATCGTCAACATTGGCATTTTCAGGGTTGAAAGTATAGTACCGCTTTTTAGAGGTTGGTGAAGGTTTATCTAATATTTTGGTCCAATAGCCAATTCGTTTTAAAATCAACTCGTTGACACTATGTACAATAACAGCGTTCCGTTGCAATAAAGGGGTAAAAACTAATCGTGCATTTTTATTTTCTACATCAATTCCCTCAGCTAGTAACAACTCAGTTAACTGGGAAATAAATTCTTCTACATTAATATAGGTAAACTCATGAAGGGCAATAAACTTATTTTTGGCATTAGGTAAATCAAAGGTGTTTATTATTCTTAAAAACTGACCTACTTCTTTAGCATTGCCTATCGCTAGTACAGCATTACGCTCGGGTAACCAGCGAGTACGAATATTAATTAACGTACCAACCACTTGGCTTAAAGCATCCCAGTCGGTGTAAAGAATAGGAACAAGTTGCGCTATGCGTTCATCAGATCCTACAGGAATATCGTCTTGTTCCCTACCAACCCCCAAGCTAAACTTTCCTTTACTACTTTTCTGCTTATTGACAAAGAAAAACAATACTGAATCACGAGAGTCGAACTGTACTTTACTTTTAGCGAGCAATTGCGTAGATAATGAGAATAACTTTTGCTGGCTAACTTTGTCTTGCAAATTAAGTGTCATGGTTTGATTCGTTAATTTTGAAATAGACTCATCTAACACGTAACTCAAACCAAGATGTTCACCATAAATTAAGTGAATAAAATCATTTAACTGCATTTCGTTAATAGCGATTTGTATATTTTCATCACCACTTAATTGGCTTAGCAATTCGTTACTTTTACTTTCAAATATTTTAGCCTGTTCTTCAACTTTAATACCTTCGAGTATCATGTACTTTTGTATGACATCATTTTCTTTTACATTTTGAGGTTTCTCAACTTTATCTGCTGATTTTTGATTGGTTTTTAGTACTGAAGTTGGCACATTTAACGCTTGTTCATTGTTAGTTGCACAACTAGACAATGCGAATATTGAAATAAAAAATAAGGAAACTTTACTTAACGGCATTGCTTTCACCTGAGTTGAATAAATTTAGGGTAAACTGTTGTTCTTTCACATGTAGCTCTATTGTATTTGCGGTTATGTTGACTAGCGTAGCGCCGAGAACATCCTCACCTTTACTCGCATGATAGTAATGACCAAAGCCTTCTATAGGCTTTTCTTGCGAGGCTTTGAAAGTCGCATACAGTACATTATTTTTTAAACTAATAGCCAATAGCCTAATTTGAGTTTGGTCGAAAGTGATGGTGTCTGATGATAATAACGCTGTATTACCTTGTGCCTTATTAAGCCCTCCTGATGAGGTTGGGAAAATATCAGTTCTAAAGTCTATAAGTGTAACCTTTTCCTTAAAGATCAGTTTGTCATCAAAATTTGCATTGTTTTTTATTTCACCTTGATTAAAGTCGAGTTCACTTAATCTAAAGATGGCATCTATTAGCAGGTAAATTAGCAGTAAAGCTATTATTATTAGCCTACTCATAACGCTTTCCGTAATTGCATCGTTGAAATTAACAAGCTTAAGTTATAATTACCTGATAATGAACCTCGGCTATTAATTTCAGTTAACTTAAGTGACTCTAAATTCCATAAATTATCACTATTAGCGATGGAATGTAGAAATGATTGTATAACAACGCCTTCACCCGACACATGGATGGTTAGCGTGTTTTTGTCTAACAAATCATTCACGGTTACTTTATCCCACTGATGACTCACTATTTTCAAGTTCATCGCCTGTGTTAACTCTTGCAATGACTTAAGCAATGCAATTTGCACTAATTCACTTTTACCTGGCTTCAGCATTGTCTGTTCAGCCTTCTTTATTTCAGCTTTAAGCTGATTAGTAAGCAATATCAAATTATTTTGCGACAATTGAATTGATTCGGGTGATTTTATCTGTAGCGCATTGATAGATATGTGCTCTAACCATTGTTCTTGGGCAGACAATAGAGGCAAAGCAATTATTTTGATAAAAAGCAAAAAAGACAAAAAATAAATTGCGCCTTGATACTTTATAAAGTCAGGATGCTGTGTAATGTTTTTTAGATTCATAAAAGTTAATGCTGGTAGGTTATTGTAAAACGTTTAAAATTATCAATGTTTATATCCGACACTTTATTAGCAAAATGGACATTTTCGATGTGATCAAGGTTAATCATATCTTCCAAAACGTCTAATGGCTCTTCACTAATAGCAGTAATAAACACAGTATTATCTCGCGTACTTATACGTTCTAATGTATAACTTGATGTTGTTAATGCTAGCAAATTAAAAATAGAGCTAGGACTCACATTACCTTCAAAGCCGACTGTTAATTCTTTATAAGTTTTTTGTTCTGCTTGAAAGCTTGCCCGGACTTTCAAAAAATCTGCTATTAGTTCTTTATTGGTTTGTATTTTACTTTGATAAAAAACATCTATACCTTTTATTAAAACGCTTGAGCTGACTAAATAAAGAAAAGTTGCAATGAAAGCATTTTGTAGAAATTGACAATAACGACAACTGCCATCCTTTGCTTTAGCACTTGTTAATTTAAAATTTAGCAATACGGGCAGTGCTTTATACAAGCCTTGAGTAAATAATGTAAACTTATGTGCTAAAGTATTTATTAAAATGCTATTTTTTTTATCTTTCAATAAAACGCTATTATTCTTTACAATTTTAAAGCTTTTTTGTTTTGAAACATTACTAACCCAATAATTTCCATCTTCTATAAAAGCTATTTTTTCCACAGGTAATGCTTTGGCAATTAAAAAATTCTCAGGAAATAAGAAAATAGCCTTCTTACTAAGTAATCCATTAATTTTCATTAATAAACTTTTTTTATAAAACCAAAAGTGAGCTTTATAGCCTTGTTCGTTTTTTTCTAAATCATAAAAAAAACCAGCATCCTCAAAGGGGCATAATGAACTAGACTCAAGGTTGAGTGCTTTCACTACATGTAATTTATTACTAATAGGGTATATTTTTTCTGTTTCAAAAAAGTGAGACTTTTTGACAATAACAGCAACGATCTGCTCAAGCCCCGAACCAGTCAAGGGCAAAACTTTATCTTCAGAAAAATAAGCTAACTTAGATAATAGATAGCTTTTAAGGTTAGCCTTTATTTTATACATTAACTCATGATTCCCAGTGCCAGATTTCATATGGGTAGGGACTATCCAACGCTACTTTTGTTGAGAATACGACCTTTTTCACCACTTTTATTTGATCTAATGAAATATTAACTTCTAATTCGATTGTTTGTATTAATTTATTTTCTATGCTTTGTTGTGATAATAAAGGGGATACTCTTTTTAAATGGGATAAAACACTCTCTTCCCCCCTTTGCTCTGCGATAACGGCAGCTTGTTCACTGTTATATAACCATTCTATCAATTGTTTTGGGGATAATCGAACATTAAAATCAGCTAACGTAAAAAGAGACACGTGATCACGTATTTTATCAAGCCACGCTTGCTCAAACCCATGAATAAGCATAAGTTCATCAATTGATTGAATATAAAAACCCCTTGGCTTTAACAACCCTAAACGACTATAGCCATCTTCCTCAAGGCCATTTAAATTAACAAACTGATCAGAGTCTTGCCAGTCTTTTAATCGAGCAATAATTTGATCTATTTTAATATTATTTGTTGCTCTACCCTCTATTTCATCCTCTATAATACCGCGTAATAACAGCTCAATTAATTGATAGTCTGTAGGAATCAATGATATTTTACTTGCTTCACTTCTAATTGATAAAGATGTGCCTGAGCTTAAAATAAACGGCTTTCCGTAGAGATTCCAACCGGGATACTTGGTTGTAATAGTATTATTTGCCAACTCACTGCGGTGTTTAACGAAGTCAAAAATCGCATGACTTAGCACAGAATCTGCTTCGAGTTCAGCACTGATTTTATTTTGCATTAAAAACTGTGTTTTTATAATTTGTTGACTATGCCAAACAAAATAGGAAACAATTAACGCAAGAATAATACTTGTAACGAGTGAAATAATTAACGCGACACCTTTTTGCCTAGAATGAGTTCGCATTTTTAGCCTTCAACATTATTAAAGAAACTATTAATTTTAATTGCTTTACGGCTATTCAAAATAAACGGTAAAAATGTCATTGAGTGTCCCGTTGAAACATAATTTAAACGCACGGCTTTGGGAAGACCTCTTTCGACGGTTGAATAAAAAACATCTTGATAATCATTTTCTATTTCTCTTAAAGAAATGTCTTTATTAAAAGGCTTTCTATGTAAATAAGATAACGTCACTAATTCATCAATGTTTAGGACAACTTTTGACACATCAGTTTCATTAATATCTGATAAGCGACGAACAATATTTCGAGTTAAAGGAGATTCAGAAATTTGAATTTGTGTTCCATTGTTTTTGTTAAGTAAGTTAAGTTGCACAATAACATCTGACTCAAACCCAAAAATTGAAAAGTGAGAGATGTAGCTGAGATTTGTAGTCGTTCCTTTAACGTAAGGCACCATCATTTTACTTTTATAAGTGTCTGTTTCCACATAATAATCACTCATCGATTTAATAGATTTATCAATTAACGTTATGACAGAAAGCCTTTGGTATCCAAGCTCCTTATAGTTTTTAGATTTAGAAACCGCTTGTAAATAGACAGCTGTAGACATATATGCTGACGCAATTAAAGAAGAAAAAATAACCATTACCACTAACAGTTCAATAATGGTAAAACCTTTAGCGCTCTTCATACGAAACTACTGCATCCTTGTCTACCATAAAGCGACTATAAGTATTTGTTAACTGACTAGTAACTCCTGCTATTGTCAGTTCTAACTTATAATCAATTAAATAATATGTATTAGGTTTTTTAGCAAAACTATTCACGTCTGATTCAAAAGCTTGTTCTCGAAAACTATCTTTAACGGTGCCCTCCCAATTAATCGTATGGGCGTTAAAACTGTAGTTTCCTGATAGCGATTTTATGTCACTATTCAAATCAATTAAATTTTTTGCCTGCATAATTACCAAGTATTTATCAGCTGCGCCTTTTTGCTTAACAACCAATCTCACATATTGGGAATAAGCTATTTGGCTTAACGAAATTGCCGAAATCAAAATCACAGAAGCGATTAACAATTCGATTAAGGTGAACCCGCGATTATACTTTGCAGATAACATAATTTTCTTCACAATCAATTAATAATTGATTCACCTTTAACGTATTTTCAATCTTAAATTTAACGGGACTAGGTGTCAAAAAACCTGTTGCCGAAAAGTGTAATTTTGCAGAATTAAAGTTCAACTCTTCAAAAACTTCTTTTTTATATAATTCTTCGCCTAACCATATATTGACATCGTTATTTTCAAAGGATAAAACAACTGGCTGACCAGAGTAAAAGGCTAATTTAGAAACTTGCTTAACTATCGAGTGTATTTTTTTTTCTTCAATAAATTTCTTTGAACTTTGTAGTGATTTTGTCGCGCCTGGGGCAACGATAGCAACTAGACCAGCAATCATAATCATAACGACAACTAATTCAATAAGAGAAAACCCTTGCTGTTTGTGTATCATAGAACATTTATATCCTGAACACTCATGATACTCATGATCATTCCTATGACTACACCACCCACTACTCCGCCCATGAACAATATAAGTATTGGTTCTAATACTGTGGTTGCAGTGGTAATATATCTGTCCATTTGAGCTTGACTTCGTTGGGCTATATTTTGAAATGACTTTGCTAATTTCCCCGTTTCTTCACCTGTTTCAATGTAGCCTAATTGGATATCATCAAAAAGTTTTACTCCATCTAATGCATCACACATTTTCTCGCCTTGCTTAATTCGATTTGACGCAGTCATAAGAGAATCTCTAAGTTTAGGCATGGTTACTGATGAAACAGATAACTTAAGTGCTTGGCTAAGAGGCACACCTGAATTGAGTGTTATTTGCAAAGAGGTGGAGAATCTAATTCTATCTACAGCACGGGTTAAATGAGAAATAACAGGAACAGCGTAAAATTTACTTTGAAAAAACTCATTGGTATGCAGTAAATGCTTTACTAATATAAAGCCCAATACTGGTGACGCAATAATAAAACCTATAACAAATAAACCATATTCATCCATAAAATTGGCTATATTGAGTAGAAGCACAGTGTACCAAGGAAGAGAAGTTGCTTGTTCAAATAATGGAGCTAACTGAGGTAAAACAAAATAAAAAATAAAGGTAATAGCTAAAATACATACCATAAAAATAACACTTGGATAGGCTAGTGCTTGTTGTACTTTCTGTTTTAAACCCATTCTAAAACTCATATCGTCAGATATTCGACTCAACACATCAGGTAATTGTCCTGATGCTTCTCCAAGTTCAATAAGACTTAAATATAAACGATTGAACAATTTAGGGTAGTTACTGGCAACTGCATATAAAGAGGAACCACCTCTAATTTCACTACGTAAATTACTTAAAAACAATTTGGCTTGAGTTAAGCTAATCCCTTTTTCAGTAAGCTCTATCGCTTTATCTAACTTTATGCCATTTTGCATTAATTCAGCTAAATTAGAGAATATTTCTTCTAATACTGACAAAGGAATGCTTATTCTCTGACCTTGAAGTTGTCTGTTATTACCTAGCTCACTAATTTCAACAGGAATCAACCCTTGTTTAGATAGTTTTTCTTGAATTTCGAGCTTTGTATTAGCAACGTCTTTTCGTTGAATCAACTCACCAGAATCGTTATAAGCTTTAATATTATAAGCTTTCATTAGCCCGCGACCCTGACGACTTCTTCAATAGTTGTTAACCCTTTTACAACTTTTAACAAACCATCACGATTTAAGGAACGTATATTGTTTTTAGCCATAAGTGTTCTAGCACCCAAAACAAAATCAGCGCCTTTAGGAAGTTTTTCAATATCATCATCACATCGTAAATACTCTATAATGGCTAATCTACCGGAGTAACCTGTATGATTGCAATTTTTACAACCTTTACCTTTTCTTAATACTATTTTTTTGTTATTAAATTTTTCTGCTATTTCCTTTAACTTAAACTCTTCTACCACTTTTTCATCAACACAATCATAAGCACATTCACTGCAAATTTTACGAACTAGTCTTTGAGCTACAATTGAAATTAATGCGGCATTGAGTAAGTATTCATCTAAGCCTAAATCAAGTAATCGAGTATAAGCGCTGGGGGCATCATTTGTGTGTAAAGTACTAAAAACCAAATGTCCAGTTAAAGCTGATTGCATACCAATTTGTGCAGTTTCGCTATCGCGAATTTCACCTACCATAATAACATCTGGATCTTGACGAACTATGCTTCGAAGACCTTTAGAGAAATCAAAGCCAATATCGTGATTTACTTGAATTTGGTTAATGCCCTCTAGCTGATACTCAACAGGATCTTCTAATGTAATAATTTTTACTTTGTCATCATTAAGTTGGTTTAAAAAAGAATATAAGGTTGTTGTTTTACCACTTCCCGTAGGCCCTGTTAATAATATCACTCCAGAGGTACGAGTAAGGTCTTCTCTAATTAATGCTAATAAATCATTTTCAATGCCTGACCGTTCTAAATCATAATTTAACGACTGCTTCAATAAAAAACGCATCACCACACTTTCACCTTCATTTAAAGGTAAAGTAGATATCCTGATATCAAACTCTTGGTTAGCTAACTTAAATTCTATTTTGCCATCTTGTGGTCTTCTTTTTTCAGCAATATCTAGATTAGCGAGTATTTTTAATCTAGAAACTATAGGTAAAAACAAACTCTTAGGTAAGACCTCTAACTCATTTAGTACACCGTCAACGCGAATTCTTGCCCTACAACCTTCACGGTAAGGTTCAATATGCAAATCTGAGGCTCCAATTTTAACTGAACGCAGAATTAAAGAGTCAACTAAACTAACTATAGGCGTTTCACTTGCAAGTTCTTTTAGTCTTTCAACATCAGCATCAAAATCACTGAAGTATTCATCAAATCCAATCGCTTTAACTTCTAAAATTTTTGCTTCTGCATTTCTATAAGTTGTTGGGCTACAAACTAAATAAGTTACGGTGACACCTTCGTATTGAAGGTACTCTGCAATATCCTGATGATTAATATCAGCAACAAGGATTTCAATACTATTATCTTCCCAACGGAGAGGTATCCCCCCTTTATCTTGAATAAACTGTATATTCAACGGGCAATTTTTGAGAACATTATTTAAGCTTTGATTAGAAACTGATTCGTCAAAATTATCAAAATCAACATAAGTGTTGGCTGACAACTTAGCTAAAGCAACAGCAATATCTTCTTCTGAGGCTAACCCTAAACTAGCCACTATGGCATCAGAATCACCGCCAAATTGTTGCTGAAACTTTATAACTTTCTGGACTTGCTCTTCAGTAATTTTATTTGATGATTTTAATAGATTTAAAAATTCCATTAGTTAGAAAACCACATCATCACCACCATCTTCTATTTTGCCATTTTTTCCCTTTGAAAACATTTTATAGCTAATTTTCGAATCATCAAGTTTGTAAATGTATGCATTATTGTATGGATCAGAAGGTATTGCTTTAGGAAAATAGGGTCCATCCCAATTTGTATCACTTGACTCTCTTAGTTCATCGAGATTTTCAGGATAAACTCCAACATCTAATCTATAAGTATCAAGTGCTGTAGCAAAGAGCTGCATTTGAGCTTCTGCTGTTTTAATTTTTGAACTATCAACTTTTCCAAACATTGCAGGGCCAATAAGAGAGGCTATTAAACCTATAATAACCATAGCAATCATTAATTCTATTAATGAAAAACCTTTTTGTAACTGCTTACGCATTATTTTTACCTTTAGTTCTCTTTGAGCGTAGTGTAAAAAGCTAACTTTACACTACAACTTTCAATATCATAATTTGGGCGTAACTATACACAAATAGTGATTACAGTGAAAGCTTACTGGGTTAGGCAAACGTAACATTAAGTTAACTTTATCTTTATAGGGGCTTATTGTGCCTTTGGTTTTACAGCAGTGAGCATATTTCTATGCGTTTTGCAAAGTAATGTTTCATCACAAACATATTCTGCCCCACTTTCATCATTTGAATTGTATTTTTCTGGTAAAGGTTTAGCGATATTAGCTTCATGTTTTATTGATTACCATTACCGGTAAATTTTTGTATGGTAACCTCACCATCAGCTGAAATACCTTCTTTAATAAATACTTTTTTGATTGTTAAAAAAAGTATTTTTATATCCAGCCAAAAGCTTTGATTTTCAACATACCACACGTCAAATTCAAATTTATTTTTCCAACTTATTGCATTTCTGCCATTCACTTGTGCCCAGCCAGTAATTCCCGGTCGCACATTATGCCGTTTACCTTGTTCGCTATCATATAAAGGTAAGTATTCAACTAATAATGGGCGTGGGCCAACCAAGCTCATGTCGCCTTTTAAAACATTCCACAGCCCGGGCAATTCATCCACACTTGAACTGCGTAATTTTTCACCAAAAGGAGTTAAACGCTCTTCATCTGGTAAGCTATTTCCCTTTTCATCCACAGCATCTCTCATACTGCGAAATTTAATCATTTTAAATATATTGCCATTTAACCCCGGACGCTTTTGTTTAAATAAAACAGGAGAACCTAGGTTTTTAGCAATCTTTCTGCTAACAATGAAAATTATAGGCGATAATATAACTAGGGCAATAGCTGAAACTAAAAAATCGAATAAACGTTTCATTTGACAACACCTGTTACCCAGTTAACCCATTTGTCAGCTAACTTTTTGCGATCAAAGGCTTTCCTAGCTAAATCATTAGCTCTGTTTCCCATCAACTTCAAACTTTCTTTATCTGATGCTGCAGTTTCTAGTGCATTGGCAAAAGCTTGTGGATTATCTGGAATAACAACAAAACCGCAATTATTTTCTTTAATCATTCCCTCCAACCAACCAGGATAATTATTAAGAACAGGTAATCCTGCAGAGATATAATCAAAAAATTTATTAGGGGAAGTGCCATAATAAAAAGCAGGAATATTGGCAAGTAACTGTAACCCTACATCAGCACTTGCCAGCAAACCAGCTAACTTATCTTTATTGACGGGTGGATGGAAAACAACATTATCTAGTTCCAATTCTTTTGCTTTTTTCTCTAAAGAAGATTTTAACTTACCTTGACCAACAAGGGCTAATTTTATGTCAGTTCTTCCCCTTCTTTTCAATTCAACAGCGGCATTTAAAACTGAATCTAACCCATTTGCTAGACCATGGGTTCCGGTAAAGACAGCCATTAAATCTGCTTCTTCAATACCTTCTGGGCGCCATTTGGTAATATTTTTATCTGCCTCAAATTGAAAAATATCTAAATCGCAACCATTGGGTACAAGTACTACCTTTTCTGCTTTCACACCACGCTTTTTAATACCGTCAACAATACCAGGAGATAGTCCTATGCAACGATGTGCGCTACGGTATGAAACCCACTCTAATATAGACATAGCGATTAATACTGCCGGGTTTTTAATAACGCCCATTTGTTTTGGTAATTCAGGCCAAAGATCACGTACTTCGAATACAAAAGGTTTTCCACGTAACCAACGAGCAAAGATACCAGGAATACCCGCTGTTAATGGTGTAGTGGTTGCAAAAACAACATCATATTGTTGTGTTAAAGCTAACCCTATACTTTTAATTGCAAACTTAATAAAGGTTAACGCACGTTTAATAAAGCCATCTGAATTTGAATAGGCAAGATCAAGTTCAATAATATCAATACCGTCTACACACCCTTGTCTTTTACCTTTTATAAAGTCATTTTCTAAACCTGTATTTCCTCCGCCATAACTGCCACAAACCATAGTAACTTGGTTACCATGATGTACCAAACGACGCGCCATTTCGTAAGAGCGTATTCCTGTGGATCCTTTAGGTGTTGAAAAATGTTGATGGAAATAAAGTACTTTCATTCGTTAACTTCTTTTCGGTTTTATTTGATCATTATTTATATTGATAAACAGACTTAATTGAGCAAGTATTATAGAGCTCAACTTCAATTATGAGTGTTAATTTTTTTAGTAATAGTAACGGGAGTCTTCCCCATGACTATAGAGATACGTTTGGTTAACTCTTTAGGCTCTATCGTTAATAAATACTATTCATTCGTAATTTTATTCTTTCTAATTACCATTATCCTAACTTTAATCGCCAACGCAAATCAGCTTTATTGATAAATCAGCAATAGTACCTTTCACTATCAATGCATTATTCGTTAATCGTAAATGTCGATAATGTGTACCATTTTTGTTTTTATAACCTTCTTGACAGGTTTGTTCAACATTATAGCTATATGTACTTGCATCTCTAAGTAAATTTTTACCCTTAATTCACATGAAAGCATTACATTGGCTGGAGCGAAATTTAAATCCACGATAATCTGTAGATGTTACTGTAATTAACTAGCACCATCATTTGCACTTAAATCAAGCGCATCTCCAGTGTCAAATGGAACAAATAAAAAAACCAACTAGTTGCAACTTTTATCTTACAATATAGCTATTAACTGAATTCGGGAAAACCTAAGATTTACTCCATATGTCAGGCATCGAATAACCTGAACTGTTAAAGTAAAATCTTTTGATAAAGACTAATTAATTGTTCAGCTTCATGCTGCCAATTATAATACTCCATTGCAGCTTTTCGTCCATTTTTAGCATATTTAATAATAACATCTGGTGTACATAATAAACGTTCTATAGCCTCGGATATCTTTTCTGGTTTTAAAGGATCAACCAAAATACCACAATCAGCCGTTTCTATTATTTCTCTATAAACAGGAAAATCAGATGCAATTACAGGTAAACCCGCCGCCATATATTCAAACATTTTTACAGGGTAAGCATCATAATAGTTTGCGGTAGGATGAAGTGTTACTAAACCAATTTTCGCTTGAGAAAGTAAAGATTGAACTTTGTCTCTGCTCAGCCAACCTTTAAAGTCAGTGTTCTTTAGATTTAATGCATTAATCTCATCTTCAAAATCTTTACTTTGAAATGTGCCACCAACTAAAAGTTTGGCATTTAGAGTAGGACTAATATTATTAATAGCAAGTATATTTTCTTTTAATCCTCTTACCTTGGTAACACCACCAACATAAACTGCATTATTTTCTCTTTCGTTTATGTCATCCTCTTTTATTTTAGTGAACTCACCTAGGTCAGGGAAATTTCTCACTAAAACTGTATTTTTATTTCTGAACTGTTTAATTAGTGTTGGTGTCACAGTCACAATACCACTCATTGTTTTATCAGCGGACCAGTATAAAAAACGTGCAAAATAAGCTAGTGGTTTACGCAAAAATTTAGGTAACCATATTTTATTGCTAATTTGTAAACTTAGATCTTCATGAGCATCAAAGACTACCTTTTTTCCCAATAAACGCATAAATATTGCAAAAGGGATAAGCTCAGGATCGTGAAAATGATAAATATCTGCATTTTCAGCTAAGGCTTTTGTAGTGATGGCAAAATCAGTTAAGAACAAACGTTTTAAGAAACCTTTTCTCTTAGGTATAACTTTTATTTTAACTCCAGATTCAACTGAGTCAAAATCACCACACCCAATTAATATGGTTTCGATTCCCTGCCTTTCTAATGAACAGCACTGTTTAACAAATATTCTAGTATCAGATAATCGATGAACACTAGTAAAATGTACAATTTTCAATTTAATAATTTCCTGATGTTATTTGAAGGAAAATAGCATCACAAACACATTGCTGTTAATCATTTAACAACTCTTTAGTTATACGATAATTTAATTCAGTCATGCCATTAGAGAAATACTCTGGCCAAGTAAAAAGAGGATGCCGTTCTCTAGTTGTATTGGGACCAACATACGTTTCTATTACATAATGAGGTAATTCGCCAGAATCTAGCATTTTAACAATATCTTCTTTAAAATCATCGGCACCCAATAACATGCCATACCATCCGACAGCAAGAGTTCCTGACAATTGATAAGGAGCATAACCAGAACTCCCTTGCGTTGCATACAAATACCTATAAACCCCATTACGCCCATCAAAAAAATTATTCATGCGTGGTGCAGGAAAGAAGTTATCAGACTTAACGTAAACGAATTCATTAAATTGCTGCGCCAAAGCTATTTCTAATTTTTTAATTAACTGTAACTTGTTTTCATCTTTTGAAAACATTCGTTTAAAACTTTTTAACCAAACAGGCCAACGATGCATATGAGATGAATCAGTCGCTATACCTTCAATTGGCATTTTAATCATGCCTTCTATGACTTCTTTTTGTCCTACATAGGCATAGTCTGGATGCTCAGCCCATGCACCTTGTTGGAAATTAAAATAATTGGCGTTATTTTCCTCTAAAGAAAATTTAATTTCTTGGTGAAGCATTAACCAAGATACATCTTTAATTTGCCCAAATGCATTTTCTTGTTCAACGGTTAAGTTACTTGGGTCTATTGCTTGCAAATTAGCGACTGTCGCCAATAAAAAAAGCTCTTCATCAAAAATAGCTCTATAATAAGAACGTTGTGGATTTAACTCTAATAATTTCCAACTCATTCGTTCGTACATAGAATCAAAAGGCTCTCTACCCCATAACCAAGCGGGTTCATTCCAAAAATCAGCAGCCCAATTCTGTACTTTATTTAAAAGTTCCAATTCAACTTCATCTAGACGACTATATTTATGCTTAAGTATTAAATATTGACTTATAAAATATTGAAACTGAGCATTATTCAATCTGTTTTCAGCAAGAGTTTCATGATAATAGGTATTAACCTGTGCAAAGAAGACTGAAAAATCATTAATTTTAGAGGTGTCTTTAACTTTAAATGCCCAATTCATCGGCAACATTAAGACAGAACTTGTATCATATTTATCCCTTTCAAGCCATATTGACTCTGACAATAAAGGAATAATAAGGCTCCCCCACATATCAGTGATTTTTGCGTTTGACGGAACCACAGACTTATTATCATTCTTACAAGAAAACAAACTGCAGATCAACACACATAATAAAATTTTCAATGCTTTATTAGTTAATTCCATTTTTATTTCTCTTTCTTAAAAATTCTTGACTACTTTGTAAATATAACAATAGTAAACTAAGTAATAAACCATGAGTTAATAGTGTTGTACCTAAATCAGATGATGTAAATAAAGACATAAAAGGACCGACTACAACAGATAAACATAACCAGACAGGTAATCTTTTTGAAATAGAGTCTAATAACCAAAAAACACATCCAACAATTAGAGAAAAAACCACAACCCCATAAAGATTAAAGTGCATATACGCAGAGGCAATAAAACCATTATTCGCAGACATATCTGGTTTACCTAAATATTCACCTACAACATGTGCCGTTGATACATTATATGGATATTCTATAAAAGCGCTGGTAATGCTATTTGACATAAAAACATGAGGATTATTACTAAAAAAATCAAGATAAACAAAAGATAAATGAGCCGGTACATAAAACAGTCGTCTAATAAAAAGAGACCCCAAAAAAACATTATCTGTAAATTGAGCAAAACAGATAACAATAGTTAATAGGATCATCAACGATACTAGCAACATTTTAATCGGATTTTTCTTTCTAAAAAGAAAATAAAAAGCAGGTACCAGCATCATGACAAATAAACTTGACTTATGAGATGTTATACCAAAATAAAACACTTGCAAGCCAATACAAACAAAAAAAGCTAACCAATTTTTTTTGTAAAGAAACCAACCTGCCATCGCAAGATTTACCACTTTAACTACCCAGTTAGTAATATATCCCCAGATACCTGAATACACAGTTTTCCCAACATCTTCACGAAACTCATACACTTTAGTCAAATCGAGATTAAAATATTTATAGCCTCCTGAAATTACAATATGCATAAAAAATAATAAAGTGAATGCATATATGATATATCTAGCTATATTACTGCCATTCTTAATTGTTTTAAGTTCAATTTTAATATACTGCTGCATAGTTGTAGCAATATGAAGAGTCGCATATCCCAACAACAAAACATACACCATCCAACGCTCGTTGTTAGATAATCCATAAAAACTCAACTGTGGAATTAATACAACAATAAAGTATATATAAAGCAAAATGACAGAAGGTCTTTGGCCATTACGAGGTAAAAGCACAGCAATTAAAACAAAAATACAGTAAGACTCTATATATTTAAAACTATTAATATCTAAAACAAATCCATCATAAGCATAAACTTTACTTACAAATAGAATATAACCAACATCTAAAGTAACACGAAATAAGATAAACCAAACTAATACACCCTTAATTTTTCCATAGTTAGAGTTGTGTTTTATCGTATTTTCGATCATTTGGGTTGACTCATGTCATAAGTGATTTTTATATAAACTAAATATAAAATAGAGTAACCAACACTATAAAACATAATCATTAATTCAAAAGGTAAAGTCGAATAGAAAATACCTAATGTCATTAAAAGCAAAGCTGTTTGCCAAATTATAGCTACATGTTGTTTTTCAACTATATAAATAAGATAACTTAACGGACTAGCCACAAAACGTAATGCAAAAAGCGGTATAAGAACAATTGCTATTTCACCTGATTTGAGCCATTGCTCACCAAAGAGAGTAGTAAATAAAGTTTTGCTGAAGAAGAACAAGAAAATTGCAAATAGACTAGCAAAAAATGATAGATAAAATAAAGTATTTAAGTATATGTTAGCGCATGAACCATGTTGTCTGTATTCATCGCCAGCATATTTTTTAAAAACATCAAGTACAGATTTACCAATAATACCTATGGGAGCTCCTAATGTACGCATGGTTAAGGCCAATCCCCCCCCAAGCTCAGCACCAAATTTTGCAGTAACTACAATAACAGGCAATTGTGCCGATATACTATTCATTGTCCCGCCTGGTAATGAATAAATTGGAAATTTATTATAACGTTTATAGAAGTATATTAGTTTTGCTTTTGTTATTCCTGGGTATTTGAATTCTTTGACAAAAAATAAACTTATCAAAACAGAAAACATGATTCCAAAAAAATGAGCCAACATTAAAAATAATGAAAAATTATACCATAGGCCTACAAGCACTTGAGGTACAACATAAAAAACAGCCTGTGTCACTCTAAAAATAGAGAGTGATTTATAATCACCATTAGCAGCCATCAAAGATTGTATTGCTTGCGACAAAGCCATTACTATAGCAGTAGGAATTAATAAAATTAGCATTTTCATACTAAATATATTAACACCCAAGATATCGAGCTTTAAAAGAACGAATAAAAGGATGCAGGCAAAAAGACCAAAAGCTAAAGTACAATACAATGTTGCCCATAAAGCCAAAGCTCTCTTTTTGCCTTTGTCTACAACAGCTATAGATAACTCAAACCTACCAGTAAAAATAATAGATAAAATAAGTGCTATACCTAACCAAGCAGAATACAAACCAAAGTCTTCAATTGAATACAGCCTTGCTATAGCTATACTTCCTATTATTGGAATAGCTTGAGCTATAACAGTTCCTGTTAGTACTGAAGTTACATTCTTCCAGAACATTAATGAGCCTGCGGTATTTTATGATTTAAACAAGATAAAATAAAAGTTATAAATAAGGGTGCATAGGTAAACTAAACACTTGTTTACAGAGTTTTTCCGCGACAGGGAAATCCCCCTCTTGATAACCTAAACCTGCATATACTGATTGTTGGTGCATACAGGTAGCATAGTATATAACAGTTGGTATACCTTGTGCTTTATACTCTGCCATAACTTGTTCACGATTATCACTTAACAAGGTATATTGTGCCCAAGAACTTTCATAACCTGTTGGAACTTTTGGCGTTTTATAAAGATTAGCTAATTCATTTTCATAGTTAGTTGCGGCTTTATTGCGATTAATTAGCTCTTGCGGAAACTCTGTTAATTTTTCTAATAAAATTGCCGCTTGAATAGTGTCTAAACGGCTATTCATACCAATGCGAACATTGTCATACTTATCACTACCTTTACCGTGTACACGGTATGAACGTAGCAATTCTGCATATTCATCACTATTGGTAAAAACAGCACCACCGTCACCATAACAACCTAATGGTTTAGCTGGAAAAAAGCTGGTTGTGGCTATATCACCAAAACTTCCTGCCTTTTTAGCAATGCCTTGACTATCGGTAATTGAACCACCAAAACCTTGTGCTGCATCTTCAATCAATTTTAAATCATATTTTTTAGCGATGGCTTCTATTTCAGGGTAGTTAGCCGGCAAACCAAAAAGATCAACGGCAATAATCGCTTTAGGCTTTAACTTTCCTTCATTAATCACTTTTTGAATTTGCTTTTCAAGATTTTCAGGGCAAATATTGAATGTTTGCTCATTTGAATCAACAAACACCGGCGTAGCATTCGAAAAAGAAATAACTTCAGCCGTAGCAAAAAAAGTAAAAGTTGGGCAAAAAACAGCATCACCCTTTTTAATATCAAACACCATTAAAGCCAAAGTAAGCGCATCAGTACCATTAGCACAGGTAATAACATGCTTCACACCAACATAATCAGCTAACGCTTGCTCTAACTCCTGTACTTCAGGCCCCATAATATATTTACCATGATTAAGTACATCAGCAATACGCTTATCAATTTTACTTTTTAAATGTTGGTACTGTGCTTGAAGATCTATAAACTGCATTAACTTTTTCCCTTGAAACCCTGTTAAGCTAAGCGATACTAGCTTAAAACTTTAACTAATTGATCATTTTTCAACTGATACTTATCACCTGTATGAGCACAGGTAACAACTCCTTCACCCTTTATAGGTAGGTCTAGCTGCTCGCCATACTCACTCATCCAGCCTATTTGTTTAGCCGGAACACCAACCATTAGAGCATAAGGCTTAACATTTTTATTGATAACCGCACCTGCACCTACAAACGAATATTCACCAAGTGTAATTCCACAAACAATAGTGCAATTAGCGCCTAATGTGACACCTTTTCTAACCAAGGTATCGCGGTATTCGTCTTTGCGCTCCACCCCAGAGCGAGGATTATAAACATTAGTAAAAACCATGCTAGGACCGCAAAATACTTCGGCTTCTAAATGAACATTGTCATAAACTGAAACGTTATTTTGTATTTTACATTTATCACCAATAGTCACTCTATTGCCAACAAATACATTTTGCCCTAATGAAACGCCTTTACCTATTTGTGCCGCAGCACAAACATGAGCGAAATGCCATACACGTGAGTCAGCACCTATGGTAGCACCTTCATCAACAATGGCGCTTTCATGTTTATAATAATCAGTCATAATATTTCTTTTCCCTTATTAGCAAGCTTACTAGTAATCTTGCAAACGACTTAACTAATAACTTTACTAACAAAAGGGTGTACGTCAGAAGAGTTTTTAACAATATATTGGTTGCGAATATTACTGACAATTTCAATACTCTTACGCGCTTCTTCTAAGCCAAAGCCACCACCCGTTAAAATGTGCTGATAACTTTTGGTATGCAGGTCCGTAAAACCACCTGAGAATTCTATTTCGTTACCGTCAACCGTAATTGAACGATAAGTTCGCTGACCAGACGCTTTCACTTCTTCTGGGATATATTCATAATTCACTGACAAGAACCAACGCACTTTCGCGTGTTTAAATTCTAAATAACCCGCATTAGCACTTTCTTCTTTTAAATGCGCTTCATTTTTAACTAAGTCACCAAAAACCCAACCTAACATGTCATAAAAATGAACACCTATATTCGTTGCTATGCCGCCTGACTTATTATCATCACCTTTCCATGAAGTAAAGTACCAATGACCACGACTGGTTAAATACGTTAAATCAACGTCGAAAACTTTATTAGGATTTTTAGCAACTTCCGCTGCCACAAACGCTTTCAAGTCAATAATGCTTTGGTGTAAACGTAATTGCAGAATATTATATACCTGCTTACCCGTTTCATCTTGAACCACTTTTAAGGCATTAATATTATGAGGGTTTAGCACCAACGGTTTCTCACAAATAGCATGAGCGCCATTACGCAATGCAAATCGAATATGAGAATCATGTAAATAGTTTGGCGTTGCTATACTAACGTAATCTATTTGTGTGCCACTTCTTTTTAACAAATCTACATGCCGATCAAAGCGTTCATATTCTGTAAAAAAGTCTGCCTCAGGAAAGTAACTATCGATTATTCCTACTGAGTCATTTTTATCTAAAGCTGCAACTAAATTATTACCAGTATCTTTAATAGCTTTCATGTGTCGAGGTGCTATGTATCCAGCAGCGCCAATAAGTGCAAAATTTTTCATTAATAATTCCAATTTCATATTTAAAGTTTATAAACGACAATCGACATCGTTTTGATTTAAAAACATTTTAAATCATAAAGTACATAATTCCCTTGCCCAAAGCCTTTATAGTTTCTACATTCATATCTTTAAATTCATCATGATATACCGCTAAAAAAATGGCATCGTATTGCCATTTCACAGGAATTTCAGTTAAATATAAGTCGTATTCAAGTTGAGTTGCTCATTTTAATACCACGGTTTAACTCCAATACAATTACCACCAAACTAGCTCTGGATTGAGTGATAAAAAGTCCATTTGGGCCAGTCGCTTCTAATACTGCAAACACATTGACGTGGTCAACTAAGTTTGGACACTTCGTTGTTCGGCTTTTTTAATTTCATCATTTCACTTTCATTAGAGGTATGCGCAGAAAAATTTATGCATTTCAATCATATCTAGTCAAATATACTGTTCTGCTCACATAGCCTGATAATAAGCCTTACTAAACGAGTATAATTATACACAGTATCTTCTGCTCTAAGTTACTTAGATACACTAAATAATACTTTACCTGTTGTTTTAACTCGGCTAATGAATCAAATTTCAGCTGAAGCTAAATTAAAAATGTTAATTTTTAATTTAATTGATATTTTTAAATTTATTCTTTAATTTCAAGTGCTAATGATAATTATTGATAGTGTCGCCATTAACATCAAGATAATATATATTTATATCATTATTTTATTGAGATTCACCACTGGTTTCAGTGCTATATACGGCTTGGTTTGGCTTTTCAAGAATAATTGTTTCTACAGCATTAATAATAGCTTTAGATTCACTTTATTTATCAATAGTTACTTTTGATTTTGTATGAGGCTCTTTATTAGAAAAGTAACGAATTAAAACAATTAACACAGATAGCATACCACCCAACATAGTGCCTAATATCACTATTAAAGCACGCTTTGGCCCTTCTTTTTCATCAGGCACTTGTGCTGGGTCTATCGTTTTTAGCACGTATTCAGCTTTCACCTGAGTCAACATCATATTCTTAGTTTGCTCTTCAATTAACTGATAAAATACCGTTTCCATGCTAGCTACTTGAATATTCTCAAGTTGCTTGCTCAAATAATCAATAGAGTCTTGCGCTTCTTGTTGATCTTGTTCACTCATAAACTCATTAACATCTTTAATTAACCAGTTTAACCATTGCTGTGCCATGCTAGGTGAAAAATATTCAATTTCAATAGTGACCATAGATGAAGTTTTGTCTTGAGATACGGAAAGTAACCCTAAAAATTTTTCGTATATCTCCCAAGAAGATGGTTCAGGCTTTTTTGGTGCTTCAACCTCTCTAACCCATTTTTTTGATGTTTGATCATATAGCTCTTCATCAAGAACCAAAGTATCTGTTGTCATGTCCCACTTTTCAACAGCCATGATAGGTATTAGCAATTGATGTTTAGCAATGAAGTTTTCAATAAATGAACGAGACTTTATTATTTCTAAAGCAAGTGCCGTTTTATCACTACCCCCACCACCTAAATTGATACCAGCTATACTAGCTAAACCACCAAACTGTCCAGCTAAAGCTCCTAAACCACCTGTGCCAACTTCTGCTGATGCAGGCGCTAAAATTGCGGATGCTTTATAGATATCAGGTTTAGATAGCGCGAAGAAAACAGAAGCTACGGCAAATATAAAACTGATAGCTATAATTGTTACTTTTCCCGCCCAAACAGCGCGCCATAGTTCAGCTAAATCAATCTCATTATCTTGATTTTGTTGCATTTGTGCTAACAACATTTGTTGTAGCATGGCTGAATTAGCCGAAGAAAACTGATTTTGATCATTAATTCCCTGTAAGTTGTTACTTTCCACGCTATTTCCGTCGTTATTTTCTATTATTTTAGACACTTAATTACTTCACCAATTAAAGCTTACATTACTGTTAGGGCTTGTTTTATATCCCGTTTAATCTACGTTTTTTCGAATAAAGCTATTTAGACAAAAACTCAATATACCACGGCATCGCTTTATCAATACCTTGTTGAATTTTAAACTTTGGTTCAAAACCAATCATACTTTTCGCTTTTGATATATCAGCTTGTGAATGAAGTACGTCGCCTGCTCTAAAATCTCGATAAACTGGTGATTTTTGATAGTTAACATCATTAGCTTGCAATGCACTTTTCAAACTTTCAAACAAAGTGTTCAGTGACGTTCTGTCACCTAAAGCGACATTATACACTTGATTTTTGCCACTTTCTTCAGCGGTTGCCGCTAAAATATTAGCTTGTACAGCATTTTCAACAAAACAAAAATCTCGACTTGTTTCACCATCACCATTAACAAAAACATCTTGATTATCTATCATGGCAGCTGTCCATTTAGGGATAACAGCTGCATAGGCACCATCAGGGTCTTGTCGTTTACCAAACACATTAAAATAACGTAACCCTGTGGTATTTAATCCATAGCTTTTATTAAAAACATCTGCATACAGTTCATTTACATATTTAGTGACAGCATAGGGAGAAAGCGGTTTACCTATGCTTTCTTCTACTTTTGGTAATGCAGGATGATCGCCATAAGTAGAGCTAGAGGCGGCATAAACAAAGCTTAAAACCTTTGCTTCTTTTGCCGCGACTAACATATTTAAAAAACCTGTAACGTTAGCTGAGTTGGTTATAATAGGATCAACAATTGAGCGAGGTACAGAGCCTAATGCCGCTTGGTGCAAAATATAATCAACGCTATTGTCAATTGTACCTACCGATTTTGAGCAATCGTCAAGGTTGCGAATATCACCTTTTATAAAATTAAAGTTTGACCATTGCTCTGGTGATACCTGCCCTTGCACTTCATCTAAATTATGCTGATGACCTGTAGAAAAATTATCAAGCCCCATTACTTTTTGGTTAAGCAATAAAAGTGTTTCTAATAAGTTAGAGCCTATAAAGCCTGCACAACCCGTTACTAACCACGTTTTAGGGTTAGCTGATAGTTGTTTTTTTATTTCTGTATAACGAGTCATTTTAATCCTTGGGTTCTAGGGATTTGAACCTTTCGTTTCTATAAACGGATATCTGCTAATTGTGGATCTAACATATATTTCAAATCATAAATGACATATTCTGTTTTCATTAGATTTTTAATCTCATCATTTGATAGCGCTTTAAATTCTTTATGGGCAACAGCAAAAATAACTGCATCATAATGACCACTTTTAGGCTTATCAATCAATTCCACACCATACTCATTTTTTGCCTCGCTTGGGTTAACCCAAGGGTCGTAAACATCAACATTAGTATCGTACTCTGCAAGTTCAGATAAAATATCAACAATTTTAGTATTACGAACATCAGGGCAGTTTTCTTTAAACGTTAAGCCCATTACCAAAACGTTAGCGCCATTAACAGATATATTGCGCTTAATCATTGTTTTGATTAATTGTGAGACAACATAAGCCCCCATGCCATCATTAATGCGGCGACCTGCTAGGATAACTTCAGGATTATAACCTATAGATTCTGCTTTATGCGTTAAGTAATAAGGATCAACACCAATACAGTGACCGCCAACTAAGCCAGGGCGAAAGGGTAGGAAATTCCATTTTGTTCCTGCCGCCTTTAATACTTCTTCCGTGTCTATATTGAGCTTATTGAAAATTACGGCCAATTCATTAATTAGTGCGATATTTAAATCACGTTGGGTATTTTCAATCACTTTTGCCGCTTCTGCTACTTCTATGCTTGGCGCTTTATACGTACCGGCTGTTATTATTGAGCCATATAAGCTATCAATAAAGTCAGCAATTTCATTTGTAGAGCCAGAGGTAACTTTTAAAATATTGGTAACTCTATGTTCTTTATCACCGGGGTTAATGCGCTCAGGGCTGTAACCTGCAAAAAAGTCTTCATTAAAAACCAATCCTGAATTTTTCTCTATTTGAGGAATACAAACATCTTCTGTTGCACCTGGATATACCGTCGATTCATAAATAACGATATCACCCTTATTAATTACTTTAGCCAGCATTTGGCTGGCTTTAACTAGTGGTGTTAAATCAGGTTGTTTATGTTCATCAATTGGGGTTGGCACCGTTACAATATAGATATTACTCTTTGCTAACGCTTCAACATCACAAGAGTAAGAAATGAAGGCGGAGTCAGCTAATTCATCTCTCAATACTTCTAAAGTAAAATCGTGTCCTTGTTTTAATTCTTCGATACGTTTGGCATTAATGTCAAAACCTATCGTTGGATATTTTTTACCAAACTCGACTGCCAAGGGTAAGCCGACATAACCCAAACCAATAATCGCTATTTTAGCGCTATCTAATTTATGTAACATTATTCAATTGATTCCTTTGTTAATTTTTCAATTAACAATTATTTTTTTAAATACCACTAATTGCAGCAATAGCCACCGCAGAGTTATAAATAATACCCGTAACGTTAGTCCACAATTCAAGATTATTCATGTATTCCGCGTCAAGAGGTACGACTATAGTATCACCAGGGCGTAATCGAGAGGCTTCGTCATCAGCAAACCAGCTCTCGCTTGTCATCATTTTTATTCGGCCATTGGCTGAAATAATATAAGTACGACTTTCGTCGGCTCTTTTTTTAATGCCGCCTGACTGTGCTAAATAATCATGCGCGTCTAGTGCCTCATCATAGACATGTGATGAAGTAACTTGTACTTGTCCGATAACATTTATCGAATTATTCAAGGTAGGTACATAGAGTACGTCACCCGTTTCCAATAAAACATCATAATTATTCTTAACCATGATTCGATCTAAATCGATCACTAAACGACCTACTGGTTGCGTTTTAGTTAAATCAGATAACATCATTTGAGCTTCTTCATACGATTGACCCGCAGTATCCTTAGTTAAGGACCGAGAAGCCATTTCAATACGTAAATCATCTGCCAGTTTAAATAAGTTTTTCTGCTCTAATTCTTTTAATTTCACTCTTGAAAACACAGAGCCTTGAGCGTGTGCATAATTTGTTAAACCACCTGCTTTTTTAACTAAATCGGAAAGGCTTTCTCCTCGACGAATAGTGTATTTCCCAGGAAAAACAAATTCGCCTCGCAATTCAATCACATGATTTTCACTCCATGCTGGAATAGTATGAATATTTAATCGGTCTTTACTGATTAATAGAATATTGTCTTTTTGCTCCTCTTTTAATGCTGAAGACAAATTAATGGTGAAAGAATGCTTTTTAACACCATAAGAATTAACTTCATTTCGAGTAATATCAGCTTTAGCTAAATATGCAGACTCATTAACACCGCCAGCCGCGGCAATTAAGTCATCAACTCGGCCATTAATGGGTAATGGATAAACTCCTGGATATTTAACCTGTCCATCAATTTCGACTAATTGAATAGAAAGACCAGCACCACCTTGCTGTTTTAATTTTTGAATAATAGGTAGAAGTAAGCGCTGACGAGAGAAAAGGCTCAGCTCTTTAATATCAACTTCTTCTTCAATTTCGCCACCCGTAAACTGCGCATTAGATTGGTTAATTAACGCTTCTGCTTTTTGTTCTTCATGATCAACATCATATTGAATGTTTTCTTCACCATATTTTTGCCAAAACAGCTTGGTTTTATATTTTTCTTTGGCTAATAGTTTTTCTTTTTTAAACAACTCTTCTTGAGTAAAAGCAAGCGTATCTAAGGTAATTAATTCTTCAGCTATTGTTGATGCTGTTGAAAAAACAATAACTTTATCACTGGGTAATAATAAAAGATTATCTGCTGAGTTAGGGTTAGCAATTGCTTTAGCTAATGACAGTTGTAAAATTTCAATGTTTCGAGCAAAATCAGTTTCGCGAACAATCAAGGTGTAATTTAAATCGGCATTGGTCAGTAAATGAGTATCAATTCCTGGTAATAAGTCAGCCACTCTTTGGTTTTGATTCCATTGATATTTACCTGGGCGAGCAATAGCGCCGATAATAGTAACCGACTGTTCAAACATTTCAGCCGTTGGCATTACTTTAATGTAATCGCCTTCGCGAACTTTGGCAGACAGTTGGGTTTTATCCGTTAAGTCAACATTAACAATGCTACGTAAGTGACTTTGATTATATCGTTCAACAATGGTTGACTTAGCATAGGCTGAAGGTAAAAAACCACCGGCCATAGTAATAGCATCAGCAAAAGTATCTGAGCCTTTTAACTCATAAATAGCAGGGCGACGAACTTCACCGTCAACGGTCACGGTTCTTCCCACTGGTGCAATAAAAACTACATCACCCGATTGTAATAAGACATCATCTGATGAGTCACCATTGATCAGCAACTCGTATAGATCGATTGTTTTGATTAATTTTCCAGAGCGTTTTAATTGAATATTTCTTAATGAACCAATGTCATTGATACCGCCTGCAGCAAATAATGCATGAGTGACACTAGATAGTGAGCTTAAAGTATACGGACCTGGTTTAAAGGCATCACCCAATACAAAAATACGCATTGAGCGTAAAGACGCAATACCAACGACAACATTTACGCCGATAATACGTTCTTTAATTTTATTATTAATGAACTGCTTTAATTCAACAAAAGTTAGTCCTGCTACTTTAAAAGCCCCTAAGTTTGGAAAAACCAATTCTCCTTCACGAGAAACCGTCATTTCAACATCAAGTGTTTCTTTACCAAATACTTGAATAGATAATTTATCACCTGAACCAATAATATATCCTTCAGGAATAGCAATATCCATGGTTGGTGCAAAAGTGAACGGAGCATTGGCAAAAACGTCATAACCAAAGGGTTTTATTTGTTTTTCAAGTTCTTGCTCTTCTTTTTCAATTTGATCTAGTTCTTCAAATAGAGGATTGCCTTCTTCATCAAACAAAGTGCCACGAGGATAAACTTGAGTATTGGTATCTTCTTCGTCAGTCTCTGATTTTTTACCCGACAACTGAGCTTTCAAATCATTGTAGTCAATCCCCATGCTTTGAGCTAATGACCGTTGTTGAGATGGTGGTAACTTTTTAAACTGTTCAATTTGCGCTTCGCTTACTTGGGCAGCGAAGCTTGGAGTAATAAAAGTGGCTAAAACGATAAAAAATAGGGTAAAAGTAATTTTTTTTGTGAAGGTTATCATTGGCGCGAAGAAATTCCTGTCATGCGTTTACTAGCTTATAAATAACAACGCAAAAGTTTACCAGTATATTTATAGTCAAACAACTTCAAAATTTTACTTTAACAATTATACCCTAACCACCTAAAACTCACATATTGAAGTAGCTTTGATTGTTTCACTCCTAGCTGAAATAAATTCAAATACAAATATTATTCAAAATAACTTTGTTGCTTAACAGGAAAGATTTCGCTACATAAATCAAACTAGTTAATATATTGTTAATTGCTCAAACTTGCCTTTAACGTCAAGCACAGGTATAACTCTCGTCTGTTAATATATTTTAGCATTATATCGTCATGAGCAAACAGCCATGAGCAAAAATCTGTCAGCCATAATAAAAACCAACACGATATAATGACTTTATGAGGAAATTTTATGTCAGCACAATCAACAGAAAACTTTTTTGGCCATCCCAGTGGTCTTAAAACACTTTTTTTCACCGAAATGTGGGAGCGCATGAGTTATTACGGCATGCGCATGTTACTAGTTTTATTTATGACGGCGACTTTGCAAGAGCAAGGATTAGGATTGACCGTTGCCTCCGCCGCCGCTATTTATGGCCTATATACGGGTTGTGTATATTTTATGGGGCTACCTGGTGGTTGGATTGCTGACAGACTAATAGGCGGACAAAAAGCCGTCTGGTATGGCGGAATCATCATTATGATTGGCCATATCATCTTAGCAATACCGAGCGATTATTCGTTCTTCATTGGTTTAATCTTTGTGGTGTTAGGCACAGGTTTATTAAAGCCAAATATCAGTGCTATGGTTGGCCAGTTATATTCAGATAAGGATGTTCGTCGCGATAGTGGTTATGCCATCTATTACATGGGAATTAATCTCGGTTCAGTAATTGGTTACACTGTTTGTGGCTATTTAATGGAAAATCAAGGTTGGCATTGGGCATTTGGTGCTGCAGCTATAGGTATGGCTGCCGGGTTAATTCAATACAAAATCACCACACCAAATCTTAATGGTATTGGCGCAAAACCAGTTTACCCTATGTCAAATAAAGCACAAAAGCTTAGCTGGACAATTATCTGCGGTTTTTTAGCGAGTGTCGTATTAGTAACTTACCTGATATTCCAAGACATGCTAACTGTGGTACCTGTTACTATTGCTCAATATGTTGCTATCGCCTTCTCTACTATTTTCGTTATTTATTACGCTATCATCTATTTCTTTAGTTCCTTAACGGCTGTTGAAAAGAAAAAATTAATAGCATTATTACTTATTTGTATCGCTTCTGCTTGTTTTTGGTCTGGTTTTGAACAAGCAGGTTCTTCAATGAACTTATTTACTCGCGATTATACCGATCGTATTGTTGGTTCATTTGAAATTCCTACCGGCTGGTTCCAGTCATTAAACGCATTTTTTATCGTCTTACTATCGCCTTTCTTTGCTGCTTTATGGATTAACTTAGGCAAAAGACTTGTTAGCCCATCTTATGGAATAAAATGCGCTGTTGGGTTAATTATTATGGCCAGTGGTTTTATTGTTATGTTTTTTGCTGCACAACATGCCGCGTCGGGAATGAAAGTTGCCCCCTATTGGTTAGTGGCAACCTATTTTTTACATACCGTTGGTGAGTTATGTTTGAGCCCCGTCGCATTAAGCGCCGTGAGCAAATTATCGCCTAAACGCTTTGCTGGACAAATGATGGGCATTTTTGTTTTGACTTATTCCATTGGCAATATCATTTCAGGTTTATTAGCTGGTAATTATGACCCTAGCAATGTTTCTCAAATACCGTCACTGTATATTCAAATTAGTTTATTCAGTATGGGTATTGGTATAATCATTTTATTGCTAGGTTTTAAAACAAGATTTTGGGAAAACTTATCAGAAGATGATGAATCAACTAAAAACCCAGCCACACCAACGAATACTCCAGCTACATCAGCTAATAATGCTTAATTAGCACTTGATTAGCATCAGGTGGGTGTTTTCGACACCCACCTTTATTTTTAGATGAAGCAAAATAAATGACTAAACCTTTATTAATACCTACTGAAATAGCGACTGAAATACCTACTGGCCACAATACTAGAACGTCAATTAGACAAATATTGCGTACCAGAAGAAAGACTCTTACCCCAACATTTCAAAAAGAAGCCGCCGAAGCATTATCGTTAACATTAAAAAACGATATGGTCGTAAAAAAAGCCAAACACATTGCCTTGTATTTGGCCCAAAACGGTGAGTTAGATCTTCAGCCATTTATTCGTTGGTGTTGGCAGCAAAATAAACAACTCTATTTACCCATTGTTCATCCATTTTCTAAAGGACATTTGTTATTTTTACGCTATGACAATAACTCAACCATGGTTATGAATAAATATAACATTGAGGAACCTAAGCTAGACGTTAGAAACATCAAACCAATCCAACAATTAGATATCATTTTAACGCCTTTAGTGGCCTTTGATAGTACTGGAGCAAGAATTGGCATGGGTGGCGGCTATTACGATAGAACCTTAGCTAAATGGTATGAACATTACCTTAAAAATAAAGAGTATGACCAAGATAAACATTATGCCCAAGGTAAACAATATACCCCTGCCCTTATTGGGGTGGCGCACGATTGCCAACAAATAACAAAAGTGCCCTATGAAGCTTGGGATATCCCACTACCAAAAATAATCACACCAACACGTACTATAAAATGTAAAGCACTCGGATAATTGATTACCTGAGGTAATGACCCCAACAGGTAATTATCTTTGTAAATGAGCATTGATGCTAATGCTCTGTTTATAAAACCAAAGTCTCACCAATAACACTTAATGTTTTTTATAAACGCTACTGCTATAATCCAAACCATTATTTCTCGTCATAAACAATCACCCTAAAGGCACACGAATGACCCAAGATGAAATGAAAAAAGCGGCAGCAATAAAAGCGTTAGAATTTATTGAAAACGACACCATTGTTGGCGTTGGAACGGGTTCAACCGTCAATCATTTTATAGATGCCTTAGCCACTATCAAAAATAAAATTACCGGTGCCGTGTCTAGTTCAGAAGAGTCAAGTAAACGCTTAATAGCTCACGGCATTGAAGTATTTGATCTTAACAGTGTTGACAATTTAGACGTTTATATTGATGGTGCTGATGAAATTACCAAACACAAAAGCATGATCAAAGGCGGCGGTGCGGCACTAACCCGTGAAAAAATTGTTGCCGCTGTTGCGAAAAAATTTATCTGCATTGCCGATAGCTCTAAGCAAGTTGAGCTGCTTGGCGACTTTCCCCTACCTGTTGAAGTTATTCCGATGGCGCGTAGCTATGTTGCTCGCGAACTAGTCAAATTGGGTGGAGATCCTGTTTATCGCCAAGGCGTTATTACCGACAATGGCAATGTTATTCTTGATGTTTACAACCTATCTATCATTGACCCTAAAGCATTAGAAATAGCTATTAACGCTGTTGTAGGCGTGGTTACTAATGGTTTATTTGCGCAACGAGGTGCCGACATTTTGATCTTAGGCAGTGAAAATGGTGCACAAGTAATCCAGTAAAACCCTGAAAGCAAGGTTTACATAACTATCTACATTAGACGAATAAGTACTTTAGAGTTGTTACACTATATGCTATCTTAATGTTATTATAGATATCTAGCCGTCTAAACACTTTAACGGTCTAGACATTCTAACGGTCTAAACCACCTAGTAATCTAAACAAAGATTAATAATTAACTTTTATAAGCGAAGCCACACCTTATGAGCATAAATAAAAATTCATTAGCAAAAGATAAAATTAAAATTCTTCTACTTGAAGGTGTCCATCAAAGCGCACTTGAAGAGCTGAAAGCTAAAGGTTATTCAAATATTGAGTATATTAAAACATCGCTTTCAAATGATGATTTAACTGCAAAAATTGCCGATGTACATTTTATCGGTATTCGCTCTCGTACTCAATTAACTGAAGAAGTGCTCAGCCATGCTAAAAAGTTAGTGGCTATTGGTTGTTTCTGTATTGGTACTAACCAAGTAAATATCAAAGCAGCCCAAAAGCTTGGTATTCCGGTATTTAACGCGCCTTTCTCTAACACGCGCTCTGTTGCTGAGTTAGTGCTAGGTGAAACTTTACTGCTTTTACGTGGTATCCCTGAAAAAAGTGCTAAAGCACATCGTGGCGAGTGGTTAAAATCGGCAGTGGGCTCTGTTGAGGCTCGTGGTAAAACATTAGGTATTATTGGTTACGGTCATATTGGTACCCAACTTGGTATTTTAGCTGAAACTTTAGGGATGCGAGTTCGCTTTTACGATATTGAAACTAAACTGTCTTTAGGTAACGCTAGCCAAGCTCCTTCTTTAAATGCCTTATTAGGTGAATCTGACGTGGTGAGTTTACATGTTCCTGAAACACCGCAAACACAAGATATGATTGGCGCTGCTGAATTTGCCGCCATGAAGTCTGGCGCAATTTTTATCAATGCCTCTCGCGGTACTGTGGTTGATATTAGTGCCCTTGCTGAAGCCTTATCAACGAAACAAGTTGCCGGTGCTGCTATTGATGTATTCCCTGTGGAGCCAAAAGGTAATAATGACGAGTTTGTATCACCTTTACGTGGTTTTGATAATGTTATTTTAACACCGCATATTGGTGGTAGCACAAAAGAAGCGCAAGAAAACATTGGTTTAGAAGTGGCAAGCAAACTAGCGAAATATTCAGATAATGGCTCGAGTTTGTCGGCAGTTAACTTCCCTGAAGTTTCCTTACCAGAGCATGCGGTACCGGGACAAGCAGACGTTAGCCGATTATTACATATTCACCATAACCAACCTGGCGTGTTGACACAAATCAACCAAGCCTTTGCTGAAATTAATATAAACATCGCCGCACAATACTTACAAACTGACGATCAAATAGGCTATGTGGTGATTGATATTGAGTCATCAAACAGCGCAGAAGCATTAAAAGCATTGAAGACCATTGACGGCACAATTCGCGCAAGAATTTTGCACTAATCTATAGGTGGGATTTTAATCGCGCTCAACAAGCGCGATTAAAGCCCCGTTTACATTTGCACTCATCAACAAAGCGCGAACAAGTTCCCGCTCCCTTTATTTTCGTTTACAACACTGCATCTTGTTGATTTTCAGGCAACGCTAACTGAAAAGCCTGTAACTTATTACAGTTTTCAACCACTCGGTTGATATAAGGATAGGCATTCATATCAACATTAAAACGATGGGCATTATAAACCTGCGCAACTAAACATATATCGGCAACAGTTACCTGATCTTGAAAACAATAACAGCCGGCACTTGTCACTAATTGCTTTTCAATAGCGCCAAAACCAACATTCATCCAATGATCAATCCAAGCTGACTTTGCTTGTGCTGCTAACTGCAAATCTGCCGTTAAATATTGCTGAACCCGCAAATTATTTAGCGGATGAATTTCACAAGCAATATCTAATGCTAAAGCCTGCACGGTTGCACGTGCATTAGCTTCATAAGGATAGAGAGATAAACCAGCATAGTTGGCCTCTAGGTAGTCAATAATGGCTAATGACTGATGCAAAGAAAGTGAGCCATCAACCAAGGTTGGTACTAAGCAGTTTGGGTTAATAGCCGCATAACCGGCTTGATGCTGCTCGCCACCATTTTTCACTAAATGCACAAACTCATTTTCAAATGCTATGCCTTTAAGGTGTAAAGCAATTCTGACTCGATACGCTGCGGTTGAGCGCCAATAACCATAAAGTTTCATTTTTCATCCTAATACCAATACAAATAAATATGTGAGCATTCTAAATGGGTTAAATATTCCAATAACGTCGTTGCTTTTAATCCTAATAGCCAGCTATTACTCAATCAAGTGCCTTGTTCTTAAAAATTTATCCTCATTAATACTTGCTCACTAACTTACTGGTATTGGTATAACTTATGAAGAGTTTATTAAGAGTTATTAAGATTTATACTCAACGACCGTCTGTTCGATGGCACCAAAAATACTGACGCCATCGTTATCAAACATTTCAATGCGTACTTTGTCACCAAAACTCATGAATTCAGTGCTTGGTTTGCCATCAGCAATAATTTCCAGCATGCGTTTTTCGGCTAAACAGCTTGAGCCAGCAGAGCGGTCATAATTTGAAATAGTACCGGAGCCAACAATGCAACCTGCTGATAACGGACGTGTTTTTGCCGCATGAGCAACAATAGTAGGAAAATCAAAAGTCATATCAACACCGCAATTAGGCTGACCAAATAAGTCATTATTAAGGTGTGTTGTTAAGGGTAAATGTAGTTTTGCTCCATCCCAGGCACTGCCTAACTCGTCTGGCGTAATCGCCACCGGAGAAAATGCGCTTGATGGTTTTGAGCCAAAAAAGCCAAAGCCTTTGGCAAGTTCACCGGGAATTAAATTACGTAGTGAAACATCATTAACTAGCATAATAAGTTTAATATGTTTTGTTGCTTGTTCGGCGGATGCAGCCATTGGCACATCGTCAGTAATAACAGCGACTTCTGATTCAAAATCAATACCGTAGCTTTCAGAAGCAACGTTAATATCATCTCGTGGACCAATAAATGCGTCTGAACCGCCTTGGTACATCAAAGGCTCGGTCCAAAAGGTTGCTGGCATTTCGGCATTACGCGCTTTTCGCACTAATTCTACATGGTTAACATACGCACTGCCATCAGCCCATTGATAAGCTCGTGGTAATGGCGATTCACATTGGCTTTGCTCAAAGCTGATTGCATTGCTCACTTCACCAGCATTTAGCGCTTGATACACTTGTGCTAATTTAGGTGCAGTTTCAGGCCAGTTATCTAGCGCATTTTGCAGGGTATTGGCAATATCTGCCACGACGACGGCTTTATCAAGCGCTCGACTAACAACCACTAATTGCCCATCACGGGTATTATTTTTTAACGTAGCTAATTTCATGAAAAAACCTTAACTGTCTAAGTATTAATAAACTGTATAAAAATGTGTAATAGCTGAATTTTACGAGCTTTTTACACATTGTCACAACTTATCAGTAAATAGAGGCTGTTAAGGCGCGGAAAAAAATCTTTACATACTTTTTTCCACTTTAGAAAATTCTGAGATCACCGCACCACACAGAGAATAATAACTTCTCTGTGTAGGCTCAAAGAGCCCTGTGCGTAGCATCGCGGCTCGGTGGTAAACAGTTAGAATAGTTAGAACAAGTTATAGGCTATTAAAAATACCATTCTACTGACACTTGGGCATGATCATCATCCCTAAGTGTATAGGTGCTATCAAAGCGATCGCTACTTTGTAGTAAACGAACATCGACACTGGCCTTAAAGTTATCTCCAAATCGTCGATTTGCCTCAAGTAAAAAGCTATCCGCACTGTGATCTAAGTCTGTCCCTATCCCTACCAATAGTTCTGAACTTTGCGCATCATTAAATGCTAACCGTGCTCCTAAAAAGATATCATTTTGAAATGTTGCTCCTGAATTACCAAGGTCTGTCTCACCACGAGAATCCCAAGCGTATTCAGTTAGCAAGCCTAAATCTAAATTGCTATCAAAAACACCGGTAATACTGTATTCAAAGCCCGATTGACTAGCAACAAAACTGTCATCGCTGGTTTTTCGATAAATACCTTCAAACTTCCATAACCATGCCCCTAATGTGGCTTGCACATCAACACCGAGTTGATCCATTTGATTATAATGTTGTTGAAGAACAAGCTCTTCGCCAAGCTTTGACGGTGTTAACACAGGCTCTCGGTTAGTGCCGTGAAACCAATAACTGCCGATATCAAAATCGCCAATACTATGAGCCCAACGGATAGCAAAATCGAGATGTTGCTGCCCCGCCGATGACTCGTAAGTGACATTATCTTTATCAACAACTAAAGAAGGCCGTAACCTGCCCTGCTCACTAGCAAAGGTTCTTTCTCTAAAACCGGGTAATAAAAAAACATCTACTGTGCCCCAGTCTTTCACTAGCGATAGATTAACCATTTGCTGACCAAGCTTATCCTCACCATCAAAGTCTTCAACACCATCGGTTTGATTAATAACATCCACTAAATGCTGAAATTCAGTAACGCCCCAAAATTCTTTACGGATACCAAGCCGTAATTCCCAATCATCAGCAGCATGTACATAAGCAAATTCACGAATGTCACCATGCTGACGATTATCATCTTGACTGTCAACGCGGTAAAAAGGCTTAAATATGATACTGTCAAAGCCATCATTCCAGCTCCAATAAAGCTCTGATTCAATGAAAGCAGATGCCTGACTATGATCAAACTGCTGTTCATATAAGGCATCTTTGAAGAAAAACCTTTGCTCAACAACTAACTTACTGGCAATATCAAATTCTACCGCACCCGCTGAACTAAAAAACAACGCACTTAACCAAGCTAGCTGAGGAGCTACTTTAAAAGCTTTAAATTTATTTTTTTCAAGCAACATTTATCTAACTCGTTTTAGTGAATTACGATTAAAATCACTCTCTTTTAAGCCAGTTTTAAACTGATAATTACTCCATTGCAATTCAGTACTTTTACCACTTTGATGATTAACCATATTTTGCACATCGGCACGCCAGTACTTGTTCAAATATTGTTTGTATTGGCTAAAGTTAAGGGTTTTTAATAAAGAATTTTTACGATCATAAAACTCAACTTTTTGAATTCTATACTCTTGCTTATCAAGCCAAGC
>MAAC01009731.1_pt1 | contig 51701 bp, 44 predicted proteins | sample 1115981 | NCBI WGS metagenome assembly MAAC01 (sample SAMN04961126, study PRJNA320927) | seawater metagenome | isolation source: sample BD02T64 sea water enriched with oil for 64 days | place: USA:Gulf of Mexico | collected 2013-07-27 | reverse complement strand
AAGGGTTGACCTATGGATTGCACGAGAACCCAGCCATCTTTGGTCTGAAACGTATCTGCAGGCCCGCCGTTATATCCGCGATTACCAATGCCTACTCTATTTTCATCTAACATTGCCTGCTCTAGCAACGTCACTGCAGATGCCAAAATGGAGGATCCGAAAAGCGAGCCCATAACCAATTGCCCTTCACCGGTTTGGCGGTGATGCATGATGGCTGCCAGCGTTCCGATACAACCGTTTAAAGCAGTCATATAATCCACATAGGGGCTGTTAAGCTTCCGGGGAATATCATTCTCACCCGACATGTACATTGCACCGGACATCGCCTGACCAATACCATCAAACCCGACGCGGTCTTTATAGGGCCCGCTATCGCCAAATGCTGACTGGTGGGTGAGAATTATATCCCCTTTAATAGCTGTCAAACTATCGTAATCAAGCCCCATAGCATTCAATGTATCAATCGGCAGATTTGCGACAACAACATCCGCTGACTTGACCAGGCGTTCGACAATTTCTTTGCCCTCAGGCTTCATGGGGTTCAAGGTCATGCCTTTTTTGCTGTGCCCCATCTGCATGAGAATACCACCATCGCCATTTTCGCTAACCGGTGTCATAAACCGATCTTCACTACCACTTAGCTTTTCAATGCGAATGACTTCAGCGCCTAACTGCGCCAGTATGGTTGCGCAATATGGTCCAGCAATATAGCGACCAAAATCGAGCACACGTATGCCGTCTAGAATGCCTGGCATTAGTTTTCTCCTGATATTTTTATTGGTTTTTTCAGGTGCTTTTCAAGCCCAAACAGAGGGTGCCTGTAAGATGCGTCTAAGGCAAGTCTTAAACACCATAGTGGAATATTTTCAAAAAAAATACCCTGCCGGTAGCTTTACCAGACAGGGTATTTTATATCTTCAACGTAACACGGACCAATTAAAGAAGCTCAACGCCTTCAGCCAAAGGCCCTTTGTCACCATCTGTAACATTTAGCCTTACCCGTTGCGTCGCTTCCAGAATGCCTAGACCTGACTTTTCAAGTGCCTTCATATGCACAAAAATATCTCGGCTTTCGTCATCTGGAGTTACAAATCCAAACCCTTTTTCAGTATCGAAAAACTTGACGATACCTTCGATAAGTTCTGTATCACCGTCGCGTTGATCCAAGACAGGCGCAGGCCCCAAATCATGAATTCTCTGAACTTGCTGTCCGCGCGCGCCAGCTGTCAAATCACAAATGATAGGCGCCCCTTCAGGCAGGCCTTGCAATCCTTTGCTCTGCAAAACAGAGATATGAACAAACGCATCTCCAGTTCCATCAAGCGGCTCAACAAATCCAAAACCTTTAGCTGTATTAAACCACTTTACTTTACATTCTATACCGTCGCGTATTTCTACAGTCGACTGCACGGTACTGTTTTCCTGCATTATGCCCAGCCCTCAAAACTTCCATTCACACACATATCCACACACAAGAGCGATTTTTCCACTTGGTTAAACAATTAGCCAGAATAAAAACGTAAAATCCTCAATTTTATTCTCAGTTCACAAAAAAGTGTTCACCAACTATTGTCCATACAACACCCAAATTTCTCAATCAGCCTAATGTGACACTCAAATCAAGAGACTCACCTAAAAGTGTTTCAATCAATCTGTTCTTTTCAACCAGTAAGCAACACAAACCCATTGTATTACTGACTTAATACGAACATGCATTCAGGTAATAGAAAAATCTTTTCTCGCCATACGTGTCTTAAAACTTTACGAATAGAGCTGCTATCACAACAATAAATTGTTTGCCTCCGTTTATTCATGCGATTGCATTGTTTCGGGAATTTAGAATGTACCACGAATTGGGTAGTTCTTTTTCTTACCAAATTCGATGCCCCGCAGGATTGCTTTCAAATCTGGACGCGAAAAAGGTGCGTTGGATATATCAATTATCTGCACAGTACCGTCTGAACGCAATACAAAAAGACCAGGCTCTGGAAATGGCTGATCGGTCTCCTCGGGTGATCGAGGATGCGAGATGTAAAGCCCCAACGCCTTCATTTGCTCAATTTCAAGGCCATATCCGATGGGAATATTTAGATCGCCTTTCGCCACTTGCGACAGTGCCTTCTCTTTTCCATCTCCAGAGATCGCGATAACATCCGCCCCCAGTTGATCATATTCACCTGCGAGACTATCCAACTCAGCAAGGTATTTGGCGCATAAAGGGCAGTGCAGTCCTCTATACACAACAACAAGCTGCCATCTGTCATTGCCACTGATGCCACCTAATTTTTTCTCTCCGCCAGAGACCAATGGAATTGAAAACTCTGGAAATTTGGCTCCCGCCAGCATTTTTTCTAATGTCATGAACTACTCCTGCAAGCAATAGGCTGCTGCTAAATTGTATATGGAACGATCGTTCCATATAAATACAGTAACCGCAAAAGATCACAAGTATTAATACCTTCTGGGCAATCGACCAAAATCTACAACAACTGTATGTATTGCGTTTCCACTCTGCCGCATTAGAATGCCCAATTGTGTTTGTTCAGCCGCTGTCAGGATCCTTCATGTCTATCAAAAACCTTCAAGACTTTCGCGAAAAATTAAGCCAGCTTCCGCTTTTAAACTCCTCTTCTGAGCAAACAGCGGTTGAGAGGAATGCACAACTTACCAAGCCAGCAGGGTCGCTCGGCACACTTGAGGATTTGGCCATTTGGGCGGCCGCATGGCAAGGGCAACACCCCGCTTCATTTAATTCTCCCCAAATCGTCATATTTGCTGGCAACCATGGGGTTTGCGGACAAGGCATCTCGGCTTTTCCTCCTGAAGTAACAGTACAGATGGTTGCCAACTTCGAACATGGCGGCGCGGCCATAAACCAACTCGCAAAGGCTTTCGGCGCGCGTTTCTCTGTACATCCACTTCAACTTGATACGCCAACCGCTGATTTTACAACTGCACCAGCCTTGTCCGAGGACGAGCTCCTAACAGCGTTGAACGTTGGCTGGAATTCTGTTCGTGAAGATGCCGATTTTTTAGTTGTCGGGGAGATGGGTATTGGCAACACAACGGTTGCAGCGGCTCTATGCTCAGCCCTGTTCGGCGGAAAAGGCAAAGATTGGGCAGGCCCCGGAACCGGCGTAACAGAAGAAGGTATTTCTAAAAAAGCGGAAGTGATCGATCAGGGCCTTGATTTGCACCGCGAAATATTAAACGATCCAATTGAAATTCTTCGATGCCTAGGTGGTAGAGAGCTCGCTGCAATGGCAGGCGCTGTGCTGGCGGCACGCTACCAATCAATACCTGTAATATTAGACGGTTTCGTCACTTGTGCGGCCGCGGCCGTACTTGCAAAAGCGAACCCTACGGCCTTAGATCACTGTGTTGCTGGGCATGTATCTGCCGAACCCGGTCATGTTCATTTACTACAAAAATTGAAGAAAAAGCCGCTTCTAGATCTTGGCATGAGGTTAGGAGAAGGATCTGGTGCAGCACTGGCCCTTGGCATTTTAAAGGGTGCAATCGCGACGCACAGCGGAATGGCAACTTTCGCAGAGGCAGGCGTTAGCGACAAAGATTAGGCAGTACAAATCCGGTTCAAACAAGAGACCTGCCAACTTTGTTCTCCGTTCTTTTCGTACAAGGTGAGTTTTGTATATGAGAGCGGAGCAATTTCCAGCCGTAACGCTGCGTTAGGCGACAGATCCAGCGCCCACGCAGTTAGCGCGCGAATAGACCCTGCATGCGCTACGACCACATTATTCTGACTATGTTCTTGTTTTTGAAAGTCAGCAGGAACTGATCGCACGCGGGTCATCACGTCGTCAAAACTCTCCCCCTCAGGGGGCTGGTTGCAGGCAGGGTCCTTCCAAAAGTCGCGGTAAAATTCCGGATCTTGTTGTTCAATTTCAGCGTAGCTGAACCCTTGCCATTTTCCGAAATTCTGCTCTCTCAACGCCGCACACGAGATGGCGGAGATATCGGATAAATTCGCAACATCCAGTATCTTGGTTGCCGTCTTGATACAACGATCCAAATCGCTTGTTATCCAACGCGCGTCTTTCGGCAAATGCTCAGCTAGCCAAGCGAATGTCCCCTCATCACTGTAATCCGCGGCAACATTAAGCTGCCCATACAAAGTCTTTTGCAGAACAGGCGCATGTCGAATAAGCCACCAGTTTGAGATTTTGCTTTCCATTGAACGCCTACTTATTACACGGTGCAACTTTATCCAGAATGCTTCCCCGGAAACCGCATTACTTTTGATCTGTGCTAAACTGGTTATTATAAAGTTCAGCGTACGTACCGCTTTTGGCGAGCAGTTCCGTGTGCGACCCACTTTCAGTGACTTCTCCATCTACAATGACGTAAATCAAATCAGCATCCAAAATAGTGGATAACCGGTGCGCAATGACAACGGACGTACGCCCCTTCATCAAATGAGACAATGCAATTTGAACTTTACGTTCAGATTCTGTATCCAAGGCAGAGGTTGCTTCATCAAGCAATAAAATCGGAGCATCTTTGAGCATGGCCCTAGCGATGGCAATGCGCTGTTTTTGCCCCCCTGATAGACGAACGCCATCTGATCCTACACGTGTATTATAGCCATCAGGTAATATTTCTACAAAATCATGAACAGCCGCCGATTTGGCTGCTTGAATGATTTCTTCTTCGCTTACATCCACACGACCATATGAAATATTGGCCGCGATAGTATCATCGAACAAGAAAATATCCTGGCTAACCAGCGCGAATTTTTCTCTTAAAGACTGAACCGTAACATCCCTGACGTCCTGCCCATCAATCAAAATGCGACCCCCGGTCACATCATAAAACCGCGGCATCAAGTTAAGGATAGTTGATTTTCCACCGCCAGAGGGACCGACCAGAGCGATCCTTTTTCCGGCACTTATTGTCAAAGACATCTCTTTGAGAACAGGCTCTTCCTTGTTGTAGGAGAACGCCACTTTATCGAATACTAACTCGCCGTTATGCAGCTCAAGTGGTGTTGCATCCGGCTTTTCGGTGATCTCATCCACGATATCAAGAAGATCGAATATTCTCTGAGCGGCAGCCAGTGAATTTTGAATTTGCGGGGCAACTTTAGCAACACTTTTGATAGGCTGGTAGGCCAGCATCACAGCAGTAATAAAGGCGAAAAACGTACCCGGTGTCGTTTCTCCTGCAGTAACACTACTTGCTCCGTAGAAAATAATACCCGCGATCATTATCCCAGACAAACTCTCCACAATTGGGTTACTGGTTGCCTGAATACGCATCGCTTTAAATTGATATTTGAAACGATATTCAATTTCTGTATCGCCATCATCGCCTGTTTTCTTTTCTGTCCCATAGGCCTTGATCACTCGAATACCTTGGAAGGCTTCTTCCAAAAACGTACTAAATGTGGCTGTCTGTTCTAACACCTTGGCAGATGCTTTTCGGGCACGCTTACCGAGCTGACGAATAGCAAGTGCGCCGGGGGGCAAAGCGATGAAAATGAACAAAGCCATTTTCCAATCGTAGTAAAAAAGCGATCCTATCAAAAAAATGGCGGTAAGAGAATCTTTTGTAAGAACAACAAGTGTCTGAGTAGAGCCTTGTCGCAGTAAATTGGTATCGAACACAAATCGCGAGATAAGTTGCCCCGTCGAGTTTTCATGAAACCAGGCAAGATCTGCCATCACCAGCTTCTTAAACAAATCCGATTGAATATTTGCAATTACGCGTGTGCCAACCCAGTTCATCAGAACAGCTTGCCCATAGGAGGCTATCCCACGAAGCGTGAAAATCACCACAACGGCCAAGGTTGTATACAAAATTATTTCAGGGTTTTTATCAAAAAACACTTCATCAACAATCGGCTTCATGATGAAAGCCGTTGCCGCAGTTGTGATGGCCCCTATAATCATGAAGAACACGGCTACAACCAAACGTGCCTTATATTTAAAAACATACTCCCGCAGTAATCGGCCATAAAGGACTGATGTTTTCTCGCGGTGCGATGTCTGTGCTATGTTTTTATTCACTATTGGCGTTTCGGTCACTCTACTTCTCCGTTCGGAAACCACTATCGCCTCCTGAACATGTTTGCAACTGGTAACACGCAATCTGCCACCGACACAGAAGAAACACATAGGTATTAACATCTTGCGCTGCAATGATGTCGTGAGGCAACAGTAGAACAGTGCGCCGCTTCCTTGACTTTGTTCCAGTAACACGAGACAAAAAACACTATGTTTGGACTATTCCCCAAGAAGAAAATCCGGGTCACCTTGCCTGATGATACACGGGTTATAGCCATCGGTGATATCCACGGCCAACTTGATCGTTTGACCAAAGTGATGGAATTGGTTGATCAGTATGTTGAAAAAAATCCCATAAAAAATGAGCACATCGTTTTTCTGGGCGATTACACAGATCGCGGCCCCCGGTCTGCGGAAGTGGTCGAGTATTTAGCCAATCGACAGTTAGCCGCTTTAAAAACAAAGCGCCGGGAAATATTTATCCAAGGTAACCATGAAGACTTGGTTCAGGAGGCCTTGTCCGATTTGGGTACTCGGCAAGACCTATGGTGGCGAAACGGTGGATTATCGACGGTTTCCAGTTATCTGGATTTTCGAAATGTGCAGACATCTCCGGACGCTTCAAACGAAGAACGTCTCCGTCTATTTCGTGAAAACTATCCAGAAAAACACGCCGCATTTATGCAGACCCTGAAAGACTATGTACAAATTGGCCGGCTGATTTTCGTACATGCCGGATTACGCATGGACCAAAATCTTATAGATCAAAGCACTGATGATATGCATTGGATCCGAGATTCCTTTCTACATTGGTCGGGGGAGCCGAAGGACTATCTGATCGTACATGGGCACAGCATCACAAATAAAATGAAGCCAGAAATATTTAACCATCGCGTGGGCATTGATACAGGCAGCTATAAAGAGAAAGGTCGCATTACAGCGGCTATTTTCGAAAAAAATCATGTCCGGTTTCTAAGCAACGGAACCAGAAAAGGATTTGTGCAAACAATCTTCTCTTAAAATTTACTTTCAGATGATCGTACAGCCCGAAGCAATATCAACGCCAAGATCAGCCCAATGAACGAACAAGCCGCCATTAGCAAAAAACTATAAGACGGAGATATTTCAAACAAGTACCCGGCGGCCATGGTCAGAATCCCAAAGAAAATCCCCATAGCTAAACTATCATACAAGCCTTGCGCAGATGCTGAAATGTCAGGGGGCACTCGCTTGCTCATGTACGCAATGAGGGACATGTACAGGAGTGCAAAAGTAAGCGCGTGCAGGCTCTGCCCCAATACCAGCAGGGGTAAGCTTGTCCCATAAGCCAGCAACGTCCAGCGAACAATTCCGCCCACTGCGGCTATGATTATCATTGGCATAGCACCAAAGCGATCAATCAGGCCTTTTGAGGCACTAAACATACCAATTTCCGCAACGACACCAACGATCCAAAGCAATGTGATGGTGGTGTTAGTATATCCAAGAGATTTCCAGTAGATGGCACTAAAGCCATAAAGTGCCGCGTGAGAAGACAGGAGTAAGGCAACTGTCACCAGAAACAACGGAAAATGCGGAAGTGCCAGAGGTTTAAAAATGGGCACTTTACTGGAAGCTGGCTTGGTATGAATTTGCGGTACAGAAAACGCCGCCACGATGAGCAGCGTCGATGTTATCAGCATAGCGATATAAATCGCGGATAATCCATAATAGTCCGCGGCCCAGCCAACACATAATGTTACGACAATAAAACTGACTGATCCCCAGCGCCTCACTTTACCAAATTCGACACCTAGTAATTGACCAAGGCGCATAGTTAAACCGTCCGACAGAGGAATTCCCGTTGATAGCGCGGCACCGGCAACACCCCAAACAGCCGCATATAAAATCCAACCTTCCAAGAAGGGTAACAAGGCAAGTCCAATTACAACGGATATAGCCAGCGTAATCATAACTCGGCGCCGATCGCCAACTGCGTCAGCTATCCACGAAGTAAGCGGTACAATGATTAATTTTAGCCAATAAGAAGCGCCAAGCACCAACCCCACATGCTCAAGAGATATTTGCGCCTCCAACCATCGCGGCCACAGAGGTATGGCAATACCGTAGACCGCAAAAAAAGCAGTGTAGTAACCAGTGAGCCTAAGCCCAGCGGCTTGCTTTGTATAAGAGGGTAAAGTCATTAAATATCTTTCGGCAGGTTCCCGATAATAAACGGGAAACAACCACCTCACGAGTCAATTGTCAAAACTGATTTGAAGAAACCTATTTACATTCCATAGAATATAAATATATTCCTAGGAATACATTATGGAGGAAACTATGAACAGAAGAGCATTTCTAAGAACAGTTGGCGGAACAGGAATTATTTTTGCAGCCAGCGCAGTTGGCCTAACCCAATGCGATCAAATGCCTAAAGAAGCCATCTCTGCGTGGCAGGGCCCCAACAATCAACTGGAAGATCGTGAATGGATCTTGTCGCATGCCCTACTCGCTCCTAATCCTCACAATATGCAAGCATGGGTAGCTGATCTAACGGAAGACAATGCCATTACTCTGTTTGTGGATGGCACACGTCTTCTTCCAGATACCGACCCATACGCAAGACAGATCATCATCGGTCAAGGTACATTTCTAGAGCTTCTCTCAATTGCTGCGAGGGAAAGAGGGTTTGATGCAAATATTTCTCTATTTCATGAAGGAGAACCTGCTACAGATCAACTAGATGTTTCCAAGAAACCGATAGCTCATATCAAGCTAACCCCAACGGCTTACAGCAAAGATCAATTGTTTTCTCAGATTCGGCTGAGACGCTCAAACAAGCAAGGGTATCTTCCAAAAACTCTTGAAAAGAGTCACCACGAGACGTTGTCTAGCATGGAGTTGGTCTCCGGGCAGAAACTTGGGTTCGCCCTTGGAGAGCTACAGGTTGATCCTTACCGAAAAATTGCAGCTGAAGCCATGCTTCTAGAGATGAACACGCCGAGGACTCTCCGCGAAAGTGTGATCCGAACTCGCATTGGAGCTGACGAGATAGCCAAACATCGTGACGGCATTGATTTACATGGCCCAATGTTCTATTGGCTGAAAAAATTTGGCGCTATGGATGAAAAACAAGCAATGACCCCAGGTACAATGGCCCATCAAGGTGGTATTGACTACGCACTTGGGTGGGCAAAAGATACATACAATATGGGGTGGCTGATCACAGAGAGTAACAGTCGCTCCGAACAGGTTAATGCTGGGCGCAGTTATGTCCGGCTCAATCTGTTAGCCACAAAACTAGGCGTTTCTATTCACCCTGTTAGTCAGGTTTTACAAGAATATCCTGAAATGACTGAGCTTCAAAAAACGTTTAACCAGAATGTTGGCGTAAAGAACCAACAGCGCGTGCAAATGTTTTTCCGAATTGGGTATCAAGATCAGGCAGCCCCTTCCCCAAGACGGCGCCTCGCTGATATAGTGAAAGCATGAAAAATAAAACTGTATCCGTGCCTCCTCTTGATTTTCGGATAATCAACTGGATTGGTATTATTGAGCAACTTACATCGGAAAAATCCAGACAATTGCTGGAAGGAACGGACGTCCCGCCCCCTCAATTTAAACTGCTCAATCATTTTAGCCACCGACCTGATGAGGGGAAAAAAATTACCCAGATTGCGGCTGCCATGCAGCAGCCGCAACCCGGAATCACCAAAACCGTGGCCAAAATGGTGCAAAAAAATCATCTGAGAGAAGAGGCAAATCCAGAGGATGGCCGCTCAAAGATCCTTTTTCTAACCAATGAAGGTATCGCCGCCCATCAAACAGCTAAAGAGTGTCTTATCCAAGGTATAAAAGGCACGTTTGATGGCTGGCAAGAAGCTGAAAAACAGGAATTGTTTCAGTATCTTGACCGACTAAAAGTTTATTTTGATAACAATCGCTAGAAACCGGATGTTATGACTTGGTTTCCAGCTTCCCCGCAGTTCTGAGATTAATAATAAGCACGCCGATCAATGTGACAACACCGCCTATAATAAATTTCCAACTTATGGGTTCGTCAAAAAGAAAGACGCCGAATCCAACACCGAACAGCGGAGCCAACAAACCATATGGGGTCAAAACTGAAACTGGATAACGCTGAACGAGGTAATACCAACTGCCATGGGCAACAATGGTCGTAATGACAACAGTAAAGATGAGTGCGAGTAGCGGGCGCCAGTTCAATGTCATAACGGCTTCGATCTGACCTTGCTCAAACATAAATGAGAACACCAGCAATATGGGAAAAGAGATAAGACCGATCCAAGCCTGCAACGCCATAGCACCGACGCCACTCAACTTTCGCATAAGAATTATCCCGCCGGCCATACAAAACGCGGCACCGGCAACAAGTAAAACACCGTTCAAGTGATTAAACACAATCGGATCAAATCCCAGAATCATTATCCCACCAAACGCCAGAAGTAAGCCCATGACGCGGCGCCAACGAATTGTTTCACCAAGAAACACCACAGCCATAACCAACGAGAAAGGCGCAACCAGCTGAATAGTAATGGCAACAGCTGAAACACCGCCAGCAATGCTCAGCCCCAAATATAGCAATGTGAAATGTACAACTCCCACCAGAAGCGAAATAGCGAGAATCATCCGCATGCTTCCTTTGACAGGCCTTAAAAACCAAGCCAAAAGCAACGCCACCAAAAGAAACCGCATGGCAGTAAACAACAGCGGTGAATATTGTTCCATGGCTACTTTTGCCGCAACAAAAGAAAAGCCCCAGATAATATTGACGATCAACGCCAGCCCTATATGAGGAAGCGACATTACATGTATCCTTTTAAGGGAGATAGCGTTCTGAATTGGGTCAGTGATAGATTGCCTTCAGGTGAATGTCAAAATATGGTGCGACTATCAGCTAAAACATGAAAGTAGCCATAATGGAAATAGAACGAAAATTCCTCGTAAAAGACGATAGCTGGAAATCAGAAATTCTAAAATCCGAGAAAATACTTCAATTCTATCTGACAGATGAGAACCAAACCCCGACACTGCGGCTCCGTTTGAAGGAGGCAACTGGTATCTTGACTATCAAATACCCCTCCACCTCCTCCTCCATATTGATCCGCGAAGAATTTGAATATGAAATCCCAGTAAAAGATGTACTCGCTCAACAAAAATCTGCGAAAGGACAAGCAATCCAAAAGACGCGCCATCATGTCTCAGGTCCCGGCAATCTTGTATGGGAAGTTGATGTCTTTGAAAGTCCCAAAGCCGGTCTTGTTCTTGCCGAGATAGAACTCAACAATGCGGATGACAGAATCATTTTACCAAAGTGGGTTGGGGAAGAAGTCACCTCTGATGCTGCCTACAGCAATATCAAAATGGCATTTCTTGACTCTAAACCTACTTAGTCCGATGCAAACGCGACACTTCTAACACCTTGATCATTTCTGCTGTGAGTGGTTCTATATTTATAGGCTTAGTAAGCAGTGCATTCATTCCAGTAGCTGCAAGATTATCTTTCGCTTCCAACGCGTCCTCACCCGTCAAACCGATTATTGGAATATTCCGTGATTTGGGGTTCTGACGAATTAGTTTAGTCGCTTCAATCCCGTTCATCTTAGGCATTTGTAGATCAATAATAATGAGATCAAATGTCCGCTCGTCAAGAGCGTCCAATACTTGTTGACCATCATCAACCGTAATCACAGAGGCGACGAGCGGAGATAACATGGCATTTAACAGAATGCGATTTACAATCACATCATCTGCTACCAATACATTAGCATCTTTTAGAAAATCAACCGCATGCGAGCCCAGAGATTGATCTGCTGCTGATTTCTCCTTCAGTGTATCGTTTTCAATCACCTCTTTTGTTGGAATTGAAAGAGTAAAAATGGTTCCTTCCCCCAGTTTACTTTTCACAGAAAGAGTGCCACTCAACACGTCAATCAGCGTTTTTGCAATTGCTAATCCGAGACCCGACCCCGAGTGAGATTCACCACTTGCGCTTCTGGTAAATCGATCAAAAAGTGTCGCCAATTCTGCGTCTTCAATGCCTATCCCAGTATCTTCAACTGAGATCTGTACCACAGGTGGAACAGAGAGCTCATCGTAGGTAACTGTGATACGGATATACCCATGGGGTGTGAATTTGACCGCATTTCCTACTATATTTACCAACGCCTGAGTGATTTTTTTCTCATCAAGCATCAGTAATTTGGGCACAGTGTCACGAACATTATGGTTGAGAGAAACCGCTTGCACTCTCTTTCCAGCAGCTACAATATTCAGAACATTACCGAGAACAGCACGTATATTTACGGGAGTGTCATACACGCTCAAACTATTACTTTCTGCACGTTGTAAATCCAGATAATCATTAATTAAGCTAATGATATAATCTCCAGATTGTTGAGCTGTTTTCACAATGGATCGCATGGGCTCTTCAATCCCATTATCCAACAAATATTTCTGCGCAGCTAATACTCCCTGTAGAGGGGAGCGAATTTCATGACTTAGAATTTCTAAAAATTCTGTTTTCTCGCGCAGAACATGCATTCTTTGACTTCGCGTATCAATCCGGCCTTTGACGTATGCAACCGCGAAAAACCAGAAAATGGCAAAGACAATAAATATCGCCACGAACGTTATTCGAGTGACGCCTTGACCCTGATAATTAGTAACCCAGCCAACCTTTGGTTTCACAGCCATGCCCCAAGAACCATTTTCCAGCAGTATCGTGTTTAAAACACTATCCGCCTTTTCGGAGAATAATTTTTCGTCCCCATAAAAAATTGCTCCATCATATCCCGTACCATCTTTGCCACGAAGGGCGAGATCATAGTCCGCAGTAAAACTCTCAAGATCTAAATCTTCATAGATGACTTTTGTATCAACCGGCGCTGCAATAATGCCCCATAATTCTCTATCTGCATTTGTCTCATCGACAAATACAGGTAATCGCAAAATAATTGCTTTACCGCCTTGGATAAGTGTTACTGGTCCAGCTACAACCGGTTTTCCTTCCCGAATGGCACGAAAAATACCGCTTTTTTGTTCAACCGGTGCTTTTCTATAATCCAATCCCAACACCGCTTTGTTGGCTTCATAAGGGTAGACATAACGGATGATCAAATCCGGTGCGGCAGCAATATTGCGAATGGCTGGATGACTACGTTTCACTGAAGCCGCATATTTGGCGTAATCTTCTTGGGATACATTTGGATTGGATTCAATAAATGCCCGAAGGCCATACAACACGTGAATATCTTCTGAAATACGGGCAGCAATTCGCGTTCGCAGATCCTGCGCACGGTTAGAAGCTTCGTGTCGTTGTACTTCACGCGCGTCTATGACCGCGCTGCGCTCAACCTGCCATTCCAGAGCAAGCAAAATAACGGCCGCCAACGCCAAAGTCACCGCAGAGATGATTTTATAATTATTCATCCACCAACCAATTTATTTCGGATCGTTTGCGAGAACATGCCCACCTTATGCCCACCTTATGATCAACTTTCAACTCAATAACGCATTATACAGTCCTAAAATAGCGACATTTTTGTAAATAATACGTTATCAAATGAACTTAGGTTGCTATTGGTCAACTTCAGCCAGCAAGGCGGCATTCCCTCCAGATGCTGTTGTATCTATGCTCAAACACCTTTCTTGAACGTATTCACGCCAACTTTTCCCGCTCTGCAAAGAAGATGTTATTTTGCCAGAGCGTGCAGAAAGCCTACGCCGAACATCCCGTAAATCAATTGTTGAAGGCGAAATACAGACGGCATCCAACAGATCATGCTCCAAAATTCCAACGGCGGGTTCGATGAATTGACTTTGGGCGAAAACACCTTTCTCCACTCCAACCTCATCTAGGATCTTAACAAGCCCCGTAGTTTCGCTGGAAGGACCCGCAACAACGACACCATTTCCTGTAAACAACGCAATTAAAGTGTCATAAAGCCAGTTGGAACCGGTGACCCCAATGATACCCCTCCCATGAAACGTAAGCAGATTTTTCTCACCAGTAGGGCCTGCACATTGAACGGCGTCTGAGGTATATCCCAACAATCGTTTTTCTAGAGTTTCGCCGTCAATACCTTCCTCTTTAATCAGTTTTGAAAACACTATCCGCATGAGATCAACCCGTTTCGGGCAAATTTCCCAGCTCTGTTGAGCTTTCTTCAAGCTGATAAGGACGTCTGCCGCATCGTCTGAAGTTGCCTCGAGTTTTTCAACCCTTTTCATCACACTGTCATGGTCAATAGCGCCGGAACTAACACTCATAAACTTATGCAAGTACAATGGCCCACCTGCTTTGGGCCCCGTTCCGGAAAGTCCTTCACCGCCAAACGGCTGCGCTCCTACAACTGCACCGATTTGGTTGCGGTTCACATATATATTGCCAACATTTGCCGCGGCCGCCACCTCTTCAACGCGGTTATCTACCCGTGTATGAAGCCCTAGCGTCAAACCGTATCCAGCATTGTTAATAGCCTCAATTACCTGCTTAATTCCCCCCGCAGGATAGGTCGCCACATGCAAAACCGGGCCGAAAACTTCACGTTCCATCTCCTGAATACCTGCGACTTTCAACAAGGTTGGGGCAACATAATGGCCCTCCAGCCCAATAGGAATCGGGACAGTTTTACAAAGAGCATCTTTTTCTGCCATTGCACGAATGTAGGCTTCAATTGAACCACTTGCTGCCGAGTCAATTACTGGCCCTACATCTGTAGAAATCTCATAAGGGTCCCCAATAACAAGCTCGTCCATAGCCCCTTCAAGCATTGAAATCAGCTTCTCCGAGACATCTTCTTGTACATATAAAATCCGAAGAGCTGAGCAACGTTGCCCCGCACTTTGAAAAGCTGATGCCACGATGTCCCGAACCGCTTGTTCTGGCAGTGCCGTTGTATCCACAATCATGGCGTTTAGTCCGCCCGTCTCCGCAATGAACGGTGCATTTGGATTTCCATTTTGGGCTAGCGCGATTTGGATCTTCTTTGCGGTTTCCGTGGATCCTGTAAAACAGATCCCATTAACATTTGAATGAGAAACCAATTGCTGACCGACCTTACTACCGTCTCCTAAATGAAGATGAAGGACTTTTCTTGGAACGCCAGCTTGATGCATAAGCGAGACAGCAAGCGCGGCAATTTTCGGTGTCTGTTCCGCGGGTTTAGCAAGAACAGCATTTCCGGCAACCAGCGCTGCTACGATCTGTCCAGTAAAGATTGCTAACGGAAAATTCCACGGTGATATACAAACGAATACACCGCATGACGTACCATTTTCAGACGTCAGCTCTCTCCCCTGCTCCGCGTAATAGCGGCAAAAATCAACGGCCTCTCTCACCTCATTTATCGCATCAAACGGTGTTTTTCCGGCCTCACTGATTAAGATATTCATCAGATCATCGCGGGTTTCTTCATATAAATTCGCGACAGCGTCTAAAATCCCGGCGCGTTCACTCACGGGTAAAGTTGACCAACTCTCATGTGCCTCTTTGGCTACGTTCATTGAAATTTCAATTTCTTTCGCATCCGAAACGGTTAGTTTCAATGATGCTTCATCAACTGAATCTATTCCTCGATAAAAATCCTTGAGGTCCGCTGGATTGGCGAAATTTATGCCCGCAGCATTTTTCCGGCCATTTGGATAAATTTCAACAGGAAGAGGGAGAGACTTCATCTTTTTGTTTTGTCTGGACTGTAATAGAGCGATGGGATCGCGAACCACATGGCGCGCCGGTACTTTTTCGTCAAACACTTGGTTTACGAAAGAGCTGTTTGCACCATTTTCAAGTAATCGGCGAACAAGATAGGCTAGCAAATCTTCATGAATACCGACGGGCGCATATATCCGGCAACGGCTGCCATATTTCTCTTTCGCCAAACCATGCAAGGCCTCACCCATTCCGTGCAGTCGTTGAAATTCGAAATCTTGCGTGTCCCCAGCAAGTGCAAGCACACTCATTACCGTGTGAGCATTATGGGTCGCAAATTGCGGATATATACGATCTGTCATAGACAATAATTTTTTTGCGCACGCCATATAGCTAATATCTGTGGCAGCCTTTTGTGTAAATACTGGATATCCAGACAATCCTTCGACTTGCGCCAGCTTAATTTCGGTATCCCAGTAAGCTCCCTTCACCAAACGGATCATAATTTTTCGGTTCAGACGATCCGCTGTCTCATAACACCAATCCAATACATAAAAAGCACGCGGGCCGTATGCTTGTACAACAACACCAAACCCATCCCATCCTGCGAAATCAGGAATAGAAAGTACGGCTTCAATCACATCCAGCGACAGATCCAGACGATCTGCCTCCTCTGCATCAATATTGAACCCCATCCCTGCATTCTTTGCCTGCAATGCAAGGCTAGCAACACGCGGCACCAGCTCATCCATGACCCGTTGTTTTTGTGAATATTCGTATCTTGGATGCAAGGCAGACAGTTTGACGGAAATACCTGGATTGTCCCGCACTTGCTTGTGAACGGCTGCTTCGGACAACTGAGAAATCGCTTTGGAGTAGCTCAAAAAATATTTACTAGCATCGCTAGCAGTTCGGGCTGCCTCTCCAAGCATATCATATGAATATTGATACCCTTGTTCTTCCATCCCTTTTGCGCGGGCCATTGCTTCTTTAATATCGCGTCCGAGAACAAATTGATGGCCCAGCACTTTCATAGCTTGGGCCACTGCTTTTCTAATTACCGGCTCGCCTGCCCGACGGATCAAATGACGCACATTTGCAACCACGTCCCAGTTAGCTGTCTCTTCAGGCGAGATAACTTTGCCGGTTAGCATCAATGCCCATGTGGAGGCATTAACTAGCGGCGATGTCGAATGCCCCAGATGTTTGCTCCAGTTAGCCGGTGCGATTTTGTCTCGAATAAGGACATCGATTGTATCTTCGTCCGGCACCCGAAGCAGCGCTTCGGCCAGACACATAAGGGCGACACCTTCTTCGGTACTCAGCCCATATTCCCCAAGGAAGGTTTCCATAAGACCCGGATCAGTTTGACGCCGAAGTAGGCGCACAAACTCTGTTGCGTCCTCACCAATTTTGGCACGTTCTGCCTCACTCAAACCCAGATACTTGATTAAAGTTTCGACGGTGCCCTGCTCATTTGCCAAATAATGCTGACAAATAGTGTCTCTTGTATTTTCTGGTGAATTTATTGCATTTGACAACATAAGGCCCTCGACTTTTTAACGTGCATAAAGCATGTGGTTCAGACATCAAAATAGGACAGCACAAGGAGGAATTATTACTAAATATCCAGAATTTTTTTTGCATTATTCCTGCAAAAGATGAATAGTTAGGGAATATTTCCTGAAATTTTCGGATTATTCAGCCCAATGGACAAAATCGATAGAAAAATACTTCGAGAATTACAAAAAGACGGGCGTATGACCATGACCGAACTGTCGCAGCGGGTGGGCCTGACAAAAACCCCTTGTATCGACCGGGTTCGACGACTGGAAAAAAACAAAGTCATTGCCGGATACGGCGCGCAGCTTAATCCCGAAAAGATGGAGGCGGGTCATATTGCATTTGTGCAGGTAACACTTAATGATACGACCACCAAAGCACTTCAGGAGTTTAATCTGGCCGTACAGCAAATCCCACAAATTCAATCCTGCCATATGATTGCTGGGAACTTTGATTATTTGCTAAAAGTGCGAACAAAAGATGTTGCAGCCTATCGCCAATTCCTTGGAACAACTCTTGCCCTGCTCCCAAAAGTACAGCAAACGAGTACATTTATTGTAATGGAGGCCGTCTCTGACGCAGTTACCTTCAACATGCCAGAATAGAGGTCTTTAAAGCGGCCAAAAGAACATTATTGCTGGTACGGATACAGCAACGATCAGAATTTCGAGCGGCAATCCCATTCGCCAATAATCGCCAAATTTGTAGCCCCCGGGGCCCATAATCAGCGTATTGTTTTTATGGCCAATTGGCGTCAGAAACGCGCAGGATGCGGCAACGGCAACTGCCATCAAAAATGGATCTGGATTAGCGTTCAAACGGTTAGCAATATCAACCGCAATCGGCGCCCCAACAACAGCCGTTGCTGTATTATTAAGTACGTCCGATAATGTCATCACAACGATCATTAACACCGTAAGTATGACCATGGATGGAAGGCCCGCCGTCAAGTCTACAATACTATTTGCAATAAGCTCAGTACCGCCCGATTTCTCAAGAGCCGCCCCGAGCGGTATCATAGATCCCAACAAGACAATTACCGGCCATTCCACTTGTTGATAAACTTCCTGCAAAGGTACGATTTCCAAAAAGACATACGCGGCAACCACAATTGCTAGCGCAACTGCAAGATACAAACCCCCAAAGCTTGCCACACCAATAGCAGCCGCAAAAATGCCCGCAGCAAGTCCTGCTCGTTTATATTGCGTAACTGAAAGTCCCCGTTCTGCAAGCGGCAGGACACCTAACCAATTCGCAACACCGTCGATACGCTCTGATGGGCCAAGTAAAAGAAGGATATCACCAGCTTCAATCTCAAGGCGACGGACACGCTCTCTAAACCGGACGCCTTTTCGCGATACACCGAGTAGTGTCACTCCGTGCCTGAGAAGCAATTTTAACGAAAGCGCCGAACGCCCTTCAATCTGCGCATTATGTGGAACAACAACTTCTAAAAGAGCCATCCCGCCAGAAGCAACTTTCTCGTGCCGGCTTTCCCCAACAAATTCTAGCTTCAAGGCACCCCTAAACTGATCAATGGCTTGAGGCCCCGCCTCCACCACCAAAACATCGCCAGCTTGAATTTCTACATGCCGCGCATATCCGGAATACCGAAGCTTTTGTCTCACCAAACCAACGACAGAAATGTCTGCATCATCAGCTTGCGCATCAAGATCTCTCACTTTTTTGCCGATAATATCGCAGCCTTCAGGCACCACAAGTTCCGCGATATAACCTTCCAGATCGAAAAGCTCTTTTCCGGGATTATCACTTTCATCCTGACGCGGGATCAATCGCCAGCCGAAAAAGGCAACAAAAGCAATCCCGACTGCTGCACAGGTAAGGCCAACAGGCGCAAAATCGAACATACCAAACGGCTCGCCTAAAGCTTGCTCGCGATAGGCAGCAATGATGATATTTGGCGGCGTCCCAATGAGCGTTATCATACCGCCCAGAATAGTGGCAAAGGCAAGCGGCATTAAGGTTATACGGGGCGATCGTTGGGCCTTTTTCGCGGCCTGTAAATCAACCGGCATCAGCAGAGCGAGAGCCGCCACATTATTCATGAAAGCAGAAAAAATGGCGCCAATCCCGCTCATCGCCATGATATGCCGCGATAATTTTAGATCCATCGCGGTGATCTTCCGCGTGACAATATCTATGGCACCGGAATTCACCAATCCGCGGGAGACTATAAGCACCAGCGCAACAATAATTGTTGCTGGATGTCCAAAGCCGGAGAAAGCATCCGCCGTTGGGACAACACCCAGAACCAGCGCAATAATCAAGGCGACAAAGGCTACAAGATCATAGCGCCAACGCCCCCAAAGTAGGAAAAGGAAGACAGTCGCAAACAGGCCAAACAAAATAACTTGATCTGAGGGCATGTCAGCCACCTTTTCCCATTAATGAGCGAAAAATTCAGTTAAGAAGCTTTGTTGTATTGCTCCAGCATCGCTTTCATCTTCTGATGAAGCATGTTCATAGCTTTTAGTGGTCTCACCATTACTTTGAAATCAATGATAAGCCCATCATCATTGCAGGTGATCATGTCCACACCATTAATAACAACACCGTCTACTGTCGTCTGAAATTCCAGAATTGCATTGTTTCCAGAAGCAACTTCACGAACATATGTAAAATCATCACCTGCCAGCACATAAAAAGCGGCTGTCAGATACATCTGGGTAAGCGCTTTGCCCTCTTGCGGGGAATGCACCACAGGGGAGTGGAAAACCGCGTCATCATGAATAAGCTCTGATAAACCTTTAATGTCCTTTGAGGCGACAACTTCATGCCATTTGCTCAGCGTTTTTTCTATCATTTACGTCTCCCGTGAATATTTTTAATTACCTTACTTGAGGAAAAATACGAAGTAAATGCAGCCTTTAATGCAGTATCCTTCGTTTCTTCAAAACAGCAGACACGGGAAACAGAACCGCAAACAAAATTGTCGCTGCAGTGACGATAGAAGGTCCTGTTGGCGTATCCAAGTAGGCCGAGCCATAAATACCAGCGACAACCGCCGCAAGCCCTAAAACTGCGGCCAACATTGCCATTGTTTCCGGACTTCGCACCCATTGACGGGCAGTCGCCGCCGGGATCGCCAGCAAGGCTGTGATCAGCAAGATCCCTACAATGCGGATCGAGACAGCAACAACAATCGTCATCAACAATACCAACATCAAATTTACCCAAAAGGTTTTCACCCCTTCTGCGCGGGCCAGATCTTCATGCAAAGTCATTAAAGTGAGTGAGGACCAGTATCGTACCAACAAGATCAAGACGATTATACCCCCGCCAAAAATCCAGTATAAATCTACAGATTGAACGGTAAGGATATCTCCAAACAGGTATGAATGAAGATCGAAACGCTGGTTATCAATAAAACTAAGCGTGACCATGCCAATAGAAAGCGCCGCATGGGCCATAATGCCCAGCAACGTATCAGTCGCCAAAATACGCGCATGCTGTAACCACAGCAAAATAACAGCAAAGGCACTGCAAACAATTACCGTTGCGAGATTGCCGCTAATGCCCGTGAGCAGCCCAAGTGCAATTCCGAGAAGAGCACTGTGAGCGAGTGAATCTCCAAAATACGCCATCCGTCGCCAAACAACAAAGCAGCCCAGCGGCCCCGCAATAATCGCGATCCCCATGCCTGCGAGCAGTGCACGCACAATAAAATCATCAAGCATGTGGAATCGCCTTTTTATCTGTATCGTTTTCTATGGAATGAGAGTGCGAATGCCCATGCCCATGATTGTGCCCATGGCTATGTCCGTGATGTTGATAGCTTGCCAGCATCTGGGCCATATCTTCACCAAATAGCGAAATAAAAGCAGGATTTTTGGCTACCGAATTTGGCTCACCATAACAACAAACCTCCCCAGAGAGGCACAACACGTTTTTCGTTGATGACATTACTAGATGTAAATCGTGAGAAACCATTAGGATACTCACCTCACGCTCTTTGTAGACGCGCTCCAACAGCTTATAAAAGGAAAGTTGTCCTGTAATATCCAGATTTTGAGCGGGCTCATCCAATACCAATAATTGCGGCGCATCAAGCAGGGCTCGCGCTAGCAAAACGCGTTGCAATTCACCGCCCGATAAAACCGCAAGCGGGCGATCCAATGAGCTCCCAATTTCAGTTTCTGCCACGACAGATTTGAGTGCTTCAGTTGTAATTTTCTTACGCAGATGAAGAAACCGGCGTACCGTTATAGGAATGGTCGGATCAGCCACAAGGCGCTGCGGGACATACCCAATGCGTAAATCTTTTCTTGGACTAACCTTTCCCTGATCTGGCGCGTAAAACCCCATCAGGCATTTAAGCAACATAGATTTTCCAGCGCCATTGGGGCCGATAATCGTCAAAAAATCCCGAACACCAATGTCTACGGAGACATCTTTCAGGACTGATCGGCCGTCACGAACAACCGTAACATTCTTTGCAGAGATGAGAGGGGACATAAAACTTATTGAACTCCCGCTTGGCAATCGTGGCATCGCCCTTCAATTTCCAATGTTGTATGGTCGGGTTTGAAATCTTGTTTTGCCGTCATATCCCGAAGCGCATCGGCCATAGCCGTTCCGCAACATTCTTCAACTTCATTGCAAGCTGAACAGATCAGAAAAAAACAATCTTTATGCTGCAATGGATGGCTGCACCCTACATAGGCGTTCAAACTATTGATTTTGTGAACAAGGCCATTCTCCTGCAAAAAATCAAGAGTTCGATAAACCGTAGGCGGCTTTGCACTATAATCTCCACCAAGATTTTCCAGCAGATCGTATGCTTTAGCTGATCCGTGATTTTCCCAGATCAATTCCAACACTCGGCGGCGAAGTCCCGTAAATCGGAGACCCCTTTCGTCACAAATGCGGCTGGCAGTGTTTATGGCTTCTTCGACACAATGAGCATGTTCATGGGACCCATACATAGCGATTTCCTGATTTCAATATTCCAAGAAATGTTATATTATTACATAACTCAAATCAGGTAAATAGAAATCAATCTTGCAAAGGCGTATTTGAAGGCTCAACCATGGAAACCCGGATGTCACGCTGCGGGAATGGGATGTCGACATTGTTGTCGCGCAACGTTTGCCAAACAGAGAGCAACACTTCACTCTTAATGTTTCCGCATCCCTTTTCAGGGTCTGCAATCCAGAAACGCAGTTCCAAATTAATTGCGCTATCACCAAACCCGCGCATGAGGCAGCTGGGCGCAGGGTCGTTTAACACCCGTGCACTCTTAACCGCAGCTTGTTCTATAAGTTGGATCGCTTTTAGCACATCTGCATTATAAGAAATCCCAATGGGGCACCTCAAACGGATATCTTTGGAACTGTACGACCAGTTCACCACTTGCTGTGTGATCAGATCTTCGTTGGGAATGAGATATTCTGTTGCATCCCTTGTGATCACAGACGCGTATCTAGCGCCCATAGCGTGAACACGCCCATAACTTTGCCCAACTTCAATCACATCGCCCGGCTTGATACTTCGATCCAAAAGCAGAATGATTCCGCTAATCAGGTTGGAGACAACCTTTTGCAATCCAAAACCGATGCCCACACCCAAGGCGCCACTAAACACTGCAAAAGCGGTGATGTTAATTCCTGAGTTGGAGAGAACGATCAAAATGGCAATCGCGATCAAGCTGACGCGGATTAATTTGGTGAGTAAAACCTGAACTGAGGGAGTTAAGGCGTCTGTCTTATGGATTCGGCTTTCCGCAAACTTCGACAGGCCCAAGGAAATCCAAAACACGATTATGGCGGCAACGATCCCCTTTGCCACTTTAAGCATGGAAATGTCAGCATCCCCAAAAGTGAAGGCAAGGCTATCTAGGAAAGCCAGTGTCGGCGACAAAAGGCCGAGGATATTAAGCGCCGTGATTGTCCAAATACAAAACGCCACCAACCGCGCCCAGGCGGTGTTTTGCATCAGGCGCGTCAAGATATGAATAATAACCCACGCACTCAACAACGAGCAGGTCACACTCAGAATATAGGATGGATAACCAGCGCCCCGAATAACAGCTAGGACTATAAACTGAATGACAAGCCACAAAGCCGGTAGGGACACAGAAATCAGAACCGGAACAAGACGGCGGATCGCGCCGACAGATATCCGCTTACCAGATTTTTCAAGTGCGTCTTTTATATATGGCCGCAACATTCGCGCGAGAGCATAACCAAACACCACAGCCAAAAATTGAACTAAAAATTCAATCTCTAGGATTTCAGTGTTGATATTGGCCCAAATTTGATCGGCGAGTTTATAGAGTTCTACTTCTGTCATATGTCAAAACTATACCCAAAGGAGTTAGAAGAAAGAAAGCCAATCACGCCAATTTCGCGATATCTCTAGCCGATTATAATAATTTTCTTGAATATTGCGGATAAAAATGAAAATATTTGTGAAATTTTCATTTTAGAATAATTGAGTGAAACAATTTCATGTCGGATATTGCCGCCACAGACAAGAAGAAGCCATACGACCCACTGGAGCTTGGCTACCAAATCAGGGATCTTCGTCAGGCTAAACGCATGACATTAACTGAACTTGCCGAGAAGGCCGGACGCTCCACGGGTAACATCAGTGAAATTGAACGCGGGAAAACCGCCGTCACCATTCCAGTTCTTGAAGAAATCTCCAGCGCACTGGACGTTGAAATCAATTGGTTTTTTCAAGGTCAAGCAACTGCGCCGAAGTCTGAGCGTCAATATATCGTGCGAAAAGACAATCGCCGCGTTCTTCAAATGAAAAATGTTGGCCTAACAGAAGAACTACTATCCCCCAATTTGAGCGGGACACTGGAATTTCTACTGACCACTTATGAGCCGGGCTCTGAGACTGGCGAAGCGGGTAGAGTTCGAAAAGGAGATGAGGCCGGACTGATTATTTCCGGCGTTCTTGATCTGATTATTGACGATGAAACCTTCACATTAACGACCGGGGACAGTTTCGCGCTTCCAAAAGGCGGTCGTCATTATTGCAAAAATTCCAGTGACGCCCCCACGGTGATCGCCTGGGTTATCACACCTCCTACTTACTAAGGATACAATATGTCTCGCAAAATCGATTTACCGAAAGATGCAGAAATTGTCATCATTGGCGGCGGCGTCATAGGATGTTCAACCGCGTATCATTTATCTCTACTGGGATATAAAGACGTTCACCTGTTAGAGCGCAAAGAGCTTACTTCCGGCACCACTTGGCATGCCGCGGGTCTTGTAGGCCAGCTTCGTGCTAGCAGCAACATGACCCGCCTCGCACAGTATACAAGCGATCTGTATCGAGATCTTGAAAGTATTTCGGGATTTGCAACTGGTTTTCGCCAAAATGGCTCAATCGGTGTTGCGCCAACTGAGGCCCGCTGGGAGGAAATGCTGCGCGGTGCTGATATGGCTCGCAATCTTGGCCTTGAATGCATCTCCATGTCTCCGGACGAGATAAAAGAGCTTAACCCCATGGTCCATACGGAGGATCTGGTCGGCGGCCTGTTCATGCCGAGTGATGGTCAAACCAACCCCATTGATACAACACGGGCGATGGCTTCCGCGGCTCGGCAAAATGGCGCAAAAATTCATGAGGGCGTTAAAGTAAATGACATCCTGCACGAAGATGGCAAAATTACCGGCGTAACCACGGATCATGGTGATATCAAAGCCCGCATCGTTGTCCTTTGTGGCGGCATGTGGTCCCGCGACATTGCAAAAGCCTGCGGCGTCACGATCCCCCTGCACGCAGCGGAACACTTCTATGTGGTAACCGAGGCAATGGACGGCTTGCCAAGCAGTTTTCCTGTTCTGCGCGATCCTGAAAATAACATTTATATCAAAGAAGATGCCGGAAAATTACTCGTGGGCATGTTTGAACCGGTTGCGAAACCATGGGGACATAAAGGGATCGGCGAAGATTTCTGCTTTGATGAACTCGCCCCAGATGAAGAACATATAATGCCGTTCCTTGAAAATGCCATGCGCCGCATCCCCGCTCTAGAGACCACCGGCATTCACACATGGTTTAACGGACCGGAAAGCTTTACCCCGGATGACCGCTATATGTTGGGTGAAGCTCAGAACATGTCGAACTTGTACGTGGCAACGGGCTTTAATTCCATCGGTATTCAATCTGCTGGTGGCACCGGTAAAGTACTTGCTGACTGGATTGACAAAGGCCAGCCGCCGATGGACCTGTGGGACGTTGATGTGCGCCGAATGATGCCGTTCCAGATCAACGGAAAGTATCTTTATGATCGGACTGTTGAAAGTCTGGGGCTTCTCTATGAAATGCATTGGCCATATCGCCAACCTGAAACATCACGCGGCGTTCGAAAATCAGCACTGCATGATCGGCTCGAAGCTGCAGGCGCTTGTTTTGGTGAAACCGCCGGGTGGGAGCGTCCAAACTGGTATGCAAACGAGGGTCAAAAAGCGGAATATGAATATAGTTTCGGTCGTCAAAACTGGTTTGAAAACTCTGCAGCTGAACATATGGCCGTACGCGAAGGCGTTGGCCTATTTGACCAAAGCTCATTTGCAAAATACCGGGTAGAAGGGCGGGATGCTGAGAAATTGCTGAACCGGCTTTCCACAAATGACATGTCCGTAGCCATCGGAAAAGTTGTCTACACGCAGTGGCTCAATGACCACGGCGGTATTGAAGCCGATTTGACCGTCACACGGCTGTCCAAAAACAGCTATCTGGTAGTTACCGGTTGCGGCGTTCAAATGCGCGACTTGAACTGGGTACAACGCCACATTGGCGAGGATGAACATGTGATTGCAACGGATGTTAGTTCTGGCTATGCGGTTCTGGGTTTGATGGGACCAAAATCACGAGAGCTTCTCGCCTCCATTACGCCTGATGACGTGTCCCATGAGGCTTTCCCATTTGCGACGTCCCGCGAAATTGATCTGGGTTACGCTCGAGTGCTAGCAACCCGCATTACATATGTAGGTGAGCTAGGGTGGGAGATCTATATCCCGACAGAATTCGCACAAGGTGTCTATGATACCATTGTCGAAGCCGGTAAAGAGTTTGGCCTTAAACTCACGGGGTATCACGCCATGGATTCTCTTCGTATTGAAAAGGCATACCGTCATTGGGGACATGATATCACGGATGAAGATACTCCCCTTGAATCTGGTCTTGGCTTTACAGTGAAATGGGATAAACCCGGCGGGTTTATTGGCCGCGAAGCACTTCTCGCTCAAAAGGAAGAAGGGGTTAAAAAACGCCTGATGGTCTTCAAACTAAATGATCCTGATGCCATGCTTTATCACAACGAGCCAATTTGGCGCGACGGCGAGCGAGTGGGCTACATATCATCCGCAGCTTATGGGCACGCTATTGGCGGCGCCATAGGCCTTGGATACATCAAAAAAGGCCCATTGGATCGGGACGCGTTACTTGGGAGTACATACGAGCTGGAAGTTGCAGGACGGAAAATTTCTACAACGGCTTCCCTTGCTCCATTCTACGATCCAAAAAGCAGCCGCATCCGCCAATAATTCACATTAAGCGGCTAAACTATTCTCCGGCAGGAACGTTAGAAAATGTTTCTGCCGGTTCACTCACCCAAGCTTGAGGTTTGGGAGCAGGCTTAACATAAGCTCGTAAATATTGGCCTATATTCGCGTAGTAACTCGGCACTAATGATTCAAGTTGTTGAATAAACACTTTGGAGCCTGAAAACTTCCCGGCTAAATCAAGTGTTGTTGCAATTTCAAATCTAGAAAAAAGAACCTTTTCTTTTCCTTCTAGAATGAGTAACTCAGGTTCATTCAATAACTCTTCCAATGAAGCATGTGAAGAAAGAGGTGACCCCTTAAACCACGCACGCACAAACAAAGATGCGTCTGTGGTTTTTGACAATTGTTTCAGCAACCAAGTAATTTGTGATTTATTAGTTTTACGATCTTCTGGCGCTGGCAATACCATAGAACATGTAAGAGACCGCCTACTTAAATTTGCAACAACGGAAATTTCAGAGGCGGCATCGGGCACATCAAAAACACTGCATAATTCCGTATCAGACACTAACCTGTCCGCGTCATCTTTAATTCGAGCTTCCGGGAGTTTTGCGTGCTTCTTGGTCAATTTTTCTTTTACGATTACATTGAGTTCTCTACTCAAAATTAAACTCAAATCACGACTTTCTTGATGCCATGCCGCAACGGTATTTATCGTTTCTTCGGCTTGCTTTCGCAAAATTGTCCCATTTTGAACCTTTAATACCACATCTTTCCACTCCGGATTCATTTGAGTAAAACCCTTAACCCCAGAAGCCTCATGCTCAAAAAATCGGATAAATTCCGCTAACAAAAATTTTTGCGTTGTGTCTTTGATCTCGTCACTATCTTGCAACAACAAAGCTTTCGTAAGAATATCCAACCATGACCAATGATAGATCTCGATTTTCTTCTTTTCATTAACTGCGAATTTAATTGGGTGATGTGAAGGTAGAGCTGAAAACTCATTTGAGATTGTAACAATCGCATCAATATTGTTTTTCTTTGCAAGCTCAACATACGAAAGGATTTGTTCTTTTTCTATATTGGCACTGCCTACTTTTGACTCAATCATAGTAAGCCAAGCACCCTTAGGTTTTTCAATTATTATTAATCCGTCTGGGCGTAATTTGCCTTCTTTTGGCTCTTTAAGAACTACCTGAGAAAAACATTGGATTTTGTTTCTTGTTCCTATTCTTTGTCCTATGCTTTCCAATAGATCTTTAGCGAACAGCGGAACCCCCCTAAATGTTCCGAGTAAGATAGATGTTGCTCTATCTTCTTTGTTTACTTCTTTTAAAACCGGCAAAAGCCTAGCTGGCTCACCAAACTCTATCGGATCTGGTAATTCGTACATCATCCCCCCTGCCTGTATCAAAACAGAAAATATTACTAATTAAAAAAAGATCGTCCTACTCGTTTATGTTGAAAACATTCCATGTATTTACTCTTATGTCAAATTTCAAAATGGCAGTTTTATCCGATAGTAGTGCATTATTTCGTCAAACCAGTTTCTTTAACCAATAGGAAAATCAGACGTAACGAAATCCTCTAGTTTGACTTCCTAAATTATAGGAAAGTGACTTTCCTCTTCCGTAAATCACTTTCCTCCCCTACTCTTTTTCGAAAATAATAATGAAAAGGAGACGGGGATGAGCTGGGAGCCGGAAGTAGAAGAGCTTCGCAAGCGTAAAGAGCTTGCAAAAGTAATGGGCGGAGAAGAAAAACTAGCCCGTCACATCAACGCCGGAAAACTCCCCGTTCGGGAACGCATCGAAAAAATATTGGACACTGGCAGTTTTCACGAAGTCGGCTCCATTACCGGCAAAGTGGAATATGATGCCGATGGTAACTTGGTCAGCATGCAACCTGCGAACCTTATTACAGGGCGCGGAAAAATTCGCGGTCGCCGGGTTGTGGTTGCTGGGGATGATTTTACGGTACGCGGCGGCGCCAATGACGCGGGTATTCGTGAAAAACTCATCCATGTCGAGATGATGGCAAATCAGCTGCAATTACCCCTTATTCGCCTCGTTGATGGCACCGGCGGCGGCGGATCCGTTAAAACGATTGAAACAGAAGGACGGACTTACATTCCAGCGGTTCGAGGTTGGGAAGTGGTCGTCGACAATCTCTCCACTATTCCTGTCGTGGGACTGGCACTTGGATCTACAGCGGGCCTTGGGGCTGCGCGAGTTGCCGCGTCCCATTATTCCGTGATGATTAAAGAAACGTCTCAAATGTTTGTGGCGGGCCCCCCTGTTGTTGCCCGAGTTGGCGAAAGCTTGAGTAAAAACGAATTGGGTGGATCAGATATTCACACACGAAACGGTGCTGTCGATGACGAAGCATCATCGGAAGAAGAAGCTTTTGAGCGCGCCGCACAATTTCTATCATATTTGCCGCAATCAGTTCACCAACTTCCAGAGCGCAGCGCGCCCGCAGAAGATACAGAGCGCGGAGATGACTGGCTGATAAAAGCCATCCCGCGAAACTCAAGGCAAGTCTATAAAACACGCAAAATCATCAATTCCGTTGTGGACGAAGACAGCTTCTTTGAAATGGGTAAAAAGTGGGGACGGTCGGTTATTACAGGATTTGCCCGCCTTGATGGTTGGCCCGTCGCTATTCTTGCCAGTGATCCGTATCATTATGCAGGGGCTTGGACCTCAGATGCGGCAGACAAAGTTTTAAGGTTCGTGGATCTTGCACAAACATTTCACTTGCCCGTCGTGCATCTTGTGGATATCCCGGGATTTCTTGTGGGACGTGAAGCTGAAGAGCAAGCTACCATTCGTCACGGTGTCCGCGCCATGACTGCCATATGGCAAGCAACGGTTCCATGGTGCACCATTATCATGCGGAAAACATACGGCGTTGCCGGTGCCGCTCACATGAACGGGTCGCGCTTTAATTTACGCTATGCATGGCCGTCTGGAGATTGGGGATCACTGCCTATCGCTGGCGGGCTGGAAGCTGCTTATAAGGCAGAGCTAGAAGCATCCAGTGATCCAGAAGCCAAGCTTGCTGAAATCGAAGGCAGGCTTGATCAACTGAGATCGCCGTTCAGAACAGCTGAGCGGTTTATGGTAGAGGAAATCATTGACCCCCGCGATACCCGTAAGTTGTTGTGTGAGTTTGCCGATATAGCCGCGCCCTTGCGGAAAACCGGCAAGCCCAGTTTCGGGGTGCGTCCTTAAGCAGTAAGAGACAACCACAGACGTAACAGGTGACGCTTTTCTCTAGGATCCTCATAATCCTCATAATCCGTCCGGGCATGTAGATTAGTATGGTTAGACAGCAATTGAATGTCCCCGGGCCGCAGCTCCATATCCAGATAAAGATCAGGATCTGCGGCAATACGCTCGTAAGTCTCAAAGAAAGCCTGATTGTCTGCACTAAACGGACCGACATCGTCATGACGGGTTACTGATCTGAAGTAATCCGCATGATAGAAAGTTCGAAGAACACCGTCTGCATACTGACTTGGTATAATATCGATATATTGCTTGTTCAGGTCGGGCTTTCAACAGTTCGTTAAAAACTGTTACTGAACTCACGATGCGACTTTGGCCCCCTGATTTTGCAGCTTTCAAACACAAAAGCCCTACAACATCCGCACCATCACAGTGATACTCAATATTTGACGCAGTTTTATAAAGACGTGACATGGCGTCACTTGCCGCCGCTCCAGTATCAGTCACATGCCCAAGCAGATCTCCTTGCGGGTTTTGACCACCAGGACGCCCCATATGTAAGCCAAAGCACCAGAAGAACAATTCTGCGTCGCTTTTACTCCACTCATCCACTGGTACGCCTCGAATGACTTGAAATCCTCGGCCACGTTCAATTTCTGACCGCCAACGAGCAATTTTCGCCGAAAGTTCAGGCAAGGGGAAATCTTCCGCAATCATTGCCCGTTGTTCTTTGCCAGATGCTTTGGCGGCAATCACAGCATTTTTTAGCTCGTCCACATCGGTCGGTGACAATATTTCGGTCCAGTCCGATTGCTGGCGAAGCTCATCTCCTCTCCAAGCGGCAATACAATTCACAGCCTCCGTCGGGTTGGTTTGATGGGGGCGATCAAAATAGTGTTTGATTTGTTCACGATAAGAGAGAAAACCTTCACTCATATCAATCCGCCTTTTTTAGTTTGACGAGAAATTTCTGCTCCCCCTCCATCAACAATTCATTCCGTTGATTATGAACCGTAGATTTCAGTGTGATGACCCCTGTTTTGGTTTGTTTCTTCAAGTCGGAGACTTCCAGTAACGGATAAACAGTGTCTCCTGCGATCAACGGTTTTAAAAATTTGCTGGATTGCTCGATAAAACCAATCATGCAATCGCCAAGCACATGCGGAAACAAACCAGCGCCGGGCGTTGCTTGTATCAAAACCTGAAATCCATGGGCGAGCATTCCAGAATATCCCAGTGCCTTACAGTATTCTTCATCATAATGAATGGGATGATTATCGCCTGAGGCTAATTGAAACGCCGCAAAATTAGCGTCCCCTATGGTTCGCGACGGAATAGGGAATTTGTCTCCAATTTTAAGATCCTCGAACCCTTTGGTTTCAACCAGTGGATTGGAAAAAGGATCGTAGCGGTTAGGGATTTCATTAGAATTGCTCATTTCATCCTCCGTCAGGCGTTAATGGCTTATCGTTCTGATTCCCGATTTTCGCCACTTCGCTGCTATTTTTGGTTATTATTTTGAATCGGCTACGTCATATAGAAGAATATAATGACACAAATTGATGAGAACCCACAAACAACATTGATTCAAAAACCGAAGTTATTTTGCTATAACCACCCTATTTTAAAGCCCTTTTCGCCCGAGTTTTGGCTACTTCTTTAAGAAACAGCATATTTGACAGCGAAAAACACATAAATCTTTATCCCGCTCATTGAATCATGTTGACTTAAAGCATGTCGTAGATATATTGCGGCCTTCAATTGCGGTGCGCGAAGAAATCGTTTCTTTGCACCCATCCATTATGTTCGAAACGGATCAGCTATGTTTGCAGTGATCAAAACTGGCGGTAAACAATATAAAGTCGCCAAAGACGATGTTATCAAGGTAGAGCGCCTGGCAGGTGAAGCCGGCGACACCGTACAATTGGACCATGTCCTTGCTGTTGCAGCCGATGATGGCGCGCTTACAGTTGGTGCTCCTGTTGTTGAAGGAGCGATTGTCTCCGCAACTTTGCTTGAACAAGCACGGGCTGACAAGATCGTCGTATTCAAGAAAAAACGTCGTCAGAATTACCGGCGTAAAGCTGGACATCGTCAGGACATCACAGTTCTGAGAATTACTGACATTTCTGCTTCTGGTGCTAAAAAAGCAGCACCAAAAAAAGCAGCAGCCAAAAAAGCAGCTCCTAAAAAAGCAGCTGCTTCAAGCGAGGAGTAGTCTAGATGGCACATAAGAAAGCTGGCGGCTCGTCCCGCAACGGTCGCGATTCCGCAGGTCGCCGCCTTGGTATTAAAAAATATGGTGGTGAAGCCGTTATCTCTGGCAACATTATTTTGCGCCAACGCGGTACTAAATGGTACCCGGGTGAAAATGTTGGCATGGGCAAGGATCACACCATCTTCGCCGTTACTGAAGGTAAAGTAAAATTTATCAAAAAGAGTGGCGGAAAGATCTTTGTATCCGTTGAGGGTCAGGCATAAGCCTCCGATCACGGAAACAAACAGATTAAGAAGGGGAATGGTCAAACCATTCCCCTTTTTTTGTTTTAAATTGGCGATACTTCCGCCCGCAAAAGACAGCAGAACCCATGAAATTTCTTGATCAAGCCAAAATTTTTCTGAAATCCGGCAATGGCGGACCCGGCGCACTTAGCTTCCGGCGAGAAAAATACATTGAATTTGGGGGACCTGACGGCGGCAGTGGCGGACGGGGCGGCTCGGTTATTGTCGAATGCGTTGACGGTCTCAACACACTAATCGATTACCGTTATCAACAACATTTCAAAGCCAGAAGCGGTCATCATGGCATGGGACGTGACAGGTCGGGTGCCGCAGCCCAAGACGTGATTTTGAAAGTTCCAGTAGGAACGCAGGTTCTCGAAGATGATAATGAAACCCTGATTTGCGACATGACGGAAGTTGGGCAATCTGTCTACCTTTGTCAGGGTGGCGATGGTGGACGCGGCAACGCCGCGTTTAAGACTTCCACTAACCGCGCACCTCGCAAAACTGAACCCGGCTGGCCCGGCGAAGAACGCTGGGTATGGTTACGACTGAAACTCATCGCTGACGCAGGCCTCGTAGGTTTACCGAACGCTGGCAAGTCAACTTTCTTGAGTGCAACAAGTCGCGCAAAACCAAAAATTGCGGATTATCCGTTTACCACACTCGTTCCGCAACTCGGTGTCGTTGGCGCTGGCGGCAAAGAGTTTGTGCTAGCTGATATTCCAGGCCTCATCGAAGGCGCCTCCGAAGGTATTGGTCTTGGTCATCGATTCTTGGGCCACGTCGAACGTTGCCGAGTTCTCTTACATCTCATCGATGGTACGGAAGAAGATGTCGTGGCGTCCTACAAGACAATTCGCGGTGAGCTTGAGGCATATGCCGATCACTTGGCGGCCAAAGACGAGATTTTGGTTCTAAACAAGATTGACGCACTTCTTGATGAAGAAATCGAGGATAAAGTCGCTTTACTTGAAAAAGCATCTGGCAAAAAAGTCATGACGATTTCGGCAGCAACTGGTGATCATATCGAAGAATTGATGTTCATTCTTCTCGACATTATTGGTGTTGCGAAAAAAGTTGAAAAAGAAGCTGAAATTTTAGAACAGATTGAAGAAAAAGGAGAGCCAAACCCTACATGGCAACCTTGATTGAAAGGTTCACGGGGGCAAAACGGGTTGTTATCAAGATTGGCTCTGCACTTCTTGTGGACGGGGAAACAGGACAGCTTAGAAAAAGCTGGCTTACGGCACTTGTAAAAGACATTGCCGTCATGCGCAGGCGTGGACAGGAAGTCCTGATTGTTTCTTCCGGCTCCATCGCCATGGGTAGATCTGTTCTTGGACTGAAGCCCGGGACACTTAGGCTCGAAGAGAGTCAGGCGGCGGCAGCTACCGGACAAGTCCTTCTTGCGCACGCATATCAAGAAATACTAGGTCTTGAAGATCTGACAATTGCGCAAATCCTGCTGACTTTAAGTGATACCGAAGAAAGAAGACGCTATCTAAACGCCAGAAGCACTCTTTCAACGTTGCTCTCTCTTAATGCCATTCCTGTAATTAACGAGAATGACACTGTCGCCACTAGCGAAATTCGTTACGGTGACAACGATAGATTGGCGGCTCGCGTTGCGCAAATGATCGGCGCCGACTGCCTGATACTACTGAGTGATATTGACGGCCTGTATGAAGCGGACCCGACACACACTCCTGAGGCTCGTTTCCTCCCTGAAGTGAATGAGCTTAGCGAAGATATTATGGCAATGGCCGGCGGCGTTCAAACAGCAGTTGGTAGTGGTGGTATGGTAACCAAACTGAAAGCCGCTCAAATCGCTATGGCAGCTGGTTGTAACATGTTCATTGCGAACGGCACGATCGAGCGCCCTTTGAAAGCAATTTCCGAAGACAACGCCAGATTTACATGCTTTACCGCGAAAGACACCCCTCGCAACGCCCGTAAAAAATGGATCGCCGCCAGCCTCTCCAGTCAAGGTCAGCTCGTTGTGGATACCGGTGCAGAAAAGGCACTGCAAGTCGGTAAAAGCCTACTGCCTGCAGGTGTCAGCGACGTACATGGTGAATTTGAGCGCGGAGACCTTGTCATTTTGGTCAATCAACAAGGCCGGGAACTTGGACGTGGATTATCAGCCTATTCGGCTTCTGATGCATTACGTATTATCGGGCATAAAAGTAGTGAGATTGCAGAAATTCTGGGCTATTCTGGTCGAGATGAAATGATTCACCGCGATGAACTAGCGTTGAATTAAACAACAAAAAACGGATAAGAGAAATGACAGCACTTTCCAACATTACCGACAATCAGTCGATCGATACCGTGATGGAGGAACTGGGAACGCGTGCGACAAAAGCCGCCCAGATACTGTCTCAGGCTCCGACAGATGCTAAAAATAGCGCTCTGTTGGAAGCTGCAAAATCATTACGAGAAAATACCACTACAATTCTGGCTGCCAATGCAACGGATATGGAGGCAGCCATAAAAAAGGGTATCTCTCCTTCTTTTCTGGACCGTCTTAAACTGGACAATAACCGGATTGAAGCCATGGCCACGGGCCTTGAAGACATTGCGTCTCTTAAAGATCCCGTCGGTGACATTATGGATCAATGGGAACGTCCAAACGGCCTTGATATTTCGCGCGTGCGTGTTCCCTTGGGCGTAATCGGTATTATCTACGAATCAAGACCTAATGTAACAGCTGATGCTGGTGCCCTTTGTTTGAAATCTGGAAATGCCAGCATTTTGCGTGGCGGCTCGGAAAGTTATTATTCCAGCCGTGCAATCTGGCAGTGCTTGCAAGATGGTTTAAAATCCGCCGGATTACCCGACAGCGCCATTCAGATCATTCCAACAACCGACCGTGCCGCTGTAGGTAAGCTATTGACCATGTCCGACACCGTTGATGTAATTGTTCCCCGCGGCGGGCGAAACCTGATCGAACGGGTTCAAAAAGAAAGCCGTATTCCGGTCTTTTCACATCTGGAAGGATTGGTTCACATCTTTTTGGACAAAAACGCCGATTTGGAAAAAGCCGTTGAGATTGTCTTCAATTCGAAAATGCGTAGAACAGGTATCTGCGGCTCTTTGGAGACACTTCTTATTGACCAAAGCGTTGTGGACTCATTAGCTGTACCTGTCCTTGAAAAGTTAATTGCGGGTGGATGTGAAGTACGTGGCGATTCGAAAACATGTGCTTTAAACGATAAAATTATTCCAGCAACCGATTCGGATTGGAGCGCTGAATATTTGGACAGCATCGTATCCGTTAAAATCGTTAAAAATATTGATGCAGCAATGACACATATCAGTACATACGGCTCCAGCCACACAGACTGCATTATTACGGAGGATGCGGAAGCTGCCACACGCTTCCTGAATGAAGTAGACAGCGCCATAGTTTTGCATAATGCCTCCACTCAATTCGCCGACGGCGGAGAATTCGGAATGGGTGCAGAAATCGGTATCAGTACCGGCAAAATGCATGCACGTGGCCCTGTCGGTGTTGAGCAACTAACCAGCTTTAAATATCAGGTTAGAGGCACAGGTCAGACACGGCATTAATATCATGCCCACACAGAAAATCGGCTTGTTGGGCGGATCCTTCAATCCCGCCCATGAAGGTCATCTCTACATCAGTGAAACTGCCCTCCGCACGCTTGGTTTGGATGAGGTTTGGTGGCTTATTTCACCCCAAAACCCTTTAAAATCTGCCGATGGAACACGTAGTTTCGCGGATCGTATGAAACGCGCAGAAGTGCTTACAAAAAACCCTGCCATACGGGTGTCCGACTTCGAGAAAACCCATTCTCAAACTTATACAGCTGACACATTGGTGAAGTTACAACGAGTGTATCCTACTCACCAATTTGTATGGCTTATGGGGGCTGATAATCTCATTCAATTTCCCAAATGGCGGCATTGGCGAGACATTTTCGATACGATGCCGATTGCTGTCTTTGATCGTCCTGGATACACCTTCAAAGCACTGGCTGGCGAGGCCGCACGGTGTTATGCTGATTGCCGTATTTTTCCGGGATCCACCGGAAGGCCAATTCTGGATTTTGCAGAACGTAAAGCGCCGGCCTGGACTTTTGTTGCGCATACGAAACATAAACTGAGCAGTACATATATAAGAAAATACACTAACTAAGCAGTAAGTACTTGCTCTTAAGCCAGAAAATTCCCAAATTAGGGATAAGTAAACCGTAACCCCCTCCATGGGAGTAGAATAGACCCCTTATGAACGCCAAACTAGCTAACGCTTCTAAACTACGCGATCTTGTCCAGTCATGCCTCGAGGACAATAAAGCGGAACAAGTTGTATCAATCGATTTATCAGGCAAAACCTCCTTCGCAGATTACATGGTAATTGCTAACGGCCGCTCCACCCGACAGGTTGGTGCGCTTGCTGACCATTTAAAGGAAGAGATCAGAGACGCTGGATTTGGCGTCGCCCAAATTGAAGGCAAAGCCAATTGTGATTGGGTTCTCGTAGATGCAGGTGATGTGATTGTTCACCTCTTCCGGCCGGAAGTTCGGGATTTCTATAATCTTGAAAAAATCTGGGCGCCGACTGCCGCCAAAGAAATGTCAAACTAAACGAAGAATACCATCTTCGTTGCAGGAGGAACCCCATGCGCCTGACGATCGCCAGTGTTGGCAAATTTCGCGCAGGCCCGCTTGAGGAACTCTATTCTGAATATGCTGGACGTGTGCCTTGGCAGCTTTCCCTGAAAGAGGTTGAAGAAAAAAAACCTCTTAAAGGGGATCAGCTTAAAACACGCGAAGCTGAACTCCTTATGAAATCCATCCCCAAAGGGGCAAAACTCATTGTCCTACATGAACGTGGCAAAGAGCTTACAAGTGTGGAATTTTCAAACCTTCTTGGCAATTTTGAAGACGATGGTGTTCAAGATGTCGCGTTTCTCATTGGCGGGGCAGACGGGCACAGCAAGTCCACGCTAGACGGAGCAGACCGTTTAATGTCTCTGGGCAAAATGACGTGGCCACACTTAATGGTTCGCGGTTTGCTCGCTGAACAGATTTACCGCGCCCATTCCATCCGAACGAACCATCCGTATCACCGCGCATAACTGAGGGTGTGATCCGCCACATCCTGTTGAATTCAATGGCAATTTAAATCAGCACAAGATATAAATAGCGACCATGAAAAAAGCTGACACATCTACTAATCGCCCCGTAATGCTCTGTATCCTTGATGGGTGGGGTCACAGTGAAGAAGCCACTGACAACGCCATTGCTCGCGCAAACACACCGAATTGGGACAAATTGGTCGCCACGTGCCCCATGAGCTTATTGGCGACATCTGGTCAGGATGTAGGATTGCCTGAAGGGCAAATGGGCAACTCAGAAGTTGGCCATATGACGATCGGAAGCGGTAGAGTGGTGCTTCAAGATCTGCCTCGTATCAATAAGGCAATCGAAACGGGCGATCTTGCAGAAAACAAAATTTTACTGGATCTCATCGCAAAGCTGAAGATAACGGGAGGCACATGCCACATCGTCGGCCTCTTGTCTCCGGGCGGAGTGCATTCTCATCAAGATCACATGATTGCTCTTTGTCGGATAGTGTCTGAAGCAGGTGTTCCAGTCGCGCTCCATGGCTATACAGATGGGCGGGACACGCCTCCTGGGAGCGGGGTAGATTTTGTAAAAGATGTTGTCGCAGCTCTTTCTAAAATGGAAAATGTTAGGCTTGCCACATTGTGCGGCCGATATTTCGCTATGGACCGCGACAATAATTGGGATCGGGTTCAGCTTGCCTATGATGCCATGTTCAGCGCAAAAGGTGCTGTTATGTCGGAGCCCGTTGCCGCAATCACTTCTGCGTATGAGAACGGCGAAAACGATGAATTTCTAAAACCACTGATCGCAGATGGATATAGCGGCGTTGAAAAGGGTGATGCTCTACTTGCCGCTAATTTCCGGGCAGATCGCACGCGCCAGTATCTAAATGCTGTGACGACGCCCGATTTTGATGGATTTGATACCTCTCATCAAGCCGATCTATGTGCTGTTATTGGTATGATCGAATATTCTGCAGCCCTTGCACCGTTGGTCCCTGCCCTGTTTCAGCCCATAGAGATTAAAAACACTTTAGGACAGATTGTTGCAGATGCTGGATTACGGCAGCTTCGCATTGCCGAAACGGAAAAATACGCCCATGTAACTTTCTTTCTAAACGGCGGTGAAGAAGAAATCTTAAACGGCGAAGAACGTATCCTTATCCCAAGCCCAAAGGTTGCAACCTACGATCTTCAACCGGAGATGTGCGCGCCAGAAGTCAAAGAGAATTTGCTAAACGCTGTTAAAAGCGATGCCTTCGACCTGATTATTGTGAATTTTGCCAACCCAGATATGGTCGGCCATACCGGTGTAATGGAGGCCGCGATTAAAGCCGTTGAGACAATGGATGTTTGCGTCGGGGATTTGAGTGCTGCTGTTGAACAAGCTAGCGGCGTTATGTTGATCACGGCAGATCACGGTAATATCGAGCTGATGAAAGATCCTACAACTCAAAAGCCTCACACAGCCCATACAACAAATCTCGTTCCATTCGTTTTGGCAGCCGGTGACAAGGCTTTAAAGCTTGATAACGGTAGTCTTGCGGACATCGCACCAACAATTTTATCGTTCATGGGGATCGAAATCCCAGAAGAAATGACTGGTAAAAACTTGGCGGCCGAGCTAACCGACCAGTCTCAAAACCGTGCGGTATCGTAAAAGATATAAATTACACACATACCCTGCGGCTATTATAGCCGCTCTTTTGCTTTGTCTAACTTTCCTGATTATTAAGCCCGCGTTGCTTCATGCAGGACCGAACGAAGAACTCGTCAAATTACGAAAAGCACTTTCAGCGTCCACGTTACGTCAGGAAGAAATATCTCAGCGACTACAGTTATTATCTGGCGAGATTACATCTTTAAAGGAAAAATCCGTCCGGGCAGCCTCGCGGCTTCGGAAGTTGGACCAAAATCTTATCGATACAGAAGATCGACTGTCTGACATCGAAGCTGTTGAAAAACAAACATTACACACACTTTCAAAACAAAATGCCGGGCTTGCAGATACATTATCGGCACTTCTAAGGCTTAGCAAGCAACCCGAAGGCAGTCTAATTGGTAGCCCAGAGAATCTGATCGATACGTTGCGCGCAGCAACCTTGCTAAAAGCAGTTATCCCCGCCCTCAAACAGCAAGCAGACCAATTAGGGGATCAGCTCGACACGCTAGCGACACTTCGGGATCAATATATTGCTGAACAACAAAATTTTGTAAGCCTGCGCAATGCAAGAACATCTGAGCAAGATACACTTGATCAATTGCTAGACGCAAAAAAAGTCGCGAAAATCGCTCTTTACGGAAGAAATGCGAAGGAAGGTCGTAAGCAGCGCCGCTTAAGTGCCGAAGCGCGAGACCTTGTTTCTTTAATGACGCGCCTGGAAGTTGAAAAAAAGACCCGTATTGAAGCGGAAAAAAGACGCATTGAAAAAGAAATAAAACGACAAGAGCAACTTCGGCGCGATCAAGAAAGCAGAAGAATAGCTGAAGAGAAGCGCCTCGCTAGTGAAAATCAGGCGAGCAGCAAAGAGAGCGCATCAACTGTCCCTAAGCCAGTACCTTCTCGCAAAACTCTGCCTTCCTCGGAACCTCAAAAAGCACCGACAAAAATGGCTTCACTCTCTACACTTGGAACCCGCCGACCATTTTCTTCAATAAAAGGTACCCTTCCTTTACCAGTTGGCGGTAGAATTGTATCGAATTACACGAAAACCCGTAAAAAACAGCAAAGAAACGGAATTGTGATCGAAACGCGGCAAGGGGCTGCGGTAATATCACCCCATGATGGGCAAATTGCTTTTGCAGGACCGTTCCGGCATTATGGGCTATTGTTGATTATTGACCACGGAGGAGGATATCATACTCTTCTAGCAGGTCTCGGCTCCATTGAAGGAGAGGTAGGACAGCTTTTATTAGCCGGCGAACCCGTCGGTAAAATGAAAAGCAACATAAATGTCAAACCAACACTATATATGGAGTTACGCGTAAAAGGATCGCCGGTGAACCCAATACCGTGGTTATCGGCAGGATACAGAAAGGTCAGTGGGTAATGAGAAATGTTGTTACAGGCTTTTTGGCGATTGCAGTAATTGTTCTGTCTTTGGCTATTTTGACGACGCCTAGAGATGAAGTCGCTGCGAGCTCCGAAACCTATCGGCAGCTGAATCTTTTCGGTGATGTTTTTGCGAAAATTCGCGAAGATTATGTTGAAGAAGTAGACGATGCAGACCTAATTGAAGCCGCCATTAATGGCATGTTGGCGTCGCTGGACCCTCATTCAAGTTATTTGAACCCCAAAAATTACAAGGGAATGAAAATTCAAACCCGCGGAAAATTTGGAGGCTTAGGTATTGAAGTCACTATGGAAGGTGGCCTCATCAAAGTTGTCGCTCCCATTGATGACACACCTGCAGCAAAAGCCGGCGTGCAAGCTGGTGATTATATCACTCACTTAGACGGTGAACCGGTCCTCGGATTGACTTTAGCTCAGTCTGTAGAGCGTATGCGGGGCTTAGTCGACACTGACATAGCGCTCACAATCCGCCGGGAGAATGTCAAAGAACCAATTGAGATCTCAATTACGCGTGCTGTTATTACAGTACAATCTGTAAGAGGGCGTATTGAAGACGAAGATCTGCTTTATGTCCGGATTTCCAGTTTTACCGAACAGACCGACAGCGGCATTCGCAAAACGATCAAGCGCCTCACAGAAGAAGCTGGCGGTGACTTCAAGGGTTTAATAATTGACCTTCGCAATAATCCAGGCGGCCTTCTCGATCAGGCAATTGCCGTCTCTGATGCGTTCCTACCCAAAGGCGAAATAGTATCTACGCGTGGCCGCGAATCACGGGATTCTCAACGTTATAATGCAACTCCAGATGATATCGCCGGTGGGAAACCCATTGTAGTTCTTATAAATGGCGGATCCGCAAGTGCCTCTGAAATCGTAGCTGGTGCCCTACAGGATCATCGCAGAGCCGTTATCTTAGGAACACAAAGCTTTGGTAAAGGGTCAGTGCAAACTATAGTACCGCTACAAGGAAATGGTGCTATGCGGATGACAACAGCTCGCTATTACACACCTTCAGGCAACTCAATTCAGGCAAAAGGGATCTCGCCTGATATTGAAGTGAGACAAGCACGCCTTGAAGTGCTTGATACTCGTAAGCCTCGCTCAGAAGCTGATCTTCGAAATCATTTGGAAAATGGAAAACCAAAAAGAGAGAAGTCCGCTGCCGAAACTAAAACCGAAGAAACCGGCAAAGCACTGGATTACCAACTTCTTAGAGCGAAAGACCTCTTGAAAGGCGTTTCACTTTTTGCAAAGAAGGATTTTAATTAGTCCCTTCGTGATTTCCCGCTAAAAATGAGATTAGCTTGGCAAAAGTAAATAAAAATAAAGGTACAGCACTGAAATCCAAAAACAGGATTTCGGTGCTGTCACTGTTTTATGCAGCTCTTATCCTCGGGATAAGTGGTCTTGCCGGTTGGGCGTTTTGGCTCGACCGCAAATCACCCCATAATGAAAACCCTTCTGTGCAAACTGAAATCGCGGCACCCGTTGCTGCGTTGGATCCGCACACAAAAGGGGATAAAGATGCGTTACCTCTTAAGGATAAAGACGAGGTCGCACACGATGAGAAACATCCTCAGAAAGGTCACGCGCCTGAGACTAAAAAAGACGACCATGCGGCAGATCCACAGAAAGTGGCTGACACCCATAAAGAAGAAAAACTTGCGGAGCCTATGCCTGACGACGGGCCTCTCATGGGCAAGAACCCGATACACCCTAAAAAACCTGAGCCTTCACTAGTAGAAATACATAAACCTGAGTTGAAGGCGGACCCACACGAAGAAACCAAAGTAGTCGCGCAAAATGTGATTGAACCTGCGCAAGAACAGCAAAAAGAAGCAGAAGAAGAAATTAAACGAAAACCGGAAGTGCCTGCTGTTGAGCCAAAAGTAAAAAAGGCTAAGGCTGCTGCTCACGAGAAAGAAGATATGCCCGTCCAGGAGGCTGTTAATCCCCCTCTTGCGGAAGTTATTGCAGAGCCAATAGTTAGCGCCCCCTTGTCACCAGTACCGGACCCAGAACTTGCAACTGCTTCAGATTTCGGATTACTCCCCATCATTGGGCCAAATGGGAAAATGCCGTGGCGAACTTATGCAAAGCCCTTTACTGATCCATTGGATCGTCCGCGCATTGCTATTATCATCAGTGAAATGGGAATGAGCACGTCCGCCACTCAAACTGCAATCCAGAATCTACCGGGTGCGGTCACTCTCTCCTTCAACCCATATGCGCGGGACCTACAAAACTGGGTCGCTCAGTCGCGTGCAGCTGGGCATGAGGCCCTTCTACAGCTTCCCATGGAACCTTTCGGGTATCCGCAGAATGATCCTGGCCCACACAGTTTGCTCACTAGCCTGACAGATCGGGAAAATTTGAACAGATTGGAATGGATGCTCGGACGGTTTACAGGTTATTCAGGTGTTACAAATCAAATGGGGTCACGCTTCACAGCCTCTGCAGAAGACATAATTCCCATACTGGACATTATAAAAAGCCGTGGATTGCTATTTATGGATGGCCGTACATCTGCAAAAAGTGTCGCCGGACAGCTGGCCGCAGGACTTAGTATTCCTGTCGCGGTCAATAATCGTTTTCTGGATCACAAAGCGGACCGGGATACAATTGACCAACGCCTAAAAGAGCTTGAGCGTATTGCTCGTTTTACCGGAACAGCTGTTGGTATTGGCTACCCCTACCCTGTAACACTCGAACGCATCGCGGTCTGGGCAAAATCACTCAACAGAAAGGGATTTGTTTTGGCTCCTGTTTCAGCTGTGACAAACCGTCAGGAAATACAATGACATCGTCTCACGAAAATCTTCCTTACCGCCCGTGTGCCGGCCTTATGGTTGCCAATTCAGAAGGTAAAATATTCGTTGGAACACGAATTGACATGGAAGCTGAGCATTGGCAAATGCCGCAAGGGGGGATCGATGATGGGGAGAGCCCACTCACCGCTGCAAAGCGTGAACTCCTTGAAGAAATTGGGACCGACAAAGTTGAGCTCGTTCACGAACTCGAAGAGTGGCTTACCTATGACTTACCCGAACATCTAATCGGGAAAGTCTGGAAAGGTAAATATAGAGGGCAAAAACAAAAATGGTTTTTGTTTCGCTTCACAGGTTCCGATTCGGATATTAGCATTGAAACCGAGCATCCTGAGTTTTCGGCGTGGAAATGGACAGATACCAACTCTCTAGTTGATCAAATTGTGCCCTTTAAACGGGAGATTTACGCGCATTTGGTAAAAACACTGACCTCTTTCCTTTAGAGGTACAACCATCGTATAACGAGAATAAAACAGATATTTGTTCATTAGTCTAAAATTAACCATGACATACAATATGTTGTGGTTTCTTTGCTTTTGCTTCCGTCACTTCACATAAGCTATTGTTTTTGCGACATGAATACTCATATACTTTGTTAATAAATTTTTAACCATGACAAGTTGTTGCTGCGAAATATATATCCCATATCAAGAAAATAGAACATTTTGGTGTAAATGAACTTGTTTCGGATACGGTTTGTAAATTGAAAAAGACATATTTGAAAAGCTGATTTTGGCCCCAGGAAATTCAGCTCATTGATAGCGTTCAGTAGCGGAAAAAGTGAGAGTGACATGAAACATTACGAAGAACTCACCGGTGGTGAAGGCAAACGTGTTTTCTACAGGGCAGAACGCTTCAAAGCGTCAACATTAATGCAAAACAGTTCCCCGCAGATTAACGTCCAAGGTGAATCGTTTGAGATTTTTGATTTAAGCATGAGTGGCTTGTCTTTTGTAAGCTCACCGAGCAATGTCTGGGACGGTGATCTCGAACAAGACCTCCCTATCTCTCTAAAATTGGGAACCGATGAAATCTTTCAAGGGAAAGGCCGTGTTAGACGTGTTGAACCCTTAAATAGCCGGCAAAAAATTGCACTCGAGCTTACAGAGGGATTTCTGGATATCCCTGGTCTTCTGGAAAAGCACGATGAAATATCCCTTCAAAAAACTCTCAATAGTGAAATGGCGGACTATGGCGTCCATGTCCCCACTGAATATAAACAACTCATCGCCGATGCAGTCTTTCTGTTAAGGTCCGCACGATCAACTTTAGAGAAAATAGAAGCTGATATTCCATCAGATTTCCCGCGCCGTGACGAACGCATTCGCGAGGCAATTTTGGAATGTGAAAAAATGTCCTTTAAAAGATGGCAGGCATTTTTTCAACTTGGCAACAAAGTGATCAACAATATTCGCGAAGACCAAATAGCCGTTACAGCGACAAAGAGATATACCGAGAGCGTTTTATTACCGGAACTTATGAGCGGTAAAAACTGGCATCGTTCCTATACAAAGCCGCTTGGATATCCTGGTGATTTCCAGATCATGAATTTCTTCTATAGTTTGTCACTTTCGGGCGACACAGCATATGATAAATTCTGTCATCAATTGGGAAATTCGACCGGTGAGTTTATTTCCGTCCGGATGAATATGGTAAAACAGGCAATAGCCAGGTTGGCCATTGATGCCGCATCACGCGGTAAAAGCTCTTTTGACGTGGCAAATCTCGGGTGTGGACCAGCTCAGGAAGTGAGCAATTACCTGAAAGCTGATCGTTTACCACTCCCCGTTAGTTTCACACTCATTGATCAAGATCATGAGGCGCTGTCGTGTGCTTATGAAAACTCTTTTCGCGAAGTTTCAAGGTTGAAGGGACAAGCGAAGGTTAATTGCTTAAACGCTTCTTTTATGGAGTTTCTCTCCGCAGGAAAGCTGTTTAGTAAGCTTGGCAAGCATGACATGATCTATACTGTGGGCCTCGTCGATTACCTCTCAGCTCATCGTGCCAAACGTTTCATGACTGATCTGTACGCCAACCTTAATCCAGGCGGAACAGTTATCATCGGAAATATGCGTGAATCTGAGAGCAGCCTTGAATGGGTGTTGGACTATGTCACCGACTGGAAGCTTGAATACAGAACTGAAGCCGAAATGTTGGCCATGGCCGACAATATCGAAGATGCTGCAAAGAAAGAGGTTCTCACAGATACAACAGGGCATTGTTACCTGCTCGTAGTGACCAAACCAGAATAAGCCATGGGGATCGGCGGCCAGGCCACAAACAGTTAGGCTTGGCGGTATCTCTTCTCACTCTCTTCCGCCACAGCATTCGTAATTACACGAGAAGCTGGGAACTCAACAATTGCTGTTGTACCTAGCCCTAGAACACTCTGCAGCATGATCTTGCCTTCATGGAGTTCCATAACATTCTTGGAAAGAGGAAGCCCCAGACCCGTTCCTTCGTAATTTCTAGAGAGAGAACTTTCAATTTGGGCAAATGGTACAAACACTCTATCGATATTCCCTTTATCAATCCCAATACCGGTATCTTCGATAAGGATCCTGAGAGCGCCGTCTTTACGGTTTTCACATTTGATCGCAACACTTCCCCCTTTAGGGGTGAATTTTATCGCGTTTGAAAGCAAGTTCAAGAATACCTGCGATACCAATCTTGGATCTGCCCAGATGATGTGATCTTCATCCGGTATATCCATCATCAAGCGAACATTCTGCTCCGTTGCCTTATCACGAACAAGACGTAATGAAGACGAGAGAGATGCCATAACTTGAACTTCACTCTCGACAAGAACAAGCTTGCCCGCTTCTGCTTTTGAAAGATCCAAGATATCGTTGATGATGCTTAGCAGATGCTGACCGCTATTGTTTATGTCTTCTGAGTATTCTTTGTATTGATCTTTGCCTAAAGGACCAAACATCTCTTTCTTCAAAATCTCAGAAAAACCTATGATCGCATTCAGCGGTGTCCGCAGTTCATGAGACATAACAGCTAAAAACTCGGATTTTGCATGGTTTGCAGCTTTTGCTTGTTCCGCCAGAACGACTGAGTTTGAGCGTTCTTCCTCCAACATAGCCATATTCATATAATCCCTGCGGCGGGCGATCTCTTGAATGTAACTTGCGAAAATATTCATCACAGCAACACTAATTAGAAAGAAATTATTGCTGAGAAACAGGTGATGCGGAATTGGATTATAAACCAGCACAATATATTGATAAATAGCCATAAAAATCAGAGTAACCGTCGTTGCATATATGAACCTAACAGGTGGGATGCAACAACAATAGACGAGCACGGGCACAAGGCCCGCAAAGTAGATAGACCCGCCGACTGGATCGGCGAGCGCAATCATCACAAGTATACCGAGCCCCGTGGAAAACATACAAAACGCAAATAAGGGTTGTGCATATCGGCTTAACACAGGATGGAAAGTGGATGCAGCGGTTAGTAAGAATATAGGTCCGACAATAGCAAAACGTATTGTCCATGCGATCTCATAGATTTCGGGAATTATGTAATAGTCGAGTATTCCGAAGATCGCGTATATAAGAAATCCACCCGCGAGGGCGATCCGGATCACCGGCAGAGCCTTATTCAGCTCTATCTCAGTATGGCGCGCTTCAGCGTCTCTATCGAAAAATCGAAGAGTAAATATATTTATCGGAAGTTCAATAAACCCGAACTTACGAAGAATGATTTCTGAAATCCCCATTTAGAAAACTATCTGCCGGACCAAGTATACAACAAAGGAGGTAAATTCCCCCGAAAGAACTATAGGTCGTAATAGTAAATGAATGGTAAATCTCATTTGGCGTGCGTTTATGGGTGTATAGCGTGTTTTCAGCAGGCTATATCGCTAAATTCCGCTAATAGCCTATCCTAAATGGCACACAAAAAAGGAGCCCTATTGGGCCCCTTTTTAATCTCAGGTGTTTAGGAAACTTATCCCAGTGCTTCAAGAAGCTGTTCCAGATGATCTTTGTTTTCTTGCGCTTTGCGCTTCACTTCATCATCTTTTGCATCTTCAATGTCTTCTGCCGCATTTTTTACCCGCTGCTCCAAATCACTACGATCCAGATCCGCCACGTGAATGGCTTCCTCAGCTAATACCGTAATTTTGTCGTCGGAGACTTGTGCAAAGCCACCGTTCACAAAAATACGATCCTTTTCGACATCACCTTCATAAATCGTGATGACGCCGGGGCGCAATGTTGAAGTGATAGGTGTATGCCCCGCCATGATGGCAAAGTCGCCTTCAGCGCCGGGGATTACAACCATCTCATAAGCATCCGAGAGCAGAAGCTTCTCAGGTGACACCAAGTCCATGGTTACCATATCAGCCATGTTTTGCTCTCCTTCAACCTAGCTTTAAGCTACTGCAGCAGCTAACTTAGCGGCTTTTTCTTTAACTTCGTCAATTCCACCGCACATATAGAATGCAGCTTCTGGAAGGTCATCATAGTCACCAGCAACAATCGCTTCGAAGGCATCAATTGTGTCTTCAAGTTTTACGAATGTACCCGGGACGCCAGTGAAGATTTCAGCCACATGGAATGGTTGGCTGAGGAAACGCTGGATCTTACGGGCACGTGCCACAACCAGTTTATCTTCTTCAGACAATTCATCCATGCCCAAAATGGCAATGATGTCCTGTAGTGATTTATATGTTTGCAGAGTTTCTTGAACCCGACGGGCAATGTTGTAGTGACGATCGCCAACAACCGCGGGGTCCAACATACGTGATGTTGAGTCAAGTGGATCCACCGCAGGATAGATACCAAGTTCCGCAATCTGACGTGACAGAACTGTCGTCGCATCAAGATGGGCAAAGGATGTCGCAGGAGCCGGGTCAGTCAAGTCATCGGCAGGTACGTAAATCGCCTGAACAGAGGTAATAGAACCTTTGTTAGTTGATGTAATACGTTCTTGAAGCGCACCCATATCCGTTGCAAGAGTTGGTTGGTAACCCACAGCTGATGGGATACGACCAAGAAGCGCAGACACTTCGGAGCCAGCTTGCGTAAAGCGGAAAATATTATCCACGAAGAACAGAACGTCCTGACCTTCAACATCACGGAAATATTCCGCGATAGTCAAACCGGAAAGCGCCACACGAGCACGCGCTCCTGGAGGCTCATTCATTTGACCATATACGAGGGCCACTTTTGATTTATCGCCTTCAAGGTCGATAATGCCGCCTTCGATCATTTCGTAGTAAAGGTCGTTACCTTCACGAGTACGTTCACCAACACCAGCAAAAACAGAATAACCACCATGGCCCATGGCCACGTTGTTGATCAATTCCATAATCAAAACTGTTTTACCAACACCCGCACCACCGAAGAGGCCAATTTTACCGCCCTTCGCGTAAGGAGCAAGAAGGTCAACAACCTTAATACCGGTTACCAGAATTTCTGATTCTGTAGACTGGTCAGCAAAGTCAGGAGCTTCCGCATGGATCGGAGCATGTGATTTTGCGTTCACAGGACCGCGTTCATCAACAGGCTCACCCACAACGTTCAGGATACGTCCCAGAGTTTCCGGACCAACCGGCATCTGAATCGCATCTCCTGTGTCAGAGACTTCCTGGCCACGAACGAGACCTTCAGTTGCGTCCATGGCGATCGTACGTACTGTATTCTCACCAAGATGCTGCGCAACTTCCAGCACAAGACGCTGACCGTTATTTTCAGTATGTAGGGCGTTCAGGATTTTCGGCAATTCGCCGCTAAACTGAACGTCCACGACGGCACCCATCACCTGGGTTACTTTGCCGACAGACTTATTCGCCATTTTAATGCTCCCTAAAGGGTCACTTAATTCTTCCAAAGATCTGATACGTCAACCCGACTAAACGGCTTCTGCACCAGAAATAATTTCAATCAGCTCACTTGTAATCGCTGCTTGACGTTCACGGTTATATTTCAAAGACAGTTTGTCGATCATATCGCCTGCATTTCGGGTCGCATTGTCCATTGCGGACATCCGCGCACCCTGTTCAGACGCTGCATTTTCAAGCAATGACCGATAAACCTGAACAGAAACGTTGCGGGGCAACAAATCTGCAAGAATTTCTTCTTCTTCGGGTTCGTAATCGTAATCGATTTCACTTTCCTCATCGCCAGATTTCTCTGGAATAGATGCAGGAATGAGCTGTTGTTCTGTAACTTCTTGCGTCAAAACAGAAATATATTTTGCATAAAAAATCGTGCAAACGTCAAATTCACCATTGTCAAACATAGCAAGCGCGCGCTGAGCAATTGGCTGGGCATCCGAAAATCCGATTTTCTTGGATGCTGACAGATCCACCAAATCTATGATCAGATGGCCAAACTTACGCTTCAGTGCGTTGTTGCCTTTTTTGCCAACACACAGGATTTGAACATCCTTGCCCGCGGCAATCAGACTGTTTGCTTTGGCAGCGGCGGCCTTTGCAATGGAGTTATTAAACCCACCGCACAAACCACGTTCGCCAGTTGCGACAATAATAAGTTGTTTCTGATCGGATCCAGTTCCCTGAAGAAGACGAGGTCCCTCCTGGCCTTCAAGGCCAGAAGCAAGGGACACCATCATGCTTTCCATCCGCTCGGCATAAGGCCGAGCAGCACGGGCAGCTTCTTCAGCGTGACGCAGTTTCGCCGCAGCCACCATTTTCATGGCTTTGGTGATTTTCTGCGTCGACTTGACGCTGTTGATCCGATTTTTGAGTTCTTTAAGGTTCGCCATTTCGGGCTACCCCCTTTTCAGCTCAAAGGTTACGCAAAAGTAGTCGTAAAACTATCCAGAATTGAGTGCAGTTTTTTGTCTGACTCGTCGGATAATTTTGCTTCATCGCGGATGGTATCCATCAGGTCCTGATGTTTCGCATGCATTTCAGTCAGCAACTGAGTTTCAAAATCGCCGATTTGAGATACTTCGATACGATCCAGATACCCCTTCACACCAGAGAAGATTGAAACAACCTGCTCTGCCATTGTGAGAGGAGAATACTGAGCCTGCTTCAACAATTCTGTCAGACGCTCACCGCGGGCCAACAATTGTTGAGTAGACGCATCCAGATCAGAACCAAACTGCGCAAAGGCTGCCATTTCACGATACTGTGCGAGTTCCAATTTAATGGTACCTGCAACCTGTTTCATGGCTTTTGTTTGCGCGGCGGAACCCACACGAGACACAGACAGACCAACATTAATCGCTGGACGAATACCCTGATAGAAGAGTTCCGTTTCCAGGAAGATTTGACCATCTGTAATGGAAATAACGTTTGTCGGAATATAGGCAGAAACGTCACCGGCTTGAGTTTCAATAATTGGCAAAGCCGTCATTGAACCACTACCGTGAGCTTCGTTCAATTTCGCAGAACGTTCCAACAAGCGTGAATGAAGATAGAAAACGTCGCCTGGATATGCTTCACGTCCTGGTGGACGGCGCAATAACAGAGACATCTGACGATATGCAACCGCTTGCTTGGACAAATCATCATAAATGATCAATGCATGCATGCCATTATCACGGAAGAATTCACCCATCGCACAACCGGTAAACGGTGCAAGATACTGCAAAGGAGCCGGATCAGATGCGGTCGCTGCAACAACGATGGTATATTCCATCGCGCCTTTTTCTTCGAGCGTCTTTACGATTTGCGCAACAGTAGAGCGTTTTTGCCCAATCACTACGTAAACACAGTAAAGTTTTTTGCTCTCATCATCGCCTGCGTTTGCAGCTTTCTGATTAAGAATAGCATCAACAGCAACAGCCGTTTTACCTGTCTGGCGATCGCCAATGATCAGCTCACGCTGACCACGACCAATCGGAACAAGCGTATCAACTGATTTCAAACCGGTCATCATTGGTTCATGAACGGATTGACGTGGCATAATGCCAGGTGCTTTCACATCCACACGACGAGGTTCGCAGTTTTCGATCGGGCCTTTGCCATCAATCGGATTACCAAGACCGTCTACAACGCGTCCTAGCAGGCCTCGACCAACCTGTGTTTCAACGATGGCGCCAGTACGTTTAACTGTATCGCCTTCTCTAATATCACGGTCTGAGCCGAAAATCACGGCGCCCACGTTGTCTGCTTCCAGATTAAGGGCTAGACCCTTAATTCCACCTGGGAACTCAACCATTTCACCAGCCTGAATATTATCCAGACCGTAAATACGAGCAACACCGTCACCTACGGACAGCACCTGACCAACTTCTGA
>MAAC01017498.1_pt1 | contig 51706 bp, 48 predicted proteins | sample 1115981 | NCBI WGS metagenome assembly MAAC01 (sample SAMN04961126, study PRJNA320927) | seawater metagenome | isolation source: sample BD02T64 sea water enriched with oil for 64 days | place: USA:Gulf of Mexico | collected 2013-07-27 | reverse complement strand
CTTACAAGATTCATCATCTGGTAATTCTTTGATAAAGTTTAGTATACTTTGTCCTTTAAATCCTTCCATAACACCCTATTTTAAAGAAATAAGTTGCGGAATTTATCTGACTAACTCAATAATTATATAATAACCATTTACTCCAATACTATCCTTTTTACACCAGTACCATAAACATTTTCTATATTGATAAAATAAATTCCTCCAGTCAAATAGGATAGATCGAAACTACTTGCATTCAATTGAGTAGCTGAATCGAAATAATAAGTTTTAACACGTTGTCCATTAACAGTATGCACAGTTAATCTTGATTTACTTTCAGGAAAATCCGTTCTTATCTTAAAAACTCCATTAGAAGGGTTTGGGTAGATAGAAACGTCATAAATCTCTGTATTATCAATACTGTTCGTCCCGAGAATATCCCCATAAATCAAGGGATTGTTACTTTTGTTAATAATGTGGCAGTCTACATAATATACTGGATTATACCCATCACTACAATCATCACAGGTTGAACCCGAAACGCAATCTGGATTATTAGGGTGACAAAGGTCAACATAGGTTGGATGAAAACGATAATCCAAATCAACATTTGTACCCACATAAGAAGTTAAATCATACGTGTTAGGGTGTGAAATAGCCCCTGGACACCAACCCGCTCTTGGATAATGCCAAGAACCTTGTTGACCGGTACAACCATCGGGATTAGGGTTACAACCTTGCCATAAGTGCTGAGTGAAAGTTTCTGCTCCATCAACATCAATATAGTGAATGGCATTAAAAAATTCTGCCGCATTACCAGTATTATTAGGACCCCAAGCATGTCCTGTGTTGGAAAGCCTTAAATGTGAAGAAGATACAGCAGCAGGAACAGCAGCGCTATAGGTCTCTACCGGTTGTAAATCTGAAAGGTCACCAAAATTATAACTTCCATCCCAAACCTCTACTACATTACTATAAGCATAATCCGGTGTTCCTTGATTATAATCAAAATTAAGTGTCAATTGCCAACCTCCTGTTCCCCAGGTATCAATAAACACCCTCATTTCTACCTCCCCTTGCAATAAGGACATATAATCTGTAACATCCAGTTCATGATTACAACCAACTCCGTATGGTGTGATATATCTTATAAGTTGAATCCAATTACCATCTGGGGCTTTAACATCTATATGAGCCCATCGATCCCAATCATCACAACCTCCGTTAACGCCTGGGCACTCTACCTCCAAAAAAGCTTGAATATCACTATACGAACTTACAAACTGAGGAAAGGTATATGTCCCGTAATACCAACGACTATTTTGCCCATTAAATTCAATCACTACATCCTGCAAGCTTGTCACGGTTTGTGAATCAGCAGAGTCAACAACATTTATATTACGAGTAATTGTAGTTTCATCACCACTTGTTGCTATCGCTTTTATTATAATGTTATGAACTCCATATGCGCTTGGTGTCCACAAATAATAATAAAATCCATCTTCAGTTTCCGCCGTGTATTCTACACCATCAATGTCAATAACAACCTCCTGCATAGTATCTGGCAATTCAACTGTTGCATTTACGTAAATTGGATACGCTTTTAGCGTAGACATTTCAACAGTATAATCTTCGGTCAATCGAGTTGAAACTTCTGGTGGTGCTACAGAGATATAATCTTTTGCAGAAATATGCAAACTCAACAATAAAACAAGTAAAAAGTATAGTTTTTTCATCCTAAATATGTTTAAATTAGCTTTTATCCTAACAAATATATTATTTATTTAAACGTAATTCTAATTGCTTTTCCAATCATTTTAATTAAAATCTATTTAAGTCACAACAATGAACCCCAATTTCTTGCAAACCCCTATAGATTACCTTAAAGGCGTTGGACCTAATCGGGCGGCGCTGCTCAAAAAAGAGCTAGGAATTCATACTTTTCAAGATTTACTTAACCTATTTCCAAATAGATATCTAGATCGTACACAATACTACAAAATTGGACAACTTCAAAAAACGAACGCCGAAGTACAAATTATTGGAAAGGTTACACATATAAAGACTGTTTCACAGCAAAGAGGAAAACGTCTTGTCGCTACTTTTCTAGATGAAACTGGAAAAATGGAATTAGTTTGGTTTCGAGGACATAAGTGGATTAAGGAGAATTTAAAAATCAACCAACTATATGTAACCTTTGGAAAGACGAATTCTTTTAATGGAACTTTTTCGATGCCTCATCCAGAAATGGAACTGCTCGAGACACATGAAAAAAGTATCCGTTCTGCGATGCAACCCGTTTATCCATCCACCGAAAAATTGAGCAATAGCGGCATTACAAATAAGGTTATAAATGGACTCATGCAACAGCTCTTTCTTGAGACCAAAAAAGGCTTTGCCGAGAGTCTTTCAAAACCGCTTTTGGAGCAGCTAAAATTGATATCAAAAAGCGAGGCACTTTTTAACATACATTTTCCAAAAAACCAAGCACTTTTAGCACGCGCGCAATACCGGTTGAAATTTGAAGAATTATTCTATATTCAGCTGCAATTAATTCGTAAAAATTTAATCAATAAAACAAAAATCAAAGGGTACTCTTTTGACAAAATAGGGGAGAACTTTAATACTTTCTATAAGGAGCATTTACCCTTCAGTTTAACGAATGCCCAGAAGCGAGTAATTAAAGAAATTCGAAATGATTTAGGCAGTCAAGCACAGATGAACCGTTTGTTGCAAGGGGATGTTGGAAGTGGAAAGACTATAGTCGCATTACTATCAATGTTAATCGCACTTGACAACGACTTTCAAACATGCATAATGGCTCCGACTGAAATTTTGTCAGTCCAACACTACAATGGATTGCTAGAATTATGTAAAGGACTCAACACCAGCATATCACTTCTTACTGGATCAACTAAAACTTCAATAAGGCGGGAAATTCACGAAAACCTTGAAAATGGCTCTCTAAACATACTAGTTGGAACACATGCACTTCTTGAAGATAAGGTCAAATTTAAAAACCTTGGGCTTGCTATTATCGATGAGCAACATCGTTTTGGAGTAGCGCAACGAAGTAAATTATGGCATAAAAATGTGTACCCGCCACACGTTCTAGTGATGACCGCCACCCCTATTCCACGAACACTCGCAATGAGTGTTTATGGAGATCTAGATATTAGTGTAATTGATGAACTTCCACCAGGTAGAAAAGACATCAAAACGGTGCATCGATTTGATGCAAATAGGCTGAAGGTTTTTAGGTTTATTCGAGATGAAATTTCGAAAGGTAGACAGGTCTATATTGTCTATCCATTAATACAGGAAAGTGAGGCCTTAGATTATAAAGATTTGATGGACGGCTATGAGAGTATTGTACGTGAATTTCCACTACCTGATTATCAGATTTCCATAGTACACGGAAAAATGAAACCAGCCGACAAAGATTTTGAAATGAATCGGTTTATAAAAGGAGAAACTCAAATTATGGTTGCAACTACCGTAATTGAGGTAGGAGTTAATGTTCCAAATGCTAGCGTTATGATCATCGAAAGTGCAGAACGCTTTGGACTGTCTCAGCTGCATCAGCTAAGAGGACGTGTAGGTCGTGGTGCAGAACAGAGTTATTGTATTCTTATGACAAGTCATAAATTATCTGCAGATGCCAAAACCAGACTAGAAACAATGGTTCGTACGAGTGATGGGTTTGAAATTGCCGAAGTAGATTTAAAACTTCGAGGACCTGGGGACCTTATGGGAACTCAACAAAGTGGGATCCTTCATCTCCGTATTGCAGATATAATAAAGGACACCGAAATACTAAAGATTGCTCGAAGTTACGCTATGCAGGTCTTAAAAGGCGACCCTAACCTTGCTTCCGAAGAAAACAAACCAATCAAGCTAACATTCGCACAACTAACAAAGTATCGAAATATTTGGAACTATATTTCCTGACTTGAGTTTAAGATTATTCCTTATTCAAAGTATGCTTTTTCCCTCCAAAATCTAAAAGCATTGTATCGTCGGTTAAATTAAATGAAAAACTTATTCCCATAGAATCATATCTAAATATACCCTTGTCCACCGCAATCAACTTAAACGCAGGTTGTCCTGTCGCTTGTGCGATCAACTCATTTCCTTCTTTGGTAAACACCACTTTTGCAGGAAAGGTTTCTCCACTATAAGTACCCAAATAAACATCTAAACCTCCAGAACTTAGTTGAACGGTTGAACTACTTTGAAATTCAGGATCGTTTTTCAGGTATATCTCTAAAGCGGCAATCACAACTGGCAAAAGAGGACCTTCCATTCCATTAAAGGTTAGTGCAAAAGACGTATTTCTTTCAGGAATATGAAGAGTGAACGATTGAAATCCATCAATACCTCCGTCGTGTCCATACACCTCAAGTCCTTTAAACACAAATTGCGTCATACCCATACCCATATTCTCTTTTATAGTCTTCATTTTTTCTAAAGAAGACTTCGAAACTAAACCCCCAGCAAACAGACCATCATAAAAAACACATAGTTCTCTTGGCGTTGACACCATGGCCCCTGCCCCCATTGGCCCGCTTAGATGAGTTTCTAAGTCAGCTAGTTCCCAGCCTCCATTTTCTTTAAAATAGGAAAGCGCTTCATTTTTATTCGAATCTATTTCTTGCCCAAAATGAGTTCTCTCTAACTTGAGTGGATTGATAATTCTTTCTTCCAGAATCTCTGAAAAAGGTTTTGTATCAAAATCTTCAGCGATATAAGAAAGTAGGATATAGTTTGTGTTGGAATATTGTGTCTTCGTATCTGGCTCAAAATCAGATTCATTTTTTACAAAACGATCGAGCATATTATTGCGAGTTTGTGGATGTACAATCCAAGACATTATATCTTCTTCATTTGTAATGTTATATATACCACTGCGATGTCTCAATAAATCTTCAATTGTAATTTTTTCTGAATTTGGGATTCTAGGAAAGAATTGATTTAAACGAGTATCCAAACTAAGCTTAGCTTCAGCTACAAGCTGCATTATCACAGTAGCTGTAAAGGTTTTTGTTATAGAACCTATTCGATGTTTGGTCTGCGGATTATTCTTTTTATCCTGATCCAAATCTGCGTATCCAATATATTTTTTGTAAACCTCTACGCCTTCCGAAGAAATAGAAATACCACCCATAGCCTGTAGATTTACATTCAATGTGTTAAACAAACTATCTAATTTCTTGGTGTCAAATGATTGTGCGTGTAAGCCACCTGTACACAAAAGAAAAATTATTATTTTTTTCATGAGTTTATTATTATAAAAATTAGAAATGATTTAGTTGGGCGAAAAATTGGCCCTTGAAATCTGAATTATTCCTTTTTCTTCCACTGAAGGATAATAATACCAACGCGTGCAATTAAAAATGTGAATAAGCTAAACACGACGGGCAAAAAGGTGAACTTCAACCCGCCTGCCAAAATATTAATCGAAACGCCTTCTACACCCTCGATAGCGTCAAAGGCATCAATAAGTCCAATTACTTGTCCAAGAGTACCCCAGGCCAATACAAATAGACTTATCGACCCCATTAAAGTAATTGTTTTTTGAGAGGTTGTTTTTGAAATCAGTTCCTTTACAAAAAGAACCACTAGAATAATAAAAATAAGTACAATTGGATACATAAAAAATGGCCCTCCTTGTTCGAGTAAATGCATAATTTTAATTTTAAAGATTCATAGAATCCAAATGTATCTTATTAAGCCAATCTTAAAATATTAATGCGACTTTTACATTCCAATATGGGACATACGACTTAATTAGCCTGCTTTTTGTCATTTTTAATCGAATAATGACCAAAAAGGGACGAAAAATGGTCGAATAGCGCATTTTATTTGATTTTTTATTAAAATTACTCATATTACACCGTGAAAGACTTTAAGCTAAAAAACATAAAATTCATTCCGCTGCATATCGCTTTCTGGGTTGGGGTCTGGTTCTTTTTTATTTACTTTTTTAGTTATAATTCGGACAATAGCACATATGTCTTTTGGTTTTCTAGTTTCCTGCTTCCGGTTACTATGATTACAACCTACTTCACCGCATATTTTCTTATTCCGAAGTATTTATTTCTCAAAAAATACAAGTTGTTTGCTCTTTATAGCCTGTATACCTTGATTCTTTCTACCTACGTCATTCTGCTCAGTATCTTCGGAAATTTCATCTTTTTAACCAATTTGAAAATCACGAATATTCCTCTAATGAGCAGAAACTATGTCTTTGTACTCATTTTGGTATATCTCATTGTAGGTCTAGTGAGTTTTGTGAAACTGTTGAAACACAGTTTCGAAACATCTGCAAAAAACACTGCGCTAGAAAACAAAATACTCGAAGGAAGCCTGCATCTAAAAGAACAGGAATTACACTACCTCAAGAAGCAGATTCATCCACATTTCTTATTCAATACATTAAACACTATTTATGGATTTTCTTTACGGAAGTCTGAAGAAACTCCAGAGCTCATCCTAAAACTTTCAAATCTTTTGGACTATATCTTATATCAGGTCCAGAAACCCAAAGTCCCATTAATAGAGGAGATAGCACATATTGAAGAATATATTTCACTAGAAAAAATTAGATTTCAGGACACGTTGAAAGTTTCGTTTGGCACAAAAAACATTGACAAGAACATTGAAGTATCCCCTATGTTATTTATTCCATTTGTAGAGAACGCCTTTAAGCATGGTGCAATAATTGATGACTATTTAACCGTCGATTTACAACTAGAAATAAAAGAAGAGTGGCTTCTATTTAGAAGCACAAACAGTTATCGCGGGAAGGAAGAAGACATAGCATCTATTGGATTAGGTCTTCAAAACATTCAGAAAAGACTAGAATTACTATACGGTGAAAACTATAAGTTAAAATCAAACGCAACGAGCACGGAATACTCGGTTGATTTAACCATCAAATTATAATCATCTAATGAAGAACTCCTATAAAGCACTTATTATTGATGACGAGCCAACTGCTAGGGAGATTCTGGAATTACATCTCCAAAAAATCGAACTTATAGACGTCGTTGGAAGCTGCAAAAATGCTATGGAAGGTTTTTCTAAACTTAATGAGACTTCCGTTGACCTCGTTTTCTTAGATATTAATATGCCCGAAATAACAGGGCTTTCGTTTGCAAAAACCCTTGGTAAAAACACTAAGGTGATCTTTACAACGGCTTATAGAGAATACGCTGTGGATGGATTCGACTTGCAGGCCGTTGATTACCTCTTGAAACCTATTTCCTTAGAGCGCCTTATTAAGGCAATTAATAAGTTTACGGGAGAAAGCATTCCTTTGGAAAGCGCTTCGCAAAAAGAAATACAATCAGAAAATAGCGATTTTATATTTGTTCGTTCTGAACGTAAAATGATCAAAGTAGATTTTGAGGATATCCTTTATATCGAAAGTCTCTCAGATTATTTAAAAATTCATACTTCTGAAAAAGTTGTAACTACTCGTGAGACCATTTCGAATATTGAAACCAAACTACCACGTAAAAAATTTATGCGCTGCCATAGATCTTTTATTGTATCCATCCAACGAATCAACTCCTTTACCAATGAATATATTGAAATAAGCAAAACAGCTATTAGCATAAGCAAGAGCTATAGAACAGCCGTTTTAAAAAGGTTAGACAACTTCTAGTGATGCATTCTCCTCTTCTGGCTAGTCATTACAGATTTAAATATCTACCTTTGGGTATGATCATCAAAACTTTCTTATTATGAAAAAATCACTACTCTATTTTCTTTTTATTATTGGCTCCGTGGGAGTTGCAAACTCTCAAAGTGTTGTTACATTTTACACTACCGAAGGGGATTTTGAAGTAGAGCTTTATGACATATTAAAACCAATTACCGCAGGTAACTTTTTATCGCTTGTTGAGCAAGAGTTTTATGACGATGTTATTTTTCATCGAATTATTTCGAATTTTGTAATACAAGGTGGTGATCCTACTGGAACTGGCAGTGGAGGCCCTGGTTATACTATCCCAGACGAGTTCGACCCAAACCTATCTAATGTTGAAAGAACCCTTTCTATGGCCAATGCTGGTCCAAACACGGGAGGAAGTCAATTCTTCATAAACACTGTTGATAATATCTTTTTAGATTTTGACAATCCACCACTTTCATCTGCACACCCAGTTTTTGGAGAAGTGGTTACAGGTTGGGATATTGTAGAAATAATTGAAAATGTTCCAGTTGATGGAAACAACAGACCTATAACCCCAGTGGTTATGGATAGTATTCGAGTAACACAACCAATTTTGGCTCTGCCTGATTTTGACGAGAACAAGTACTCTTTTAGTATTCAACCAAATCCAATCACCAAGCAAAGTGTTATTGAGATAAGTAGCAAAATTGCCAATCAAACTGAGTTTTCAATTCTGAGTATGAACGGTACTCTAGTTGCTAAAAAAAGAATTGAAATAAACCAAGGAGTTACTAAAATTAACCTATCGGATTTTGAAATAGACAACCTATCTAATGGAATATACTTTATGATGCTAAACACGGACGGTAATATTTCGCATAAACGTTTTCTGATTTCGGAATAATTTTATTTACATGATATGATTAAATTGCTAGATCAGGAAGCTAGCGCTGATGCCGAAAAAATCTATGATATTTTTCAAGTTTCATACGCGGTTGAAGCTGACTTACTTGGAGCAACAGATTTCCCTCCTCTAAAGAGATCTGTCGTAGATTTTATGAAAAGCAACACTTCTTTCTTTGGATTCTGGCAAGGAGAACACTTAGCCGCTGTACTCGAAATTGAACCTCAACCAACGGCTTTTCATATTTGTAGTTTGGTTGTGGACCCAGACTATTTCAGACAAGGTATTGCGAGTAAATTAATCGATCATATTTTGGATCTTTTCGAGGGTAACCCAATTACTGTTGAAACTGGACTCGCCAATGAACCTGCCAAAAAGCTATACGAGTTTTTCGGTTTTAAAGAAAATGGTCAGTACGATACAGATCACGGAATTCGGAAAATAAAATTTATACACAAACGCGGTTAAAATTATATTTTGAGACACATAACTCGTACGGTTTGGGTTTTATCCATTGTTAGCCTCTTTACAGATATGGCGAGCGAAATGCTCTACCCTATTCTACCTATTTACCTTCAAACCATCGGGTTTTCCGTTTTATTCATTGGAATTCTAGAAGGAATTGCAGAAGCCACAGCTGGCTTAAGCAAGGGGTACTTTGGACAATTATCTGATAGTAAAGCGAAACGATCCCCCTTCGTCCAATTGGGTTATGCGCTAAGTGCAATCTCTAAACCAATGATGGCTTTCTTCATCTATCCGCTCTGGATTCTTTTTTCTAGGACATTGGATAGGTTGGGAAAAGGAATTAGGACAGGAGCTCGAGACGCTCTGCTTTCGGAAGAAGCAAGTCCAAATACTAAAGGGCGGGTTTTTGGCTTTCATCGCTCTATGGACACTCTCGGCGCAGTTTTGGGGCCTAGTCTGGCCTTGCTATATCTCCATTTCAATCCCGAAGACTATATTAATATTTTCTATATCGCTTTTATTCCAGGCATATTGGCAATCGTCGCCACATTTCTTATTAAAGACAAAGAGCGACTATCGAATAGGGAAACAAAAAAAGTATCTTTTTTATCTTTTTTGAAGTATTGGAAACAAAGCCCGTTGAAGTATCGAAGGGTAGTTATTGGTATGTTATTTTTTGCGCTCCTGAATAGTTCAGATGTTTTTCTATTACTCAAAGCGAAAGAAATGGGGTTTAACGACACTATGACTATTGGAATGTATATTTTCTATAACCTCATCTATACTTTATTTGCGTTTCCGCTTGGGGGTTTGGCCGATAAAATTGGACTAAAAAAAATGTTTGTCTTTGGGTTAGGGGTTTTTAGTTTGGTTTACTTCGGAATGGGAACGATTACAAACACCTATGGCTTTATAGCACTCTTTTTTGGCTACGGGATCTACGCCGCGGCTACCGAAGGAATTTCAAAAGCTTGGATTAGTAGTCTTGTAACAAAAGAAAAGCTGGCAACAGCTATTGGCACGTTTTCGGCCTTTCAAAGCATTTGCGCAATGATAGCAAGTTCTTTCGGTGGACTGGTCTGGTTTTATTTCGGATCTAACGCAGTTTTTTTAGTAACCGCGGTCGCTACCCTAGTTGTAATAGTCTACTTCCTAAATTTTAAAACATCCTTGAAGACCACTTGATCTAACTAATAAAGGGAGTTCTCAGTTTTAGTCTTCAATCAATGTCTTTACAAAGTTTTTAAACTCAGTAACAAATTCGGTGTATTTCTCCCCAGTAGCGGGGCCATTAAAACCTGTATGTATTTTTCTAACAGTACCTGTTTTATCAATATAAATTGTTGTTGGGTATGAAAGCACATGATTTAACATTGGCAATTTCTCATTTGCCTTTTTCTTACTACTAGTGCCGTACTGGGCTAACAAAACTGGATACGGAATCCCTACTGCGTCTATCAATCTATTGATTGAATTAATAGCTCTTTCTTCTGTTGGAACATATTCAAAGGCCAGTGCAACAATTTCTAAATCATCGCTTTTAACATCGTTGTAATATTTTGTATAGAACTTGGTTTCATCAAGGCAGTTCGGGCACCAAGTACCCATAATTTGAACTAAAACTACTTTGTCCTTGAATCGTTCATCCTCCATTGAGACCATATTTCCTTCAGAGTCTGGGAAAGAAAATCCCACCTTCTCATAACCTTCTTTAAGGAAAGTCAGAGAATCCGCAGCAGGTAATTCGTAGTTCTCATTACGTTTTCCCGTAAAAGGCTCTTGCCAATGATTTCCACTGTAAAAAATACCATTTAAAATACTGTCTTTTATCTCAGCCTCAAAAAGAAATGCATGCGCACCATCAAAAGTTGATAATTTCACTGTTGTAGCATCGATCACTCCTTCCAAGTAGCGATAGTCCCCAGTGGTAGTTCTAATCGTTCCCGTGACAATTCCATCATCCCCTTCAGAGAAAATTCCTTTTGCTATATAATTATCATCTTCAGAATCTGGGCTAAATATCATCTCCCAACTACCTTCTATATGCTTATATTGTGAATTCGAAGTTTTAAACCTTGATTTACTGCCATATTCCATAGTAAATGGCACCACTCTGTTTAGACTCTCTTTTATAAAATCTCCTGTTATACGCTCCTCTGTAAAAGTCCCCTTAAACACTCCCTCATAAACAGGCATTTGTATAGTAATCGAATCACCCTCGATAGTAATCTCCTTAATTTCTATTTCTTCCTCAGCGTTAAAAATAATAAATGTATCTTCATTTTTATACTCAGCCAAAAAAGGAAGTTCTTTGCCTTCCCCCAAATCCAATGATACTCTCCAGGCGCCAGCTTTGGGAACATAAACCTCTTTCCCACACGCAAGGATAATTGTACAAATTAGTAGAAGAGCTATATTCTTAATCATAGGTGTTATTTTACCAGTTAATCGCAAAAAAATGAATTCATTACATTAAAAAATGAGACTGCCTGAAAAGTAGTTCTAACCTTTTATTCTTTGAGCCTCTATTTATTACCAGATATGCTCGGATGAATGTTACAGTTACTTTTCAGGCAGTCTTCCCCTCAATTATTTTTATGAACTAGTTTTTGATATAATCAGAAACTTTACTCTTATGATCAGCTAGTTTTTTCTTGCTGCTTTGAACCCTTGCTTCATAGTCTTTAAGACGTTGTTTGGCATTGGCAATCTTAACAAGTTTCTCTGCGGCCTGTTCCTTATTTATTTTACCAGAATCAAGATCAGCCTGAACTCTCGTCTTTGCCGCTGAAACTCGATCTTTTCCAGATGCTACAAATCGATCGCGATTGGCCATATCCACCTCTTTCTTCTCGATCATTTTTTTTGCATCCGTTGCCCTTGCATTTCCATACTCACGTCCTTTTAAATCTGAATAAGCCTTGTCTTTCTTTATCTCTATTTTTTCTTTTACATCTTTCGTTCCTCCCTTAACATCCTTTCCTTCTAGCCTTTGCTTTTGAATCTCTCGCATTTTAGCCTCAAGTTCTTTATGCTCTTCCGGAGAGGCATCCTTCATTTTCTCCTTGTATTTCTTCATCTCGTCCTTCATTGCTTCGTTTGGCTTAGAACGACCATCTTTAACATCACCAACTTTGTCTTCTCGATCTCCCTTCATTACATCTTTAGCTCCCTCCTTAAGTTTCTTTAGTTTTTCTTGTAACTCCTTACGTTCCTCATCACTTTCGACACTTTTCATCTTCTCTTTTATCTTCCTTATTTCTTCAGCTCCATGTTGCCCAACACTACTTGCACCGTTCATAGCACCTCCAACTTTATCCTTTACTTTTTGAGCGTCCTCTTTCTTTTTAGAAGCTTCTTCTCTTAACTCTTTATTGGCGTCTTCTGCTCCTTTTACATCTTTGATAGATTGAGCAAATCCATTAATATTGCCAACAAAAACAAGCAATAACAATACAACTAAACTATTTCTTATACTTTTCATGTTTCTAAATATTTTAAATACTATCTAATTCTTTTAATGCCTCTTCTATTTCGTTAGCACCTTTCTCAAGATTCGTAGAAATTTCTTCAATCTCCGCTTCAACTGCCTCAATTTGTTCAACGGCAGCTTTGGTTTCTTCTTCCTCTTTTTTGGTATCGCGACAAGAAGTGAGGCCAAAGACAAAAACAAGGATGCAAATTTTAAGTAATAACTTCATATATAGATGGTTTAATTCAACAATATTTAAAATTACAAATTATATCTCAATGTTTGAATGCTAACGTCAATATTTTATCTTTGTACGCTTAATTTACAATAGAGATGAAGATTTCATACAACTGGCTTAAACAATTTATCAACCTTGACTGGGACGCTCATAAAACTGGGGAACTACTAACAGATTTAGGACTGGAAGTTGAAGGAATCGAGCCATTTTCTTCAATCCTCGGCGGTTTGGAAGGAGTTGTTGTTGGGCATGTATTGGAATGTGACCAACATCCTGATGCAGATCGTTTAAAACTCACTCAAGTTGATGTTGGTGGTGAAAGCCCCATTCAAGTTGTTTGCGGGGCTCCTAATGTAACCAAAGGACAAAAGGTTCCAGTGGCAACGGTGGGTACAACACTTTACGACACTGAAGGGAAGCCTTGGAAAATTAAGAAAGGAAAAATTCGCGGAGAATCTAGTGAAGGAATGATCTGCGCAGAAGATGAACTAGGTCTAGGTAAAAGTCATGATGGTATCATGATCTTAAGTGAAAATATAAAGGCAGGAACACCAGCCTCAGAAGTTTTAGAAGTTGAAAACGATGCTGTTTTTGAAATCGGACTAACGCCTAATCGAGCCGATGCAATGAGTCATTGGGGTGTTGCCCGAGATTTAAAAGCTGGGCTTCTTCAACAAAATATTTCTATAGAATTAATTACCCCTTCAACAACAAGCTTCAAAATTGAAAATAGAACTTTGAAGATAGATGTTCATGTTGAAGACATAGCCTTAGCTCCTCGATACTGTGGCGTAACCATAAGTGATTTAAAAGTAGCCGAATCTCCTTCTTGGCTCCAAAATAGATTAAAGGCAATAGGTCTAGCACCTACTAATAATATTGTTGATTGCACAAATTATGTGCTACATGAACTTGGTCAACCACTGCATGCCTTTGACGCCAATAAAATTACTGGAAACACCGTCAATGTAAAAACACTACCTGCAGGAACGAAATTCACAACCTTAGATGGTGTTGAACGTGAATTGCACCAAGAGGATCTCATGATATGCAATGCAGAAAATCCAATGTGTATTGCTGGGGTTTTTGGTGGTTTGGAAAGTGGTGTTACTCAAAGCACCACTAGTATTTTCCTTGAGAGTGCCTACTTCAATCCTGTGAGTATTCGAAAAACAGCAAAAAGACATGGTTTAAATACTGATGCTTCTTTCCGTTTTGAACGAGGTATTGACCCAAACATCTGTGAATACGCACTTATGCATGCAGCGATCCTAATTATGAAAGTTGCTGGAGGTATTATTACTAGTGACATTGTGGATAAATATCCTAAGAAAATTGAAGACCATCAAGTTTTCTTAAATTTCGACAAAGCAACGTCCTTAATAGGCCAGGAGATTCCTCGCGAAACCATAAAACAAATTCTCACTTCGCTAGAGATTAAGGTTAATAATGTAACTGAAACAGGAATAGGGATGACCATTCCTGCTTATCGGAATGATGTGACTCGAGAAGCCGATGTTATTGAGGAAATTCTTAGGGTGTATGGCTATAACAATATTCAATTCACGGAAAAACTTAATGCCTCAATGGCAATCAGTCAAAGAGTTGAAGATTATCAGGTTCAGCATCGTATTGCTTCGCAGCTTACAGCCCTAGGCTTTAATGAAATGCTATGCAATTCACTTACTTCGCCAAAATATATCGCTCTTAGTGATTCACTAAAAGAAGAACACAATGTAGAAATGCTAAATCCTTTAAGTCAGGATTTATCAGTTATGCGTCAATCAATGCTATTTGGTGGTTTGGAAGCATTGGGGTATAACAATAACCGAAAAATAAGCAATGTGAAGTTGTTTGAGTTTGGAAATACATATCACAACTATCCAGACGCTAGAACTGAAAAGAAGCACCTTACGCTAATTATTTCCGGAGATAAGACTGAGGATACTTGGGGGACTTCTGCGGTGAAAAGTGGTTTTTTCTTCGGAAAAGGAATCATCACAAGTGTTTTGGAACGTCTTGGAATTGATAGCTATTCAGAAAGAGGTTTAAAAAATGATATATTTTCTGAAGGCTTCTCTCTTGTAAAGAATAAACAAATACTAGTTGAGTTTGGTGTTGTTAAAAAGAAACTTACCGAACAATTGAATGTAGAAGTAGAAACCCTTTATGCCGATTTTAATTGGGGTGCCGTTTTAGGCGAAATTTCCACCAACAATAAATTGATAAAACCTATTTCAAAGTTTCCAAAGGTAAAACGTGATTTTGCATTGTTACTTGATGAACCTGTAACTTTCGAAGCATTAAAAATAGCAGCGCTCCAAACAGAGAAAAACTTGCTTAAAGATGTGAATCTTTTTGATGTATACACTGGAAAAAAACTTCCGAAGGGTAAAAAATCCTATGCATTGAGTTTTACAATTCAAGATGAGAATAAAACGCTCACAGACAAGCAAATCGATAAGATCATGAGTAAGCTACAGAAGAAGTTTGAAACCGATTTTGGCGCCACCCTTAGATAAATTCAGAAGAATATAGATTTATTTTTTCTCAACAGCTTCTGGATAAACAAGGCCTTCTATAATATGAAATAGCCCGCTTTTATGGTAGAAGTTACTGGCCGTGAGTTCTGCAGTATTATTTTGAGCATCAAAAAGGTAGACTTTTCCATCTACCAATTTTATGCCTAAGTTTTCACCACTTAAAGTCTTCAGTTGCATCGTACTCCCTCCTCGATAGGTAGCTCTCTTAATTGAATTTAAATCAACACGCCCTGGAACGACAAGATATTTAATGGTTTTAGAAATTCTCATTCTATCGGCAAGTAACTCCTTTCTGTCCGACTTTTTTAAACTTTCAAAAGAAGTATTCAAAGGCGCAAAGATGGTTACCATTTCTTCATTCGCCATTGCAGTGCTCAAGGCTTCATCCTCTAAAATACCTTTCAGAAAAGAAAATGATTCCACGGCTTCAATATTCTCAGCAAATGTTTTTGTGGATGAAAAAGTAGCGTTGTTCCATTCCGAAGTGACATCCGAACTAGATTTATTGATATATTTTTGGGCTGTTATTGTAGTAAAAGCGAAACAAAAGATTAAGGCGATAAGGGGATTTCTAAATTGCATTTCTAGTATTTTTTATTGTAAATGTAAACAATTAGCAAAACATATACCACTCTTGTTCTATCACCACCAAATTTTCTAATTTTTCAATATGTTAAATAGTTGTTTTGATCCACAGTTGTCCGTAACTTTATTTGATAACTACAAATTGTAATTGTCAACCCTGAAACTTTAAAACTATGAGTAACGCCGAAGAAACAACGAGAATCTATACAGGTCCCGCTATGATTGTTAAAGGGTTGGTCGCAAGGCTTAACGACTTGGGAATAAACCCAATAGAAAGAAATGATAACGCTAGCAGTATCCAAGCTGGATTCACTGTAGGTGTGCCAGGTCAAGTAATGCTCTACATCCGAAAGGATGAATTGGCAAAAGCGCAAACAACAATTGATGCGTATTTAGAAGAAATTGGAGAATAATTAGGCTTTTACAGCATACATCTTCTGACGTAATTCCTTGATCCTTTTATCACTCATATACTCGTCAAAAGTCATATATCTATCGATTACACCATTTGGTGTTAACTCAATGATTCTATTTGCAACTGTTTGAGCAAACTCGTGATCATGGGTTGTAAATAAAACAGTTCCTTTAAAGTTTTTAAGCGAATTATTAAAAGCAGTAATCGATTCCAAATCTAAGTGATTTGTTGGTTCATCAAGCATCAAAACATTTGCTCTCATCATCATCATTCTACTTAACATACAACGTACTTTTTCCCCTCCAGAAAGCACATTACATTTTTTCAATGCCTCTTCCCCACTGAAAATCATCTTTCCTAAGAATCCGCGAATATGAACCTCTTCCCGTTCTTCTTCAGTCTTAGCCCATTGACGTAACCAATCAACCAAGGTATTGTTGTTTTCAAAGAAACTGTGATTGTCAAGAGGTAAGTAACTCTGATTGGTGGTGATACCCCATTGAAATTCACCACTATCCGCTTTCATGTTTCTGTTCAGAATTTCGTAAAATGCTGTTGCCGCACGAGAATCCTTAGAATAGACTACTACTTTATCTCCTTTAGTAAGGTTGATATCAATTTTATTAAATAGCACTTCTCCGTCAATCGATGCTGAAAGATTTTCAACGTTTAATATTTGATCTCCGGCCTCACGTTCTCTTTCAAAAATAATGGCTGGATAGCGCCTGCTTGAAGGTCGGATGTCCGAAACATTTAACTTCTCAATCATCTTCTTTCTACTCGTCGCCTGCTTAGACTTTGCAACATTTGCGGAGAATCTGCGAATAAACTCTTCAAGTTCCTTTTTCTTTTCTTCGGCTTTCTTGTTCTGTTGCGCACGTTGACGTGCTGCTAACTGGCTACTTTCATACCAGAACGTATAATTACCGCTGTAGTGATTTATTTTACTAAAATCGATATCACTAATATGTGTACACACCGAATCTAAAAAGTGACGGTCGTGAGATACCACGATCACACACTGATCATAATTAGCCAAAAAATGTTCTAACCAAGTAATTGTTTCATAATCCAAATCATTGGTAGGCTCATCCATAATAAGCACATCAGGATTACCAAATAATGCTTGTGCTAGAAGCACACGTACTTTTTGCTTTCCGTCTAGGTCACCCATTAACGTAAAATGATGTTCCTCTTTTATCCCTAAATTTGACAATAAGGCAGCGGCGTCACTATCCGCATTCCAACCGTTCATCTCTTCGAAGGCAATTTGAAGCTCGCCAATCTTCTCGGCATTCTCATCAGTATAATCTTCGTATAATCTATCTATCTGACTTTTTATTGAAAACAATTCTTTATTTCCACGAACCACCGTCTCCAAAACCATAAACTCATCATAAGCGTTGTGATTTTGTTCCAACACAGACATACGCTTTCCTGGTTCCAGATGTACTTGACCCGAAGTAGGTTCTTGCTTCCCAGAAATAATCTTTAAAAATGTAGACTTTCCTGCACCATTGGCCCCTATAACCCCGTAGCAATTACCTTGTACAAATTGTGTATTTACATCATCGAACAAGACACGTTTGCCAAATTGAACCGATAAATTTGAAACTGAAAGCATACCTTTTATGTGGTTTATTAAATTTTGCGCAAAAGTAGCTAATTAACTGGGACTGGAGAAACAATAACTTTTTAAATTTCTTTTAACGAGGAATTAACAACATAAATGAGTTGTCTACCATATTTTTGTTACTTTAAACTCGCAATTTCATTGATTAGAAGCTTACTTGTTATATTGTATTGTATTGCATTTATCTCCTGTGACCAAAATGAGAATCGCTCCTCAGAAGTTACTTGGATAGGAGGAGAAATTGTTAATCCTAAGCTGGATTATGTTATCTTTTCTAAAGACAACAAAGTTTTAGATACGGTTTATCTAGGCGATGATAATTTCTTTCTTTACAAAGCAGACTCTATAACTGATGGCTTATATTCCTTTAGGCATTATGAATATCAAATTATTTACCTCGAGCCTGGCGACAGTTTAATGATGCGTGTAAATACAGTGGACTTTGATGAATCTCTTGCTTTTTCGGGTAAGGGAGCGGAGCGCAATACACTTCTAATGGATTTCTTTTTAATGAACGAAGAAGAAACCAAGCAACTGCCAATGTTTTATTCTTTGGAACCCAAAGAATTTCAGAAGAAAATAGATTCTTTTACCAAGGCAAGAACGGCTATGTACAACGAGTTTATTGTGAAAAATTCGTTAGACAAAAACTTCCAGGAAATAGCCAAGGCAAATATCAACTATGACGGCTATATAAAGAAAGAACTATATACCTCAGTGAATCTGGGTAAGAATACTGTAGCTGGCAAGGATTTTCCGGATGATTTTTATGATTATCGAGAGGAAGTAGATTTTGGCAATACCGGTTTGCGCTCTTACTTCCCTTATTACCGTTTTTTAAACCTTTATTTCGATAACCTGGCCTATGAAAAGTATAAAGATTACTCTGACTTTGATCGCTATTCATTTGTGCATAATTGGAATAAGGTGAAAATTATGGACAGTATTATTACCAGTGACTCCTTAAAAATTAGACTTGTAAGAGGTAATGTAATTAACTATTTATTGCGCGGAAAAGACGCTGAAAGAGGTCCAGACATGGTAGAATTGTTCTCTCATATAAACCTGTATCCAGCCTGTAATATAGAAATGCAGGAATTGGCAGAGTCTGCTATGATGTTAACGCCTGGAAAGGAAATACCTAATGTACTTTTATTAAATGCAGATAATATTGTTAAGGATTTACATAGTATCTTACGAAAAAATACTGTCTTATTTTTCTGGTCGTCACAGTCGATAAGTCATTTCAGAAATATACATGCTAAAGCTGCTGAACTAAGTGCAAAATATCCTGAATACGATTTCATTGGTATCAATACAGATACCCATTTTAAAAAATGGCGAAATGTGGTTACGCAATCTGGATATGATAAAACAAAAGAATACCAATTCGATAATATTGATCACGCTGAACAAAAGCTTGTTATAAACTCTGCTAACAAGGCTATTGTGATCAATTCTAAAGGAATAATCTTGAATGGTAATACTAGTCTTTTCAATATGAATATTGAAGCAAGTTTACTTGGATATTTGAATCGTGCATATTAGGAAATTTTAATTTCCCTTCTTATAATCTTCTAAAAATTTAGCCAGTCCAATGTCTGTAAGCGGGTGTTTTAACAGACCCTCAATAGATGATAAAGGCCCTGTCATTACATCAGATCCAATTTTAGCACATTCCAATACGTGCATCGTATGTCTTACCGAAGCCGCCAGAATTTGAGTTTCGTATCCGTAGTTGTCATAAATAAGTCTAATTTCACCTATAAGGTTTAGGCCATCTGTAGAAATATCATCAAGACGTCCAATAAACGGCGACACATAAGTTGCTCCAGCCTTAGCCGCTAGCAATGCCTGTCCAGCAGAAAACACCAATGTACAGTTGGTACGAATTCCTTTATCACTAAAATATTTGATTGCCTTTACACCTTCTTTGATCATTGGTACTTTTACCACAATCTGCTTGTGCAACTCAGCTAACGCCTCCCCTTCTTTTATCATTCCAGCAAGATCTGTTGAAATTACTTCGGCAGAAACATCTCCATCTACAATATTGCAGATATCTACATAATGCTTTAGAATATTGTTTCCTCCCGTGATTCCCTCTTTCGCCATGAGCGACGGATTAGTGGTAACTCCGTCCAAAACACCTAGGTCCTGAGCTTCACGTATTTGATCTAAATTTGCCGTATCTATAAAGAATTTCATTTTGCTATTTTATTTCTGAAAAACAAAAGTACGCAAGATACAAAGCCGATTAAAGGATTGTCTAAAAAAGTTTTTACGAAAATATGTTGATAACCGTTACTTCAGTTTATAATGATTCAAAAGCATTCTTTCATATACCTTATCTGGCAATACTCTTTTAAGTACCACAGAAAATTTTTGAAGAAATGCACCCACTTTATAATGTATACGCGGGCTAGAAGCTTCAATAATATGGTGAATTACCTTCGCCATTTTTAACGGATCTTCTCCTGCATCAACATGATCATTCATCATTTTGAGGGTTTTTCCGTAGGCATCTTTATAAGGTGAGCTATCTAAAACTGGAGCGTGATAACGTCCTGCAACAATATTTGTAGCAAAGTCACCAGGAGCAACATTGGTCATTTCAACACCAAACTGTTTGGTTTCCATACGGAAAGCTTCTGTGGTAATTTCTAAGGCCGCTTTTGTGGCCGAATAAATGCCTCTATAGGGCAATCCCATATATCCCGCAATAGAAGTAATATTTATAATTTTTCCACTATTCTGTGCGCGCATCTGTGGCAATACAGCCTTCATTACATTGATGGGTCCATAGAAATTGGTTTCAAAGGCGCGTTGGATTTCCATATTAGGTGTCTCCTCGATTGGTCCAGTAATACCAATCCCTGCATTATTTACCAAAACATCTATTCTCCCTTCCTTTTGAACAATTGTCGATATCGCTTCGGAAATTGACGTGGACACAGTCACATCCATTTTCAGAAGGGTAAAAGAGAGTTTCTCAGAAACAGTATCGGGATTTCGACTAGTTCCGTATACTGTATAATCCTTGGTTGTTAGATACTCGCCAATGGCTTTCCCAATTCCTGAAGATCCTCCTGTAATAAAAACAACTTTTGGCATGAAAATTTGTTGAACGACAAAGATGCACTTCCGCGATTACATTTCCAAATTGGCAATCCAGAAAATGGTTTTAACACACGAAACATTAGCGTATAAAAAATGGCAAGCTACCTACATCACACTGCTACGACCGTATACCCTTGCTGTGTTCCCACCCTGGGGGATTAAACAGGAGCTAGTTGTGTAGGACTTGCCGTTGCAAAGATAAAGTATTTTGTAGGTTGTTGCAAGAATTTTTAGTTATCAATTATAATAAATATCTTTCCAAAAAATTAAGGCTTCATAATGAAAATACATAAAATATTAGCAGTTACGGTATTAGTGCTTTTGCTGGTTAGCTGCGGAAATACTTCGGAAGAAGGAAAAGACCTTTTTTCGATTGTAATTAAGAACCAAAAGAAGGGATATACAACTTCAGATACTGTTTTGGTGTTACTGGATAATAAAACAAATAAAGCAATCGATTCTGTGGTGTATGCTTTAAATTCTAAGAGAGCAGCTTCTTCTAAAAAAAATAGTGAAGTCTCTTTATCTCTTGCGAGTCAGAAACTCGGAAAAAGAACGATTAGTGCAACCGTCTACTCAGATGGAAACACCTATAGCGTAAAAAATAATATCATTCTACTTGCTTCAAAAAAACCAAAACTATATACGTACAAAGTTTTAGAGACATATCCTCACGATATAGAGGCATACACTCAAGGCTTGGAATTTGAAAACGACGTATTGTATGAAAGTACGGGTAGATACAAATACTCTTCGCTGCGTAAAACAGATATAAAAACGGGCGAGGTTTTAGAAAACATAGCCCTTGCAGATTCTTATTTTGGTGAAGGCCTTACTATTTTGAATGACAAGATCTATCAACTTACATGGCAGGAAAAAACAGGTTTCATTTATAATCTATCCAATCTAAAAAAAACTGGATCCTTTGTTTATGGCAAAAGTAAAGAAGGATGGGGACTATGTAATGATGGTACTACTATTTTTAAAAGTGATGGGACGGAGAAAATTTGGTCGCTAAACCCAGACAATTTAGCCGAAGAAAGCCACATAGAACTATATACCAATACTAGTAAAATCCCAAGGGTCAATGAATTGGAGTGGGTAGATGGGAAAATATATGCCAATATCTATGAGAGAGATGCTGTAGCGATTGTAAATCCATCAAATGGGGCGGTTGAAGGTGTTATAGACTTTAGTGATTTAAAAGATAAAGTAACGCAACATGATGCGTTAAACGTATTAAATGGTATTGCATATAATGGTGAAACAAACATCTTATATATCACTGGAAAAAATTGGGATAAATTATTTAAAGTGGAAGTAGTAGAGAAGTAATAGGTTTTATTACTTTTGAAATTATCCAACTAGGTTTCTTTCTTTACTCCAGCAATTAATAACCATAGACATATACCAATTTCGCCTATTGCAGATGGTATACCCGCGATATCTGAAAGCAAAGTATCAAAATAGTTGTCAATAAAGATTTCTCCTAAGAACTCGGTCAAATACCCAAAGCAACCCAGCATTAAAAATATTCCTAAAATTTTTGGTAAAAAGCCGGATCTATAGACTAGATAACCAAAAGGAAATAACCAAAGACCCCAAAATACTTGGGCGATTAGAATAACATTATAATAAGATTCCAGAGCAAGCATAACATGTTGCTCTAATTGAAGACCCAAAAAGTTAGTGGACTGTTGTTCCGAGGTCAAAAGAGATATAACATTAAATTTATCTGGGATCGCAACAAACGAAATTGCTGCCCCCACCACAACCAGTAAAACCATTAGGATAGAAATTTCATTATTTATTTTCTGGAATAGTTTGAATAAAACCAGAGGTAAAAAAAGAAATGCCACGTAGCAAGTAATTTCAGCAACCGCACCTAGCTTAAAAAGTAACTGAGATGCTTGAATATTACTAACGGTATTTGCGTTACTTTCCCAATCCATTAGTTGACTAGGGACGTACAACAAACTAAAAATTCCACTTATAACTACAATAAGATAGATTACTCCCGCTAACCGAGCCGTTTTCTTTCGTGAATCAAATATTTGCATAGAATTATATTTAATAACAGCGTTACATTTTTAGCTGTTTCTAATTATATAGACGTTCCATATTCAAAGATGGTTGCCTATCACTCATTATTTCCAACCAATTACTTATTTACCCTGTTCCCTAACCAAAAACAACCATTCCCTCAATGGTTGTTTTTTTTTACTCTTATTTTCTAGTGCTTTGAGGTATCAAAACCATCAGACATGAAAAAATCAATTACCATTCGCATTCCAGAACCTTGCCACGAAGATTGGCAAAAAATGACTCCTACCGAAAAAGGGAAGTTCTGTCAAGTCTGTACAAAAGAAGTTGTGGACTTTACCACTAAGAGAGATGAGGATTTAGTAAAGATCCTATCAAACGGCAAAAATATTTGCGGCCGATTTAAAAAATCACAGTTAAACCGTGAGGTTAAGTTAGAACGCAAGTCAGGAATGAGTCTTGCACCCTATGCAGCATCTTTGTTGCTTCCATTGTCTCTTTTAAGCACTTCTGAAGTAAACTCTCGTTCGATAAACGTTTCAGAAAAACCATACAGTTCCTTGGGAATTGGAAAATATAACAATCCGGATCGTGCACTTATAACGACTTTAGGAATTGTTAGAGATGAATACGGAGATCCTATTGCGAATGTTGAAATAACTTCTAATGAATTGCAAAAAACTGCGGTAAGCGATTCAGAAGGGAACTATACCATTACAACTATGGATCACGAAGTACTTGTTTTTCAGAAAGAAGGTTTTCAAACACACGAGGTAAGAATGGGCCACTCTTCAGAGGTAAGAGACATTACCATGTTTTCAATTATTCCAAATCAAATGATCGTTGGAAAAATGCTTCCTGTGCCTATAGAAAAAGAAGAGACTCTAACAGGTGACATTATTAATGTAACCACTGTCGAAACTACTACTGAAGAAATAGAAGAATCTTCTGCTATAAAAATTAGTGGTACAGTTTCAAATGAATCCGGCTATCCATTACCCGGAGTAAATATTATTTTGAAAGGAACCACTATTGGAACTCGATCCGATTTCGACGGAAACTATAGTATTGAGGCAGAAGCGAATCAGGTATTGATATTCTCTTACATTGGATTTGCCACTGAGGAAATTACACTTTCGAATATATCCAATACGATTAGTTTGAAAATGGAAGAAAGCTTTTCGGAAGGAATATCACTTGGTATAGTTGTATATGGAGATGAGTCCTATATACATCCACAAACTAAAAAAGAACGGGAAGCGGACCGCGAGGCACAAAAATCCGCTCATAAAAATGAAATCGAATATACTCGAATCAAGAAAGCCAGAAAGAAAGCAGCGAGAACGTTAAAACGGGCTCAGAAAAAGTAATCTTATCGAGTAATAAGAACGTGACGAGAAATCTCACCGGAGAGGGATATATAGAAGTGAGATTTCTCAATCGTTCATAAACCATAATCTTTTCGTCACAACAATAATAAGCTTCATAAAAAGTTATATTTTTACTGAAAATTATATTGATGAAGTATTTATACGGATTGGCGATTCTTGCTTGCCTAGTTTTATGGAGCTCTTGCCGAAATGATTTTGAAACGGTTCCTAGCACTGGAAACTTAGAATTCTCAAGAGATACTGTCTTTTTAGACACGGTATTCACAAATATTGGTTCAAGCACCTATAACCTTAAAGTCTATAACAGAAGTGATGAAGACATCAATATTCCCAATGTACGCCTAGCGCAGGGAGAAGCTTCCAACTATCGTTTAAATGTGGATGGTCTTCCAGGAAAAATCTTCACCGATATACAAATTCTAGCAAAGGATAGCATCTTTATTTTTGTAGAAACGACCCAAGATGTTACCAACTTACCGCCGGATGGTGATTTTATTTATACAGATCAAATTCTATTTGAAAGTGGCAGTAGTGAGCAAAAAGTAGAATTGGTCACCTTAATTCAAGATGCAGTTTTCCTATTTCCCGCCGATTTAGGTAATGGAATGTTTGAAACATTAAATCTTGGAACTGAAGATGATCCGCTGTTAATCGAAGGTTTCTTCTTAGATGACACAGAGCTTAATTTTACAAATGAAAAACCCTATGTAATTTATGGCTATGCGGCTGTAGCACCCGGAAAAGTATTAAATATAGATCCCGGAGCCAGAATTCATTGTCATGCGTTTAGTGGCATATTAGTAGCAAATACTGGTTCCATTAGGGCAAACGGCTTACCGAGTACAGATCCAGATTTACTTGAAAATGAAATTATATTTGAAGGAGATCGATTGGAACCTTTATTTACAGATATTCCTGGGCAATGGGGAACAATCTGGCTTACCGATGGAAGTACCGACAACCTTTTTAGGCATACTACAATTAAAAATTCGGTAGTAGGAATCCTAATGGAAGGAAACGATGGCGATGAAACATTGACTTTGGAAAATGTTCAGATTTACAACAACGCGAATGTTGGCTTACTGGCACGTAATGGAATGGTTTATGGAGAAAATGTAGTGATTAACAATAGCGGACAGACATCGCTATCCTGTTCTATTGGAGGAGACTATACCTTTAACCACTCAACCTTTGCAAATTATTGGACCAATAGCTTTAGGTCATTTCCATCTGTTCAATTGGACAATGGGTTTCTTGCTGAGGACGGCACACCTTTTTTCAACGATTTGAATGCAACTTTTAACAATTGTATTATCTATGGAAACGAGCAACGCGAGCTTGGCTTTTCGAATGATGCATCTTTTGGATTCACCTTCAAGTTCAACAATTCTGTAATACGTTTTGAAGATCCAAATGGCGATTTCACCGATATTGATGAATATCAATTTGGAAATACAGAATTATACAGTGAAGTTGTTCTCAATGCGGATCCTGTTTTTCAAAATACTAATTTGAACAATTTCAATATTGAAATCGGTACTTCTAGTGCCGAAGGTATTGGCGCACCTGGCATTAGTCCAGCAAATGATTTAAATGGTACGATAAGAGGTTCAAGCCCAATGGACAAACCAGATGCGGGAGCATATGAAACTACAGAATTCCCAGACGGCAGACCTTAATCACTTATTTCTTAACTATTCTACTGGTACTGATGTACGTATTCTCATGGTATATCTTTACAAGGTATATCCCTTGTGAAAAGTTGGCGATATCAATACTTAATAAATCGGACGAATTAGAAGGTACCGACTGGATCAACTTTCCATCCAAACTATAAACTTCCGCACTAAAATCTTTCACTGCATCGGTTGTAAATTTAAGATTGACGAAATCGTCTCCAGGGTTTGGAAAAATATCGATCTTCAATTTACTTGTTTCCGCAAGTATATCAGTAATTCCTAGGGTTGGATCATATTCAACATTCCATGTAACCGAATTTAAATGTATGGTATTGTGATTGTCAACTCGCAACAGACTTGTTGTGTCTTCAACCAAAGCCACTACTGTATTTGCTCCAACAACCAAATCCGTCATCTGTAAAGAAATAGCATCAACATCATTGGCAAAGTTCGATCCATTTACCATCCAATTCCTATCCAAGGTATTAGGGTTAGGCGCGATAAGGTTTAGATTAAAATCTACAGGAAAGGAATTCGTTGCAAAAACTGTGGTTATTGGCGTAAATGAATCAATAGAGGAAACCAAGTTATGAATACGTTCTATAGTCCCTTCAGAACAAACCGAACAAAAAGGAACTCCAAGAAATCTCATTTTACAGCTTTGATGGGGACGATACCAACTAGCAGAAGTACCTCCACAACAATGTTGGTATATTCCAACACCATTGTCACCAACCCAATTAGTCCAACGCACTGATGCCGGATTGGTTTCTTGCGTCATATTAATCCGTTCTGCAGCAAAACCATTACCCGCCCAATACTCATCTGCAAGGTTTGCAAAAGAATGCCCCATTTCGTGAATGGCGATCTCACCAGCAGAAGCTTCAAGTGAGGTAGTGGCATATTGTCCTCCGCTACCTCCATAATAAGGAGAATTCACCAAAATTAATACTTGATCGTATAAAGGAAAGTTTGCCGCTAAAACATTTGTAATCGCCGAATTACTCACTGGAACAAGCAATCTATGAATATTCGCAAAGTCAAAGGTGGAACCAAAATAATTGTCAACATCGCTAACAGGAAATACTGGTTCATTAACATCTGTTGCCGTTCCAGGATGGTCTGCACCACTCCCATTAGACGGAACTTTTATAGCATATACGTTAAAGTAATTTTTATACTCCGCATAGGGTGATTGACTAAATAGTTCATTGGTGATATTCGTTGCGTCTGTTATAAATTGACCAAGTTCCGCCTGTTGATATCCATCGGCAAGAATAACAATATTGATTCTTTTATCATCAGCCCCGGAACTAAGGATTGTTTCTACATCAAACACCTGTGCACTTGTGAATAGAACATTTAATAGAAACAGAAGTGTAACTAACTTTTTCATAATTCGTTTATTTTGGTGGTTAGCAAGGAAACCATTTTGTTAGAACTGGCACCCTTCATTTGAACATTTATATACTCCGTATTTGAGTGTAATTGAAGTCGGATAGAAAACTCGGCTTCATCTAATTCAATTTTTTTCATACCCAACTCACCATTATCTCCTACAACCTCCACTACTCTTGACAAGGGGTTCTCTATATTCATTATGGAAATTGTTTGTTCATTAGCGTCAAGTTGTACAATATTGAAACCCGTTTCCGCTCCATTTTCTGCTGAAGTATCTCCCTTCAACCTCCCTTCTTTCATAATTTTGTTTATGACCGAAACTCTTATCATTTCGTCCCCATTCCTTTCGGCCTTATAATTTACAAAAACAATCTTTGGGTTGGCATCTGGTGTTTCCATAGTGACTTCAGGTTTTTTCTCCGTTGATGCGCCACAGGAACACAAAATCGTAAAAAAGACCATACTAAAAAAAAATAAAGCCCTATTCAATTTATATTCAAGTATATTAGTATTCTTCATATTGCTATTAAAGGTAGACAACATTCGTGATATTTTCTAAAAAGGAGGCCTAAAAATTGTGCTTTGTTTATTATCTGGACAAAATTAACGAAGATATTAATAAATCACACCAAAGAATCTGACCTATCTTTAAGCCGAATTAATGTGGATTGAGAAGCGGCGCAAAGCTTTTCAACACCATCCTTAATCACATAAATATCACTTCTACAAACGGTTATTGTCCTACCGTTCTTAAGAACCTTAGCTTTTCCTATTAGATATTCTCCATCGCTCGGAGCAATTAAATTTAATTTGAATTCGACCGTAAGTATGGAAGCCTTTTCTTCCATTAGTGAAAAAGCTGCATAGCCTGCAGTGTTATCCGCAACAGTTCCAATTACACCAGCATAAAAATACCCATGCTGTTGTGTTAAACGTGAACTATATGGAACTTCAATCTCACAATATCTTGGCTGAATACTTTTTAATTTGGCATCAATCAGTTCCATAAATCCTTGACGACCAAAGCTTTCGTTTACTTTCTTCTTATAATCAAGGTATCTTGGTTCAAACTCCATATTATAAAAATAATGAAAAAAAATAGAGTTTCCTTAACCAAGACTGGTTTGCTGTTCAGAAGAAATCTCATTTGAAAAAAGCAGCAACTCCTCTTTGTCTCCTTCAATAAATATAGTGTCGATTTGCCGAAGTCCAATTTTCTCTAGAAGTTTTTGAGAAGCTGTATTTTCTTCCAAGGTAATTCCAAGAATAGTTGTTAGCTTAAGTTCCTTTTGTGCGTAATTCAGCACCGCATTTGCAGCTTCAAATCCATACCCTTTTCCCATATAGTCTTGTAAGAATGCAAAGCCAACATCCGGATGTTTCAGGTCTGGACGTTTATAGAGTCACATGCACCAATAGGTCTTCCTGTTTCCTTTAAAACTACAACATAAGCTCCGTAACCGTGTTCGATATAACTTGGTAAATATGCCTTTTTAATATAATCCCTCGCAACTTCAGGTGAGCTAATTTTACGATCTCCAATATATTTTAACCAAGACTCACTATTCATTAATTCAAAGGTGAAATGGTGGTCATCTTGGGTGTATTGACGCAATTGAAGTCTTTCGGTCTCTAGAATAAACATAGTTAATCTTTCCGGTAGTTGTTAGTTAAGGACGATAAATCGACCTCGGATAATCCAAAATATTTACCTTCTTGCCAGAAAGTTCCCGTAAAGCATCTTTGGCAATCCATTTGGCGGCTCTGCTTTCTAACAAATCGATCTCTTTAGCAACTATTATTGCACTCCTATTCAGGTCCTCATTTCGTTTACCAATACTGCGAAGTCCCCAGTTCACAGCTTTTTTTACATATAATCGTTCATCCGTAGCTTCTCTTTTAAGAATAGGAAAAAATGATTCAAATACTTCGTTAAACGCAAACTTATCTGCCATACAATAAGAGGATAGCGTCGCGAAGGCCGCCCTTTTTTCGTACTCAGCCTCCCTAGAAGACCATTCAATAATCTTTTTAACCGCAAACGGGCTTTTTGAAAACAGACCCATCGAAAAAGAATCGCACATCTCCCAGTTTTCAAAGGTCACAACCCATTTTTCCATTAAGGCTTCCGAGACATCTTTTGGCTTGAATACTTTACTGCAAAGCAATCGTGCTTCATAGATCCCTGTATCAAAAAGTTCAAGAGCCAATTCATTATCGTTACCGATTTCCTTGGCTATAAGTTTTATGTCTTTCAGAAAAACGCCCAAAGCATTATTAGCAACAACTCCGAACTTCTTTTCTTTAAAAGTCACAGTTTCAGGGTTGGCCAATTCATTAAGTGCTTTAAGCACCGATTCAAGTGTCACTATTTGGGCTAAAATTATAAAAGGGGAGTAATAAAAGTTGCGTTCTTATCATAAGTTTTAATTGGGTCTTCCCCCACAGAAGGAAGAACGCGTTCTTAAATATACATCTTTTCTAAGGTATTTTCCGAAACCTCTGAAAATTCGCACAAAAAACCTTTGGCTTAAACTGAAGGTTTTTTGTTTTTTTAGAAAAAATTAGTTCTCAAATAATGGCAATCCATTCATCATAGCATGAACTTCTCCAGCAATCGTTTCTAACTTTGCATCGTCTTCAAAATTCATAATCACCCCATCAATCAAATCAACAATTCGTTGCATGTCTTCAATCTTTAAACCCCGTGTTGTAATGGCGGCAGTTCCTATTCTAATTCCGCTAGTTACAAAAGGAGATTTATCATCAAAAGGAACCATATTCTTGTTCACGGTAATTTCGGCTTTCCCCAGTGCCTCTTCGGCCTGTTTTCCAGTAATATTCTTGTTTCTAAGGTCGATCAACATCATATGATTGTCGGTTCCATCAGAAATAATATGATATCCCTTTTCAACAAAAGCCTGAGCCATAACAGCGGCGTTCTTCTTAACACGTATCATGTAATGTAAAAAGTCATCTGTCAAGGCTTCTCCGAATGCGATTGCTTTTGCCGCGATAATATGCTCAAGCGGTCCTCCTTGATTTCCAGGGAAAATACCACTATCCAATAAAGAAGACATCTTACGAAGGTTTCCATTTTTAAGGGTAATACCAAAAGGGTTTTCAAAATCTTTGCCCATTAATATCATTCCACCACGAGGTCCGCGAAGCGTTTTATGAGTGGTCGTTGTTATTATATGACAATGTGGAACTGGATCACTTAGTATTCCTTTTGCAATCAAACCAGCTGGATGCGCAATATCTGCGAACAAGATAGCCCCTACTTTATCTGCTATCTCTCTAAACCGTTTGTAATCTAATTCTCTTGAATAGGCAGACGCTCCAGCAATGATCATTTTTGGTTGCTCTCGCACGGCTATTTCTTCTATCTTATCATAATCAAGCATTCCAGTAGCTTCCTCTACTCCATAAAAAACAGGTTGATATAATCTTCCCGAAAAATTTACCGGCGAACCATGAGTTAAATGCCCTCCGTGAGACAAATCGAACCCTAAGAACTTATCTCCTGGCTTCAAACAAGTCGCAAATACTGCCGTATTAGCTTGAGAACCACTATGAGGTTGTACGTTTGCATATTCTGCACCGAAAAGAGCCTTTGCTCGGTCTATGGCGATTTGCTCTACCTCGTCTACTACCTCACATCCCCCATAATATCGTTTTCCAGGATAACCTTCCGCATATTTATTCGTTAAAACAGAGCCAGACGCGGCCATCACTTGGTCACTTACAAAATTTTCCGAAGCAATTAGCTCCAAACCGTTTAACTGTCTCTGTTTTTCGGCCTCAATTAATTCAAAAATCTGTTCGTCGTGTGCTATCATATTATGTAAAAGTTAAATAATGTCAAAAGTAGTAAAAGCATTCGGTTAGTATTGCGAAAATCATATATTTGATATGGAATTAACGCAAACCTAAATAAAACAATCATGCCTTTAACCGCTAACAACCCAAATAGAAAAACTTGGCTGGACACACCCTCTAACACTGACTTCCCAATTCAAAATATTCCTTTTGGTGTATTTTTAACACGGGATGATATTATTACTATAGGAACACGTATTGGAGATTTTGCAATTGATTTGGGGGCCTTGCATCAATTGGGATATTTTAATGGCATTGATCTTACCGACGACATTTTTCTTCAAGATACCTTGAATGATTTTATTAGTGACGGAAAGAAAACTTGGCGTTTAGTTCGGAATCGCATTTCTGACATTTTTTTAGAAGGGAACCCTGAGCTTCGAGACAATGCCGAACATAGAAAACAAGTGCTATTTACAATTCATGAAATTGAAATGCAGTTACCTGTTCAGGTTGGAGATTATACAGACTTTTATGCTAGTAAAGAGCACGCTACTAATGTTGGTTCTTTATTTCGGGATCCTGAAAATGCCTTATTACCTAATTGGCTTCGCATTCCTATTGGGTACCACGGAAGGAGTTCTTCTATTATTCCTTCAGGAACCCCCATTAGAAGACCTGTTGGACAAACAAAGCCAGGAGACGACGGAGTGCCAGGATTTGGCCCGTCCAAATTGTTAGACTTCGAATTGGAAATGGCATTTATAACAACCGACACCAATGACCTTGGGAAACGTGTTTCTGTAGAAGAAGCAGAAGATTATATATTCGGATTAGTGCAGTTTAATGATTGGAGTGCCCGCGACATACAAGCCTGGGAATATGTCCCTCTTGGTCCATTCTTGGGAAAGAACTTTGCCTCCACTATATCTCCTTGGATTGTTACCTTGGATGCACTGGAGCACTTTAGAGCTGAAGGCCCTAAACAAGATCCAGAGCCATTGCCATATTTGCAACAGAGTGAAAAAAAGAATTTCGACATTAAACTTCAAGTCGCGATTAAACCTGAAAACAGTGAAGAAACTGTAATAGCGAACTCCAACTTCAAGTATATGTACTGGTCCATGTCCCAACAATTGGCACATCATACTGTAAACGGCTGTAACGTTGTTTCTGGAGATATGATGGGAAGTGGGACTATTTCTGGTCCTACAAAGGCAGAATATGGTTCGATGTTAGAACTTACCTGGAGAGGTCAGAATCCTGTTAAATTAAATGACGGCACTGAGCGTAAATTTATAAACGACAATGACACCGTGGTTATGCGGGCTCACTGTGAAAAGAATGGTTTGCGAATTGGTTTTGGGGAATGTAGTGGAAAAGTTCTTCCAGCTGTAAGTTTTGAATAGTTTCATGAGCAATTACGGCACTTAACTTTCGTTTATTATGTTATTTGAATTTCTCGTACATTTGATCCAATAACACATCAGGTTCTGAGAGGAAGATATGCTGTGTTACTGGATAATTCACTGCAAAGGCTTTTCGGCTAATAGGTGAAAAAAAGCAAATTCGCTAAAACTGTTACATAAAAAAACTTCCTGCATATTTGAGTAATCCAATAGCTACGATTTGCTTAGAAGCGCTTCGGAAGTATCAAAAACAGATTGAAAATCGCGTTGCGTCCTTTTGAGGCAATACTTTATACCTCAAATAGTAGAACTCCAAGTTTCAGAAAATGGGTTTCTTAAACGAATTTAATCAACTCTCCACCTTGAATACTGTGATGTGAAGCGTGCGCAACAGTAACTCCATTTTTCACTACAATTAGTTGTGGGCTTTGATGCATCACTTGAAATTTAAACCCTATTTCGTCCGAAATGTTTCGATAACTAAGAAGATCCAGATAATACAGTTTCATCTGTCTTGGCTCTAAATCATAACTTTTTTCAAACTGATTGATAACCATTCGACTAATCCCACAATGTGTGGAGTGCTTAAAGATAGCCACCGGTTTTGATTTAGATTCTTTCACAATTTCATCCAATTGACTCAAAGACGTTAATTTATTCCAAGGAATCACTTTTTCATCCTTTACTTCTGAAGTACTCTTAGAACCAAATAAACCAAACAAACTCATACTATTATTTTTTTTTACAAAGTTACACATTAGAAAACTATCTTCTTCCGAAGAATTTGATCTTCTAATACACCAAATCAGTCATAATGTCTTGCTAAACCTTACAAACTCGGTCAAATTGTCTGAAAACAAGTCTGGCTTACAATTTGAAATATCCAATACAGAAAACAGAAAAAGAAGATTATGAATTTTAATAATTTCACTATAAAATCACAGGAAGCCATTCAGCAAGCACAACAACTTACTCAAGGCTTAGGACATCAACAAATAGAAAACGAACATATACTTAAGGCAATATTTAAAGTAGATGAGAATGTAACTCCATTTCTTCTAAAAAAATTGAATGTGAACCTTGAATTGCTGCAACAGATATTAGATAAGCAATTGGATAGCTTCGCAAAAGTTTCAGGGGGTGATATAATACTTTCAAGAGAAGCGGGAAAAGCCGTAAACGAGGCGAGCATTATTGCTAAAAAGATGAATGATGAATACGTTTCAATCGAACATCTTTTACTTGCAATTTTTGCTTCAAAAAGTAATATAGCCCAAACCTTAAAGGATCAAGGTGTAACAGAAAAAGGACTTAAGGCAGCAATTTCAGAATTGAGAAAGGGAGAATCTGTTACCTCTCAAAGCGCAGAAGAGACTTATAATTCTTTGAATAAGTACGCCCGAAATCTTAATGAATTGGCAAGTTCAGGAAAGTTAGATCCAGTAATTGGTCGGGATGAAGAGATACGTAGAATACTTCAAATTTTAACTAGGAGAACTAAAAACAATCCTATGTTGGTTGGAGAACCCGGTACTGGTAAAACTGCTATTGCCGAGGGACTTGCTCACCGTATAGTAGATGGAGATGTACCTGAGAACTTAAAATCGAAAGTGGTTTATTCTCTTGATATGGGGGCATTGATCGCCGGAGCTAAATTCAAGGGAGAGTTTGAAGAACGTCTTAAAGCCGTTATCAAAGAGGTAACCTCCAGCGATGGGGATATTATCCTATTTATTGATGAAATCCACACGCTAGTTGGTGCTGGTGGAGGGCAAGGTGCAATGGACGCTGCGAACATATTGAAACCAGCTTTGGCAAGAGGTGAGCTACGTGCTATTGGCGCGACTACCTTGGACGAATATCAAAAATATTTTGAACAAGACAAGGCATTGGAAAGACGTTTTCAAAAAGTATTCGTAGATGAACCCGATACCGAAAGTGCTATCTCGATTCTTAGAGGTATTAAAGAAAAGTACGAAACACATCATAAGGTAAGAATTAAAGATGAAGCTATTATTGCAGCTGTCGAGCTGTCCCAGCGATATATCACCAATCGATTCTTACCAGACAAGGCAATTGACCTAATGGATGAGGCTGCTTCCAAAATTCGTATGGAAATTAACAGCAAACCAGAAGAGCTGGATGTGTTGGATAGAAAAATAATGCAACTTGAAATTGAGATCGAGGCAATAAAACGAGAGAAAGATGAAATGAAGTTAAAGTCGCTTCGGTCAGATTTAGCAAACTTAAAAGAAGAACGAAACGAGTTAAATGCCAAATGGAAAAGCGAGAAAGAAGTTGTAGACGCTATTCAGAATGTTAAGAAAGAAATTGAAGATTATAAGTTGGATGCAGAGAAGGCAGAACGTGAAGGAGACTTTGGACAAGTCGCTGAATTGCGCTATGGAAAGATTAAAGATGCACAAGAAGAGCTTTCAGGGTTAGAAAAACAAATGGCTCAAAATGACCAAGAGGCTTCTCTGATAAAGGAAGAGGTTACAAATGAAGACATTGCAGAAGTAGTAGCAAAATGGACAGGGATTCCAGTCACTAAAATGCTACAAAGCGATAGAGAAAAATTACTAAAACTAGAAGATGAGTTGCACAAACGTGTGGTAGGCCAGGAAGAAGCCATTGTAGCTGTGAGTGACGCTATTCGAAGAAGTAGAGCTGGATTGCAAGACGAGAAAAAACCTATTGGTTCCTTCTTATTCTTGGGTACAACCGGAGTTGGCAAAACCGAATTGGCAAAGGCCTTAGCCAAATACCTATTTGATGATGAAAGTGCCATGACTCGTATCGATATGAGTGAATATCAAGAGCGTCATAGTGTAAGTAGATTGATTGGAGCACCTCCAGGTTATATAGGTTATGATGAAGGCGGTCAACTTACCGAAGCTGTTCGCCGAAGACCTTATTCTGTCGTCCTGTTGGATGAAATTGAAAAAGCACATCCTGATACATTTAATATTTTATTACAGGTATTGGATGAAGGTAGATTGACCGATAATAAAGGCCGGATTGCCGATTTCAAAAATACGATTATCGTAATGACCAGTAATTTGGGTAGTGAAATCATTCAGCAAAAATTTGAATCTGTTAAGGCCCCAGAAGCAGCTATGGAAGGTGCTAAGGTAGAGGTCTTGGGCTTATTGAAACAAACAGTACGTCCGGAGTTTTTAAACAGAATTGACGATATTATAATGTTTACGCCATTAAATCAAGTGGATATAACTCAAATTGTTGGGCTTCAATTAAAGGGAGTGACCAAAATGTTGGCAAAGCAAAACATCACGTTGGATGCTACTGAAGAAGCAATAGCATATCTAGCAGCTAAGGGATACGACCCCCAGTTTGGCGCGCGTCCTGTAAAACGAGTAATTCAAAAAGAAGTACTAAACGAACTTTCCAAAGAGATTCTTTCAGGAAAAATAACGACCGATAGTATCATTCTGCTGGATAGTTTTAACGAGAACTTAGTTTTTAGGAACCACGGAGACTTGGTGAAAAATCCTTAGTGTGAGCTTCGCTCGATGGATTGCTCGGAAGTTAATGTTGGTTATCGCTGCTTTTATGCTTGGCATGTCCAATGCAATGAATGATGATGAAAATAGCGTGAACCCCAACTACATTCAAATTGAGCAAGTTGAAGATGAAGAGGATTAGCTAAGATGTAGACATACCAAAAACTTAAAGATAATGGTTAGAGTTCCTTAAAAACGCACTTTTTCATATTGATTATTGGTTAGTTAAAAAAACCACCCGAGGGCCAGAAGACCAAGAGTGAGGGTGGTTTTTGAATTTATATAGGAGTTAGGCTATTTAATTACAATCCTTTTTGTTGTTGATCCATTTTCTGAAGCAATGCTTACAAAATAAGTACCTGTACTAACGTTAAGGTCTAACTGAACAGTACGTGAATCATAATTTCCATTAAAAACACGTTGTCCAGAAACATTATAAATTGTAACTTCAGATCCAACTTGTTCGTTTAAACTAATAGTAACGCTACCATTAGAAACTGTAGGATATACCGCAAAGTACGAAACTTGAAGATTCTGTTACACCAAGACTACAAGCCATTACAGGAGGTTCAAAACCAGTTGGGAACGTTGATTCAAATAGTTCAACTGTAATATCCGAAACTACTGTCCCTATTTGCCCTTCTAAAAGAGTATTACTAGGACCTATTAAGCAAAGAGTAGGATATCCAAGGATTCCAAAATTGCTATCCACGGTACCGCGCCTCTTTCTGAACTTATGGCTGGAGCGTGGTTAAAAGGGCCACCATACATGTTCTGGAAAGCTTCAACTTCCGCATTATTATCAGTGCCATTATTTATCGAAATACAGATAACATCGCCCATTCCACAGCCATATTTATCATAAAACTCATTAAAAATGGGTGTGGTAATTTCACAGGGAGCACAGATGTCAAAGAAGAAGTCTAAATACACATACTTTCCTTCTCCTAAGTAGCTATATAGATTATGTTCTCCTCCGTATATATCTATCACAGTAAAATCATCCACAACATCACCAATATCACAGTTTTGTACCTGTGCGTTTACCATGGTAGTAAACAAAATAAACAAGACTGTTACTTCTTTCATCATATCAAAGTTAAGTTTCTAAAAGCTAACAAAATTGCAATGATAAATCCCGTGAAAAGAAAAACCACCAGTTATCCAAGGATAATTGGTGGTTTTTAATTAATAATATATAGGTAAAGCTAGGTTATTTAACGATAATAGTTTTTGTTGCTGATCCAATTTCTGAAGCAATGCTTACAAAATAAGTCCCTGTACTAACGTTAAGATCTAATTGAACAGTACGTGAATCATAATCTCCATTGAAAACACGTTGTCCAGAAACATTATAAATTGTAATTTCAGATCCAACTTCTTCATTTAAACTAATAGTAACATTACCATTAGAAACTGTAGGATATACAGCAAAGTCAAAACTTGAAGAATCTGTTACACCAAGACTACAAGCCATTACAGGAGGTTCAAAACCAGTTGGGAACGATGCCTCAAAAGTTTCAACTCCAGAAAGCGGCCAGATATCTTTAACTACCAATTTATTATCTGGTCCTATTAGGCAATACGTTGGATAAGCATTAACTCCAAAATTAATGTCTACCGCTCCAGCTCCACCATCTGCACTAACTGCCGGCGCATGGTTAAACGGTCCTCCATAGGTATTCTCAAAGTCTATAACCTCTTGGTCGCCATCAGATCCATCGTTTATAGAGATACAAACTACATCACCCATTCCACATCCGTACTTATCATAAAACTCATTGAAGATAGGCGTGGTTTGTTGACAAGGACCGCAAGTGTCAAAAAAGAAATCAAGCCAAACATACTTGCCCTGTGCATGATAATCATATAAATTATGTTCAACGCCATGAATATCGGTTACAGTAAAATCATCAACGACCTCACCAACGTCGTAGTTTTGTACCTGCGCACTCGCCACATAGGCCACTAAACACAGTAATAAAGTAATTTTTTTCATAATTTCTGTGGGTTTTAAGTTGAAACCAAATTACTTAATAGTAGTGACATAAAAAAATATAATTAACATATACCAATTGGTATATATTAGTTATATTTACCCTATAAAATTAGTAGAATATGCTAAGCAAAGCAGAACAAACCACCAAATTCATTATTGAAACCATAGCTCCTATATTCAATAAAAAAGGATATGCCGCAACCTCCATGGCGGATATTGAGAAAGCCACGGGTTTAACCAAAGGTGCTATTTACGGTAATTTTGAAAATAAAGAGGCTATTGCTATTGCGGCTTTCAATAAAAACATAAACGATTTACTCACGCGAATATCGAACTATCAAAAAGAGAATGACTCTCCTCTTCAGAAGCTATTTCTTATCACAGATTTTTACCGAAGTTATACCGAACATAGTGAAAAAATGGGAGGCTGCCCAATTTTAAATACTGGTGTTGATGCTAATCATCAAAACTCAAAATTGTTGGAACGGGTACAGCAGGTTATCTATAAAACTCAAAATAACATTGTAAAACTTATTGAATGGGCAAAGACCGAAGGGGAAGTGAAAATTGAAGTGGACTCTGCAAAATTCGCCAAGTATTTATACACTACAATTCAAGGAGCCGTCTTTATGAGTCATACCATGAAGGACAGAACTTATTTGGTAGACGTCGCCAACCAAATTGACTCAATAATTAACACTGAACTGAAAAAATAAAAAAATTTAATTTTTAATATACCAATTGGTATAAAAACTACATTATGGAAAACTTAAAAAAAGTTCTAGAAAGCAAGGCAAAAATCCGTTTTCAGGATTGTGATCCTTTTAATCACCTTAACAATGCGGCTTATCTTAATTATTTTATGAATGCCCGAGAAGATCAACTCATAGACTATTACGGCATTGATATTTACAAAATGGCGGATAAGGAAGGTAAAAGTTGGGTAGTTAGCAATAATCAAATAGCCTATTTAAGACCCGCATTTTTAATGGAAGATGTTGTGATAGAATCTCGATTACTCAAATATGACGAATCAAAAATACAGGTTGAATTGCGTATGTTAAATGCTAACAAAACAGAAATCAAAGCGATTATGTGGAGTACATTTGTACATTTTAATCTAATTCAGCAGAAAAAAGAAGTACATTCTGAAGATTTTATGAATCTATTTAAAACAGTAGTAAATCCCATTGATGAGGATATATTTGAAGAGCGAATTCTGTCGTTTAAAAGACAAAGATTGTAACAAAAACTCATATTCGATCGTCTATATAGTACATTAATCTTAAATCGAACGAATTATGAAAACGCAAGTACATACATTAAAAAAATCTGATTTGAATCATAAACACAATCATGCACTGGCGCTTTATATTGCATCTATTACATTTATTGTTGTAGCTTATACTGTAGTAACTGCAGTTCAATATCTATAAAAAAACCCTCTCCCAAAACATAAGGAGAGGGCTTCTTCTTTCGTATACCAATTAATGCAAAAACTGGCCAATCAACCTCAAACAAACAAGCTATTAAATTAGTATACTAGTATATACGGAAATTACGCGTAAACGGTTTTAAAGATTTTGTATCTTTATTTTCTAAACCTTTCATTTTGAAAAATAGTACCCTGATTGCCTTCGCATTATTATTTGTAGTTGTCGCTTGTAATGAGTCTAAAAAGAAAACTGCTTCGGCTAGTAAAGAAGGGGTAACCACAACGTATTATTTGATTCGCCATGCGGAAAAAGATCGCAGTGATCCATCTAACGGAAATCCCGAATTAACTCCAGAAGGAATTGAAAGAGCCCGGAAATGGGCGCAATACTTTGAAAATATTAAGATCGATCAAATCTACTCCACAGACTTTAGCCGTACCATGCAAACCGCTGCCTATGTGGCATCTCAAAAACAAGTGATGATTGAATCGTATGATCCTTTTGATTTATATAACGAAAATTTTAAAACACTTACAAAGGGGAGCAATGTCCTAGTCGTTGGACATAGTAATACAACACCTCAATTTGTAAATGTCATCATTGAGAAGGATAAATATGTAGATATTCCAGATGATGAAAATGGAATGCTATTTATGGTTACCCTAGCCAATGACACAACTAATGTACAGTTGTTTACGGTTGATTAATTTCATTTGTGACTATAACATTTTCAGTTTCAATTTTAGAAAGCAGTTTCAACTTACCTTCTCCCAACATTGGAGCTAAATCTACTAATTTAACATCAAGACTTTCTGGCTTGTAATTATTGTAATCCACAAATCTAATCCCATTTACCATTCGAACATTATAGGCTTCTCTAAATCTAATGCCCCCTCCATCTACGGCATATTCATAGGCCAGGTAATCCACAGTGTAATTCTCTTTATGAATCCAATAAACAAAAGTGTCGTCAAAATCTGTCCCTCCTTCTTCTTCAGAAAAAGTAACTCCTACCTCATAATAGTGTTCTTCCTTGATTATCTTTTCTCCCAAAAGTTCTTTTTTAACCGCTGGTGCATTGAGACCGAATGGCAGCTGTACAAAATAATGAACCGAATTTACACTATTCGCATAGCGCGTTATCATAGAGTCTGGAACGGTTAACAAAATATCATTCTTATAACGTTTGAAATCATCATTAGTAAGCACATCCCGTATAGTTCCAGTACTGTCTGAAAAAATTCGTTCCAACTGGTATTGACCACCTTTTCGCCTACTCACATATTGTTTCTTTCGAAATGTAAAAGCTATAGTTGCCGTTTCACAATTTCCACTACAAGAAGCTTCAATCGCTTTATCAACAATACGTTGAGCCGTTAGAACAGGAGTTGCTTCCTTACAGGAAATAATTAAAAAGAAAAACAGAATAAGAGAAAGTGTTTTCATACGTTATGGTGTAACAAATCTATGCTATAGGTCACGAATAAATCGATAACCTTACTAAACTTTTTATGAAAAAACTTCTGGTGTATGCACTCTTCATCATTACGAGTACCCTTTTTGCTCAATCTGAACGTTACGAAGAAGCTTTGAGTACTTTTAAGGATCATTATAACCAAGGTAATGTCGCCGGTATATTCAATATGATGGAGCCTTCCATGCAAGAGAATATCTCCTTTGAAAAAACAGCATATATAATTAATACCTTCCGAAAAAACCTAGGTTCCATTTCGTCCTATGAGTTTCTGAAAAAAGAACGCTTTGGGGAAATTTATCTTATTGTTTTTGAAAAAGGAAAACAAAACCTGAGAGTTGTACTAAACTCGAATGATAAATTCGGTCGATTAAAATTCCTCCCAGCTGAAGATACTGCCGAAGCCAAACTTGAACGAAATATCACAAAACTACAACTCCCCTTTAAAGGTCAATGGTCTACAGTTTGGGGTGGTGACACCAAACCACAAAATCATCATATTATTTCAAGAAATCAAAAAAATGCATTTGATTTTCTGAAACTTGGAAAAAACAATCAAAGGTATGAGCGAAGCGGAACACGTAATGAAGATTATTTTGCCTTTGGCCAACCTCTTTTCGCCGTCTGTGATGCCGAAGTATTTAAGGTAATCGAGGGTGTTGAAGATAATAAACCAGGTGCAACAAATCCAGCGAAATTAACTGGTAATACGGTCATTTTAAAAACCAAAAACGAAGAATATATTGTATACGCTCACTTCGAAAACGGAACCATAAAAGTTAAAGAAGGAGAGACTGTGACCCAAGGACAATATCTAGGAAATTGTGGAAACTCAGGAAATTCCAGTGAGCCACATTTACATTTACATATTCAGGATGGCCCCAATTCAATTACATCTATAGGCGTGAAGTGTTATTTTGACTCCTTAATGGTCAATGAAGCACTACAAACCGACTACTCGCCTATTCGTTTGGATAAAGTTTCCCGTCCGAAATAAAATAAACTATTTTTGCAGCCATGGCAATTCAGAAAAATGTAAAGATTAAAAATCGAAAAGCACGATTCGAATATGAGGTTATCGATACCTATTCGGCAGGAATTGTATTGGCCGGAACCGAGATAAAAGCTATCCGCGAAGGAAAGGCATCTATTGCCGAAAGCTTTTGTGAATTTCACAATACTGAACTTTTCGTAATTAATATGACCGTTCAAGAATACTCACATGCCACCCACTTCAACCACAATCCTAAAAGCGAACGTAAGCTTTTACTTAACCGAAGCGAACTCAAAAAACTTGGCAAAGAAGTTAAAAACTCTGGACTTACTATTATTCCATTGTTATTATACACCAACGACAAGGGCTTGGCGAAAATGGAAATTGCATTGTGTCGTGGTAAAAAAGAATACGACAAGCGTGAAACTATGAAAGATCGTGATAACAAACGAGACCTTAGCAGAATCAAAAAAGCTTTTAACAATTAATTTACAGTTAGGAGTAACAACTACCCTTATTTTTGCGTCTATATAGTTGAGCGCATATTTCTTAACGTACGTATGAAATTACTCATAGACTTTTTTTTAGTAGGAGGAATTCTTTCTACAATAGCTATTTTTTTTCTGCTGCTAAATGCACGAAGGAAGGAGCTACCACAATATATTTTGATCGTCTTTTTTGTGATTATCTTGTTTGTATTTGGTAATTCGTATGCCGAATTGCATGAAATCCCTTTACTATATGTAGCTACCTTCACTATAGCCGATATAGTGGTTTGGTTAGTTGGACCTATACTATTCTTATACATTAAATCCTTGTTTAATAAGAGTGAAGGACTTATTAAACGGCATATTTTTCACTTTACACCAACGGTATTATACTTTGTTTTTATTTCTATTCCCCTAATGGTTTACATTTTCAACGAAGAGTTAATTCCAAAATATCTAGAAGTGTTGCTTGATAATGATTACATAATGGCCTTCTTAGAAGAAGCCTACCTCATCTTCTATCTTTTACTATCTATGAAGTTGTTTTCGAATTATCGAAAGGCGATGAAGTCCAATTATTCAAACCTAGATGAAAGTGATTTTGGATGGGTGAGGTATTTACTTCTTGGATCTCTCGCTGTTATTTCAATCGACTTGGTTATTAATACCTATGAAACTTTTTTTCCTACGGAAACAGAGATAGAAATAGGTTATATAACAATGGTTGTGCTTGTACTGGTAATTGGATATTTAGGGTATTGTGGAATCAATCAATCTAAGGTGTTAATGCCTAATTTTTTAGTTAAGGAAATCCCTTCCGAAGAAAAAGAAAAAACAAATCAGTTTGCCAATGTAAGCAATGAAGAACTAGAGGCGTTGCGATCAAAGCTTGAACATGTACTGGCTGTTGAAAAACCCTACCTTGATGAGGATCTAACTTTGAGCAAATTGGCAGATCTCATTCCTATGGCCAACAAAAAATTATCTTGCTTGCTCAATCAGTATATGAACACTACGTTCTACGACCTTATCAATGCCTATAGGGTTGAAGCCGTAAAAGAAAAACTAAATTCCTGCGAGTTTGAGTACTATACGCTTTTAGGCGTTGCTTATGAATGCGGGTTTAAATCTAAAACTAGTTTCAATAGAATCTTCAAAAAAGAAACTGGTGTTTCTCCTTCAGAATTTAAAAGAACAGCGCTAGCAGTTTAAAACTCTTAAAAATAAGTCCCATTGCTTCCATTGGGGCGATTAATTCAGCTATATAGTCTTGTTTTGAACCTCATCAAAGAATAGTCCATAGAAATGACCATTTACCAATTTCAGGAGCAAAACAAACAACTATTTAGAGAATCGCAAAGATTGTCTGGGTGGTGGTTTTGGATGGCCCTTGTTTTTTGGGGAACATCGTTATACTTAATTTATATAAGACTACAGAATGGAACACCTTTCCAAGAAATTAACGAGACCTAATCTATTTACTATTAGTGATCCTTGACATAGCTTTCATCTTTCTCATTTATAAAATGAAATTGATTACAGAAATAAACCAGAGCGAAATTAGAATTCAACTAAACCCTTTCTTTAAAAAGGTAACGAAGTTTTCAGCAATTAAAAAAATTGAACTTATAGATTATGGGTTTATGAGTGGTTGGGAGTTAAACGGAACACCAAATATGGAACTATCTATAACACGCTTCCAACGACTGGAATCTACGTCCGACTTAAAAACGGCGAGAAATTTCTAATTGGAACTAAAAAGAAATATCAACTAAAGAAAAGAATAGATCAAATTAACGTTAAATAAAGGTGAAAAGAGGTTCCAATGCTTCCATTGGAACCTCTGAAACTATATCTTTTCATTCTTTTGCCTAGAAATCATCATCAATCAATTAAATCAATATATGAATCAAAAAACGAATGTGCTTCTGCTACTTTTACTAGTAAGTATAAGCACCATCTATTCTCAAGAAAGTTCCATTAGCGGAAAAATTACCGATCAAAAAACAGGAGAAACACTTTTTGGAGTAAACGTTATTGTAAAAGGGCAAAATCAAGGAGCCATCTCAAACGACTATGGCTTTTACAGTCTGTCGCTCCCTAAAGGATCTTATACTATTTTATATAGTTATCTAGGCTATGCAACTATCGAGCAACAAATCACACTTGACACAAACCTGACTCAGAATATTGAATTAGGCGAAAATCTTGAAAAATTGGATCAGGTTGTGGTATCAGCTGCCGCCAATAGAGCAAGAGAAAAAATCAAATCTTCTCAAATGAGCGTCACCACACTTAGCGCGAACACAATTAAAAAAGCGCCCGTGGTTCTAGGAGAAGTTGATATTCTAAAAACAATCACATTGCTTCCTGGCGTTACAAGTGCTGGTGAAGGTGCCTCTGGCTTTAATGTTCGAGGTGGTGCTGCAGATCAAAACCTTGTGTTACTCGATGAAGTTACTATTTACAATACCTCTCACCTCTTTGGTTTTTTCTCGGTCTTTAATGCAGATGCCATCAAAGACATAAAACTATATAAAGGTGGAATCCCTGCCAAGTTTGGCGGTAGAGTTTCTTCGGTATTAGATGTACATCAAAAAGACGGTAACTCTAAAGAGTTTCACGTGAATGGTGGAATTGGACTAATATCCAGTAGATTGATGGTTGAAGGTCCAATAAAAAAAGATAAAGCCTCCTTTTTAGTTGCGGGTCGATCTTCCTATGTAAATCTGTTTTTAAAATTGGCCGGTGAGAAAAATACTGTTTCATTTTATGATCTGAATACCAAAGTGTCCTATGAACTAAATGAGAATAATAAACTTTTCCTTTCAGGATATTTTGGGAAGGATAGCTTCGGCTTAGACAAAACATTGAGCAGTACCTATGGGAATACCTCCTTCAACCTTCGCTGGAATCATCTCTTCGGAAAAAAATTGTTTTCAAACTTATCTTTCATTTACAGCAAATACGATTATAACTTAGGTTTTGAGAAGGCTGGCTTCGATTGGATTTCAGACATAAATAATTTTAATCTTAAATACGATTTTGACTATTTCTTAAACTCGAAGTTCAAGCTAAACTTTGGTATCAATGCCAATTCCTATGTTTTTAATCCTGGAGAAATTAAAAAAACCAAAGAAGATAATAGTTTCAATGAAGAGAAACTCGATCAGAAACGAGCCTATGAGCCTTCAGTTTACGTAGAAGCCGAACAAAATGTAACCGACAAACTAACGCTTCGCTATGGGCTTAGAGTGAGTTCTTTTTTCAGAATGGGAGGGCAAACGTTTAACACCTACGCCAACGATCTACCGGTTATCTACAACGCAGATTTCGATATCTACCAAAGTGCGAAACCTAATGGAGAAGAAAGCTTTGATGAAGGTGATGTCATTGAGTCCTTTGTTGGGCTTGAACCACGGGCTTCGTTGTCCTACCTATTGAATGAAAAGACTTCGATCAAAGCAAGTTACCAGCGAATCAATCAATACTTGCATTTAATTTCGAATACCAATGCTCCTACCCCATTAGATATTTGGGCGCCAAGTGGAAAGTTTATCGAACCACAAACTTCCGATCAATATGCCGTTGGTTTCTTCAGAAATTTCAATAGTGAGAAGTATTCTTTAGAAGTTGAAACTTATTATAAGACCGTAGATAATAGACTCGACTATATTGATGGTGCTAACCTAATTGCTAACAATGATCTGGAAACCGAAATACTCTCTGGAGAATCCCGTGCCTATGGTCTTGAGGTTTTGCTTAGAAAAAATACTGGAAAATTCACAGGTTGGTTAAGTTATACGTTGAGTAAATCTGAACAACGTGTAGAAGGACGAACGCCCATTGAAACTGGGATTAATAATGGCGAATGGTATAACACGCCATACGATCGAACCCACGATTTTTCCTTAACTGGAAACTATGAGCTAACGGACCGTTGGACTATAGGCGCCAATTTTATTTATCAAACAGGTAGACCCACCAATTACCCAAGTGGACAATATCAAATTGAGGATGTAACGGTCCCAGTTTTTACCACCAGAAATGTAGAGCGATTACCTGCCTATCATAGACTGGATCTTTCTGCGACACTTACACCTAGAAAAAACAAAGATAGAAAGTGGCAGAGCCAATGGGTGTTTGGAGTATATAACGCCTATGCTAGAAAGAATGCGGCCTCAATAACTTTTAGAGAGGTTACTGGTGACACCAACACAGGAGCCTTAGGCGCCAACGAAGCAGTAAAAACATCAATTTTCGGAATTATGCCAGCCATAAACTATAACTTTAAATTTTAAGAATCATGCCAAAATTTATATTTTCAATATCCGCTATTATTTTGATTCTCTTATTTAGTTCCTGCGAAACCGTTGTGGACATAGATTTAGAAACTTCCCAAGAACGATTGGTAGTTGAAGCTTTTATTAAATGGGAAAAGGGAACAGCTGGAAACGAACAACTGATAAAACTTCAGAAAACCACTTCATTTTTTGATGGAGAAATCATACCAGCCACTGGGACCCAAGTTACTATTTCCAATGAAAATGGAACGACCTTTACTTTTTCCGAAACAGATCCAGGATTTTATGAAACCACTACGTTTGTGCCAGAATTTGGAGCGTCCTACACATTAAGTATAAACTATAATAATGAAGTTTACGAGTCCACGGAAACCTTCTTTCCTGTTCCTGAAATTGATGAAGTTACACAATCAATTGATGAGGGGTTTAGCACTGAAGACCCCGAAGTAAATGTCTTCTTTACAGACTTTGCTGGAACCGAAGATTTCTATAGAATTTTCTTTTTTCAGAATAGAATTATAGACGGAGTTGAAGAACCTTTTGATATGGAAAACTTCACCTATGATGATAGTTTTGAAGATGGTAGTCAGCTTTCAGACTTCTTTGAAAGTGAATTAATTGAGATTGGAGACATCTTTAACGTTGAAGTCTACGGTATTTCCGAAGCCTTTAACAACTACATCTATTTAATTCGAACGCAAGCAGATGCAGATATTGGTCCGTTTGCCACACCGCCAGTAAATGTAAAGGGGAACCTCAAGAATATCACCACCGAGGCAAACTATCCTTATGGTTACTTCAGTCTGATGGAATTTGATTCTGAAACCTTAATTTTTCAATAATATAAAATCTCTTATCGGAGTAATTATTTTTCTGAATCTGATGATGGGCCCGGCTCTAGATGTCTATCCCTGGCCCTGGATTTAACGTCTATGTTGAATACTAATAAAACCAGATTATCTAACGTTTTATTAAGAACTGTAACGAATGTATTTACTATTTTCACCTTACCAAACAACCATTTACTTTTTTTAAGCGTCTATTAGGATATGAACTCATTTAAACTTTTTGGGTTTGAGCGAAAATTAGAGGTTTTTGATTCTATTTGAAGACTTTTTTGAGTTGCATAGCAGAGCTACGGAAGAAAAAAAGGCAAAAAGAATGGTTTTTTAGCAAATTGAAAAAGTTTAAATGAGTTCTATAACATTGAATCTATGCAACTAAGGTTAGTATTATTTTTTCTTGTAATATCGACAACCACCTCCGCCCAAATTGTTGGTAAAATAACTGATAATAAGGGGCGTGTACTTCCTTATGTAAATATATATCTAGAAAGTTCCTATACTGGAACGACTTCTAATGATGAAGGAAATTATGACTTAAATGTTTCAGCAAAGCAAGAGTACACGGTTATCTTTCAGTTTTTAGGGTATAAAACAGTGGCGAAAAAAGTTTCTATAGCTTCATTTCCTCATATCCTAAACGTAACAATGGACGAAGAACTGGTGAGCCTAGATCAAGTTGTTATTTCTAACAATGGAGAAGACCCAGCGTACAGAATTATTCGAGAAACCATTGCTAGAAGAAAAGAGAACCTAGCTAGGATTAGTGAATTCACAGCAGACTTTTACTCCCGGGGCTTATGGAAAGTTAAAAACGCTCCTGAAAAAATAATGGGACAGGACTTAGGTGATCTTGAAGGTACCTTAGATTCTACACGTAGCGGAATCATTTATCTTTCTGAAAGTATCTCTGAAATATCCTATCGCAAGCCAGATGATTTTAAGGAAAGAATCATTGCAAGCAAAGTGAGTGGAAATGATAATGGTTTTAGCTTTAACAGTGCACAGGATGCGAACTTCTCTTTCTATGAAAACACCGTTGATCTCAACACAGCAATTGTCTCGCCTATAGGTAATAGCGCATTAAGCTATTACAAATATAGATTGGACGGAATTTTCTACGAAGGCACAAAACTTATAAATAAAATTGAAGTCACTCCAAGGCGTCCAAACGATAGAGTCTGGAAAGGTTTTATATACATTGTTGAAGATGACTGGCAACTATACGGGGTTGAAATCACCACAAATGGGAACGCAATTCAGGTGCCTTTTATAAAAGAACTAGTATTTAAACAAAACTTTAAATTCGATCCTGACAATGATTTTTGGGTTAAGATTTCACAGACAATTGATTTTGGCTTCGGATTTCTAGGACTTAACGGGGAAGGAAGATTTATTGCAAATTATAGCAACTACAATTTTAAACCAGAGTTTACCAAAAAACACTTTACCAACGAGGTACTCGCTTTTGAAGCCGAAGCAAACAAAAAAGACAGCCTTTTTTGGAAAGGCACGCGTCCAGTGCCGTTAACTGATGAAGAGCTGAACGATTACATACGCAAGGATAGTCTTCAAACATTAAGGAAGTCGAGACCTTATTTGGACTCCTTAGATAGAAAGTCCAATAAACCTAGTCTGTTGTCTCCATTCATGGGATACACCTATAAAAACAGCTTTAGAAAGTGGGAGCTTGATTATTCAGGGCCTTTGCTACAAACTCGTTTCAACACTTTACAAGGATGGAATACAGGCGCAGGATTACGTTTTTCCCAATGGTTTGATGAAAACCAAACGAACTGGTTCACGGCTGCTCTAAATGCAACTTACGGTTTTGGAGATGATAGATTGCGCCTTACAGGACGTCTTTCAAGGAAATTTAACCAGAAAAACAATCTGCGATTTGACCTTACTGGCGGAAGTAAAGTGGAACAGTTTAATACGCAAGAACCGATTTCCACATTGATTAATAGTGTGGCGACAATTTTCTTTGAGCGGAACTACCTAAAGGCCTACGAGCTTAATTTTGCACGGCTGCGGTACTCCCAAGAAATTGTAAACGGGCTAGAGGTGCGTACTCGTGTGGGCTACGAAGAGCGCAAGCCACTTTTTAATACAACAGACCAAGTGATTATTTCAAATAAAGATGTTGCCTATACATCCAACAACCCATTAAACCTTACCGACTTCACCACAGCAGCTATTGAGGAACACACGCTGATTAAAACAGCTGTGACAGCACGTATTACGTTTGGGCAAAAGTATTTTTCGAACCCAGATATGAAATTCAACATTGGGAACGAGCGCTATCCAAGATTGACTGTAACCGTTGAAAACGGATTAGGCGCATCTAATTCCAACTACGATTATACGCAATTGAGAGCAGGTTTGGATCAAGATATTAGTTTGGGAAATAAAGGACTGTTCTATTACAAATTAAAAGGAGGTACTTTCTTTAATGCAGATGATGTTTCTTTTGTGGATTACCAGCATTTTAATGGAAACCAAACAAGGGTTGGAACAGCTGTTAACTACACCAATGTTTTTAACCTGCTACCCTACTACGAGCTAAGCACCAACAAAAGCTATTTTGAAGGGCATCTAGAACACGACTTTAGAGGTTGGATTTTAGGGAAAATACCGGGTATTAACCGGTTAAATTTTAATCTAGTAGCCGGAGCCCATCTGCTAAGCATTGAAAACAAAAAACCCTATACAGAGCTTTCTGCGGGGATTGACAACCTAGGGATTGGCAAATACCGATTACTTCGTCTAGACTATGTCCGTTCTTTTTACAATGGAGATAGTTCTGGTGCGATCATCTTTGGATTGAAATTCTTGGATCTTTTTGGGTTGTAGGCAGTTAGTACCAACATTCTTTTACCATTCCATATCAAAGCGAAGCTTTGAATTTCCTTTTTAGCAGAATAGTGCAGACAAAGCTCTGGAGAAAGGAGTTCCGAATATTCGGAACGACAAAGAGTTTGTCAAATGGTTTTCAGCTATGCTGAAAAATTCCTCTAAAAAGGTGTCCTTTCTTTTGCTTCGTTTTAGCTCGCCGCTTTTATTTTTGGTATAGCGGAACTCGTGAATCTCCTGCGTCGATTTCTTTAGTCATATAAAGAAAATGAAGAAATAAAACAATCGTATTGTTGACCATGACTTAATCGCTTTAATTATTTTATTGTAAGTTAAATTACGGTAAAACCGTAATTTAACTTTAAACAATTTTAGTACATTTACCAACCCCCCGGTTAAAAGCGTCGTGCTCACGGCCATTTTTTCTATGTAATTAAGTGAAAGCGTAGGATGTTACCCTAGTTATTTTCCAGATAAGTATGACAAATTAGAAGATACAACCGGTTGTGCATAATGTGGAAAATCGTGCGAACCATTAAACATCTTGCTGAAAAAGACAATGCGCAAACAGCGCATATGTTTTTTTCCAGCGCTCAAATGACATTGCGGAAATCCGTATTCGAATAAATTAAAAATAAAGTAAATTGGTCGAATTGAGTTTTTAAAAAGTGGACATTTTTTTAAAGCTTAAGACTTTTAAAATAATATACTATGGAGGTATTAAGTATGATTGGAAGTATTTCTTCAATTTTAAGATTGTTAATTGCTATATTTTTGACAAAAGAAGTTATCACAATTAAGAATAAAATGAAATTCCCAATCACAGCAAACTGTGGGGTATCTTGTTTAAAACTTAAAAAGTTTTAATTGGGAATATTGTTCTCTCTCTTTTTCACTCCCTTGTTCTTGTATATACTTTTTTACTATTTCTACTGTTGTCCCATCCCCTACTGTACCAATATAACCTCCGTCACTCCAGTAAGAACCTCCCCATAATTGTTTC